>Ga0335073_10005126_pt1 | contig 18395 bp, 18 predicted proteins | sample Lox_Sample_22_FD_207093 | JGI IMG/M metagenome (GOLD analysis project Ga0335073, IMG submission 207093) | Soil microbial communities from Loxahatchee National Wildlife Refuge, Florida, United States - Lox_Sample_2.2 | ecosystem: Environmental > Terrestrial > Soil > Wetlands | place: USA... | reverse complement strand
TGCGGGGGGAGACCAACGTCGGCTGGCTCGACGAGCACGGCGTGACCATCTGGGACGAATGGGCGGATGAGCACGGCGAGCTCGGACCGATCTACGGGCGGCAGTGGCGCGCCTGGCCGGCACCCGATGGGCGCGCGATCGACCAGATCGCCGCGGCCGTCGCAAGTCTGAAGCGCGATCCGCATTCGCGGCGGATCCTGGTGAGCGCATGGAACGTGGGGGAGCTCGAGCGCATGGCACTCGCCCCGTGCCACGCGCTCTTCCAGCTGTACGTCGCCGCAGGCGCGCTCTCGCTGCAGCTCTACCAGCGCAGTGCCGATGTGTTCCTCGGAGTGCCATTCAACCTCGCCTCCTATGCGCTGCTCGCGCTCATGCTTGCTCAGCAGTGCGATCTCGCGCCCGGCGAGCTCGTCTGGACGGGCGGGGACTGTCATCTCTATCTCAACCATCTCGAGCAGGCCGACGTGCAGCTCGCGCGCGCTCCCTATCCGCTGCCGCAACTGCATCTGCGCCGGCGCCCGCCGAGCCTGTTCGATTACGCGTACGAGGACTTCGAGCTCGTGAGCTATCGGCATCATCCGGCGATCCAGGCGCCGGTCGCGGTCTAGTCCGTGGCCGCACGCCGCGCTTCCGCCTCCCCGCGCACGGCGCATCCGCGCACCGCTCCGCCCCTCATCGTGGTGCGGCGCTCGAAGGTGCACGGCAAGGGCGTCTTCGCGCTGCGGGCCATCGCCAAGGGCACGCGCATCGTCGAGTACCTGGGCGATCGGGTCTCCCACGCGCAGGCCGACCGCCGTTATGCCGACCATGAGGAGACCGACAACCACACGTTCCTTTTCAGCGTGGACCGCGGCCTGGTGATCGACGCCGGCGTCGGCGGGAACGAAGCGCGCTTCATCAATCACTCCTGCGATCCGAACTGCGAGTCGGTGATCGAGAAGCGGCGCGTGTTCATCGAGGCGATTCGCGGCATCGCCCGCGGCGAGGAGCTCTCCTACGATTACCAGATCGGCCGGGAGCGCGGCGATCCGCCGAACGTCGATGAGATCTACGGCTGCCGCTGCGGCGCCGCGCAATGCCGCGGCACGATGCTCTGGCCCCCGCGGCGCAAGACCCGCGCGGCGCGCAAGAAGGGGGCGGGCGCCGGGAAGGCGCGCACCGCCGCTTCGCAGCCGAGCACCGCCGCCGCTCGCCGCCGCCTCGCCAAGCGGAGTCGCGCGCGCCGCCGGTGACGGCGGATCGCCCCCAAAGCGATGAGCGTCACGGCGGCGGAGCAGGGGCTGCGACCGGCGCTCGCCGGCGTGGTCGGTGCCCTCGGCATCGTCTACGGCGACATCGGCACGAGCCCGCTCTACGCGTTCGAGCAGTCGCTCGAGGCGGCGGACTCGCGCGCGCCCGCCGCGATCCTCGGGGTGGTCTCGCTCATCTTCTGGAGCCTCGCACTGTCGGTCACGATCAAATACGTGGTCGTGATGATGCGCGCGGACAACGACGGCGAAGGCGGCATCCTCGCGCTCTTCGCGCTCGCACAGCGGAAGCTGCGCGGATTCGGCTTCTGGCCGCGGCTCGTGGTCGCCCTGGCGCTCGCGGGCACGGCGCTGTTCTTCTGCGATGCGCTCATCACGCCCGCCATCTCCGTGCTGAGCGCGGTGGAGGGCCTCGAGCTCGTCAATCCCGATTTCGCGCGCTCGGTGATCCCCGTCACGATCGTGATCCTGATGGTGCTCTACGGAATTCAGCGCCGCGGCACCGCCCGGGTCGGAAGCGCCTTCGGGCCGATCATGATCCTCTGGTTCCTGGCGCTCGCCGTCTCGGGCGCGATCGCGATCGCCGGTCGCCCAGAGGTGCTGGTGGCGGTCGATCCGCAGTACGCGCTTGCGCTGCTCCTCGGGAGCCCGCGCACGGCGCTCGTCATCATCGGGGCGGTATTCCTCGCGATCACCGGGGGCGAGGCGCTCTATGCCGACATGGGCCATTTCGGCAAGTCGCCGGTGCGCACGGCGTGGTTCGGGCTCGTGTGGCCGGCGCTGCTCCTCAACTACTTCGGGCAGGGGGCGCTGCTCCTCGCCTCGAGCGGCGCGATCAAGCGGCCGATGTATGCACTGGTCGGCCCGCAGATGCTCCCCTTCATGCTGGCGCTCGCGACCGCCGCGACCGTGATCGCCTCGCAGGCGGTGATCTCGGGGGCGTTCTCCGTCGCTCGCCAGGCGGTGCAGCTCGACATCCTGCCGCGCATGCGCGTGCTGCAAACCTCGGCGCGCGAGCAGGGCCAGATCTACGTCCCGGCCGTCAACGCGCTGCAGTTCGTCGCGGTGATCGGCTTCGTGGTGGGCTTTGGCTCCTCGGATGCCTTGGGCGGAGCGTATGGGGCGGCGGTCGTCGGCACCATGGCGATCACGACGGTGCTCGGAGCGTACGTGGCGGCGACGCAGTGGAGCTGGCCCAAGTGGCGCGTCGCGCTGCTCTTCGCGGTGCTGCTCGCGATGGATCTCGTGTTCGTGGTCGGCAATCTCACCAAGGTCGAGGCCGGGGGCTGGGTTCCCCTCACCCTCGCGGCGGGGGTGTTCGCGCTCTTCTCCACCTGGCGCAGCGGCCGGATGGATCTGCGCGCCGCGCTCGCCCAGATGGCCGTCCCGCTCGCTCAGCTTCCGCACCTCGTGAAGGACGCACCGCGCGTGGCCGGAACGGGCGTATTCCTCGCGAGCCATCCGGGCTTCATCCCCTCGGCGCTGATCCGCAATCTCGAGCACAACCGGGTCGTGCACGAGCGCTGCCTGATTCTCAACTTCGAGATCATGCGGACGCCGCGGCGCAGCGAAGGGGATCGAGCGCGCATCCGCGAGCTCATGCCCGGCATGATCGCGGTGACGGCCTACTTCGGCTTCATGGAGACGCCCGATGTGCGCGAAGCGCTGCGCGCCTGCCGCGCGCTCGGTCTACGCGTCTACCTCGAGGACTGCTCGTTCTTCATCGGTCAGCATGTCGTGATCGCACGTCCGCGTCCGGGCTGGCAGGGCCTCAAGCGACGGCTATTTGCGCGCATGCAGCGCCGCAGCGCGAGCTCCGCCGAATTCTTCCGCATGCCGGCCCGCGACGTCGTGATCCTCAACACCGTCGTCGAGATCTGATGTCCGCGGCAGCTCCGCCTTCGCTCTCACTGCTCGTCGCTGTTGCGGAAAACGGGGTGATCGGGCGCGACAACGCGCTTCCCTGGAGGTTGCCCGATGACCTCAAGCGCTTCAAGGCGCTCACGATGGGCAAGCCGATACTGATGGGGCGCAGCACCTTCGAGTCGATCGGCAGGGCTCTGCCCGGGCGCACGAGCCTCGTGCTCACGCGCTCGCCTGCGTGGAGCGCCGCAGGGGTCACGGTCGTGCACAGCCTCGAGGAGGCGATCGCGCGCGCCGCCGGGGCCGAGGAGCTGCTCGTCATCGGGGGCGCCCAGGTGTACGCGCTCGCGCTGCCGCGCGCCGCGCGCATCTATCTCACCCGCGTGCATGCGAGCGTGAGCGGGGATACACGGCTCCCGGAGCTCGGGCGCGCCGCGTGGCGCGAGGTGAGCCGCGCGGAGCACCCGCCCGATGCGCTTCACGCCCATGCGATGACTTTCAGCGTGCTCGAGCGGGTCTGACGGTGCGGCCGGAACCGCCCGCGCGCGGCGCACCGCGGCTCTCACAGCCGCTCCTCGATCAGCCGTCGCGCGAGCTCGTGGTCGAGTGCCGCGGCACCGCCCGCACGCTGATCGAGCAGATCGAGAATCTCCTGCTCGACCAGGCCGCGCCGCAGCGCCTCCGCGTAGGGAATCTCCGGATGGAACATCACCATCGCGTAGCGCGGTATGAAGCGGTTCGGGAAGCGCCCCTCGAGCTCGCGCGCCCAGGCCTGCTGGCGCAGGAACTTCGGGTCGAGCACTCGCTCGCGCATCTCCGCGTAATTCTCGACGGCCATGCGGGCGATTGCCGCGGCGTTCACGCAGCGCGCGGACTCGAACTCGGCGAAGAGCGCCCCCCAATCCTCGTGCCGGTCGATGAGCGCATCGAGCGCCGCGCAGTCCTCGAACGCCGCATTCATGCCCTGGCCATGAAATGGCACGATCGGGTGGGCCGCATCGCCCACCAGCAGCACGCGGTCGCCGAGGTGCCAGGGGCTCGCATGCACGGTGCCGAGGTGTCCCTGCGGATGCGCGCGAAACTGCTCGGCGAGATCGGGCACGAGCGCTTCCGCGTCCGGGAACTCGCGCGCGAAGAGCGCGCGCACCGCGCTCTCGTCGCCGAGCGCGGCAAAGCTCAACGGCCCCGTGCGCGGCAGGAACAGCGTCGCCGTGAAGGTCGCATCCGGATTCGGCAGGGCGATCAGCATGAAGCCGTGCCGCGGCCATACGTGCAGGGCATGCGGCTCGAGGGCGGGCCGGCCCGCGCGCGGCGGCAGCGCGAGCTCCTTGTAATCATGCTCGAGCGGCTCCTCGCGCACGCGGATCGCCCCGCGTTGCGCGAGGCCCGTGCGCACCGCGGATCCGGCGCCGTCCGCGGCGATCGTGGGCGCGGCGTCAAGCTCATAGTGCCGGCCCGTGCGTCGATCGTGCATGGCAAGCGCGGCAGGCTCGCCGCAGATGCCTTCGCAGGCCTGGTCGAACCCGAGCGCCACGCCGGGAAGCCGCGCCGCCTCCTCGATGAGGAGCCGGTTGAGCGCGGCGCGGCCGACCGAGAAGATCACCTCCTCGTCGCGCTGTCCGTAAGGCAGAAGGTGAGGCGTGCGACCCACCTCGTGGAGCATGCGCCCACGCATCGCGATCAGGAGCGGGCGGACCCGCTCCATCACCCCGGCGCGCTCGAGCGCACGAATTCCGCGCGCGGCGAGGGCGAGATTGATCGAGCGGCCCGCCTCCGGGGCCGCAGCGCGCGGGTCGCTGCGGCGCTCGAAGAGGCGCACCGTGAGGCCGCGGCGCGCGAGGAGAATCGCGAGCAGCGGCCCCGCGAGTCCGGCGCCGACAATATTGATCGTCGTGCCGCGCATCAGCGCCGTTCACCGAGCGCGCGCTCGAGCGCGCACGCGAACAGCGTCACGTCCTCGAAGCGGTTGTAAAGCGGCGCTGGGGCGACACGCAGCACGTCGGGCTCGCGGAAATCGCACACGACCCCCTGCGCCTCGAGCCGTGCGAGCACCTGCGGCGCCGCCGCCGTCCCGATGCGCAGCGAAAGCTGCGCGCCGCGCGCCGTGCGATCCCGCGGCGTGAGGAGCGTGACCGGCAGTGCCGCAAGCAGCTCCTCGAGGTAGCCCGTGAGCGCGACGGACTTCGCGCGCAGCCGCTCCATACCGGCCGCACGGAAGATCTCGAGCGAAGCGATGAGCGGCGCGCTCGAGAGGATCGGCGGGTTGCTCACCTGCCAACCCTCCGCGCCCGGGCTCGGCCGATGCTCGGGTCGCATCCGGAAGCGCGTCGCCGGCTCGTGTCCCCACCAGCCCGCAAGGCGCGGCAGTGCGCCGTGAGCGGCGTGCCGCTCGTGCACGAAGCAACCGCCGATCGCACCGGGGCCGCCGTTCAAGTACTTGTAGCTGCACCAGACGGCGAAGTCCGCGTCCGCCGCGTGCAGCGCGAGCGGCAGATTGCCGATCGCGTGCGCGAGATCGAAGCCGACGATGCATCCCGCCCGGCGCGCGGCGCGTGTGATGCGCGTGAGGTCGAAGGCCTGTCCGGTCAAGTACTGCACGCCAGGCCAGAGCATCACGGCGATCTCCGCGCCGCGGCGCTCGAGCGTCGCCTCGATCGCGGATTCGGTGACGAGGTCGCTGCCGTCCTGGGGCGCAAGCTCGAGCAGCTCGCTCGCCGCATCGTGACCATGCCAGGCAATCTGCGAGACGACCGCGTGCCGATCGGAGGGAAAAGCACCGGACTCGATGAGGATCTTGGTGCGCCGGCCGCTCGGGCGGTAGAAGCTCGCAAGCATCAGGTGCAGATTGACGGTGAGCGAGTTCATCGCGACGACCTCACCGGCGCGCGCGCCCGCGAGCCGCTCGAGCTCGTCGTTCAGGAACTCGTGGTAACGGATCCACGGCCGCCGTGCCCGCTCGTGGCCGAGCACCGCGAGCCCTCCCCAGTCCTCGAGCTCTTGGGCGATCAGCTGCTCGGCCGCGCGCGGCAGCGGGCCGAGCGAGTGTCCGGCCAGGTAGACGAGCGGATCGCCGCGCGGACCGCGCGGCAGGACGAACCGCTCCCGCAGCCCCGCGAGCGGGTCGGCCGCATCGCGCGCTCGCGCCTCCTCGAGGCGGCCCTCGATGCTCACGGCGGCGCGAGCCGGTAGAGGAGCGGGCGGCTCGGAACGGCGTCGCCGCCGAGTGCGGGAACCTGCAGCTCGAGCAGGTAGTCGCCATCGAGGGCCTCATCGGGCACGAACGCGAGCTCGGTGACGGTGCAATGCGCGCGCGTGGCGAGGCCGAGGCTGCGCGCCGCGGGCGGCAGCCCAAAGAAGATTCGATGGCAGGTGAGCCGGCCCTCATCCTGGATCCGATCGATCGAGGGCAGATCCACGATCAGGTGCTCGATGCCGCGCTCGACGAGCCACCCCGCCGCCTCGCGGCTCAGGTAGGGCGCGAGCTCCGCGCCGTAGTCGCGCGCGCGCTTCGCCGCGGGATTCGGCAGCGTGCGAATCACGAGTGCACGGGCGGCAGCATCGAGCGCGTGCGCATCCACCTCCGCCAAGCCTGCCGCGAGCGCGCGGCGGGTGACGAGCCGGTCGCCCGCGCGCGGCACCGGATCGCTCCCCTCGGAGGCCGCGGCCGCGGTGGCGGCGCTCTCCGGCGTGACACTCACGAGCTGCGCCCGCAAGAGGCCGGGCGGGACCACTCGATAGGCATCGAGCGCCTCCTCGGTCAGGTGCGCGGCGCACTCGGTGTGGGTGCCGTCGCAATGGGGGGTGAACGCGTAGGTGCTGCAGTTGCAGCTCGCGCCCGCACTCACGCTGCCGGTGAATCCGTCGACCGCAAGCGCACGAGCGGCGGGTGGTGGTGCGCCGAAGAGCCGGGGTCCGCCGCCCGTGAAATCCACCGCGATCGCGAGGCTCACCGGGCATGCGAGATCGACCACCGCCTCCGCGGCACCCGCGCCCACGCGGACCTTCAAGCGGGGCGCTCCATCACGGCGCCGCAGTGGGCGCACGTGCGCTGCTCGCGGCTCGCATAGAAGCGCTCGAAGACCGGCGGAAACTGGGTCTCGATGTCCGTGAGCGCAAAGAACTCCTCGTAGAGCAGATGGCCGCAGCGCTCGCAGTACCACTGCAGCCCGTCGAGCTCGCCGGGGCGTCGATCGCGCTCGATCACGAGGCCGACGGTGTCGGGGAAGCGCTGCGGGGAGTGTGGCACGCGCGCCGGTAGCAGAAATATGTCACCCTCGCGAATCGGCACGTCGACCCGGTGGCCGCCCTGAACCGTCCTGAGCAGCATGTCGCCCTCGACCTGATAGAAGAACTCCTCGCCCGGGTCGACGTGAAAATCGCGCCGCGAATTCGGGCCGCCCACCGCCTGAACGATGAACTCGCTGTCCCTGAATACGCGCCGGTTGCCGACCGGGGGCTTCAGCAAGTGGCGGTTCTCCTCGATCCAGCGGCGGAAGTTGAGCGGATGACGCGTCGGTGTCTGCATACGGGTGTGCCGCAGTCGCGATTCGCGTATGGTATGCCCGGAGGCCGCCCGCCCGCACGGCGGGACTCTGCGAAGGAGCGATCGGCAACCCATGACTCGATCCCCCGCACGGACGTTGCGCGCGCTCGCGACGCTTGGCGCGGCGCTCGCGCTCGCCGCCTGCTCGCACTTGCCGCACGTTCACTGGCCGTGGCAGGCCAGGTCGCCGCCGACCCCGGAGATGTCGCACGATCTCGTCGTCACCTCGCTTGCGGGCGGGCAGGCGGCGGCCTATCCGCAGTTCTGGAAGCGCAACACCCTGGTGCTCGACCTGCGCGGAATCTCCGGCAGCGGGGGCGTCGCGCTCACGCCACGGGCCGGCGCGAGCTGGCCGGTGCGGCTCGCGCTCCGTGTCACGCCGGGATCGGTCGGCGAGCTCGACGTGAAGGCCGATGAGCGGCAGGTGTTTCCCGTCGTGCCGCAGGGCACGGGGCCGCTCGACCTCGAGCTCTCCCCGGGACTCTACAGCGCGACGACGGAGCGGATCACGGTCAACTGGGCGCCCGCGCCCGCGCTATGAGCGCTCGACGCTGCGGTATCCGCCGCACGGGACGCTCACGGGCGCGGAGTCCCGGTCGAGGTCGACGGCCGTGAGCGCACCGCCCCACACACAGCCGGTGTCGAGCCCGATGACCCCGTGCGCGCGGACGTAGCCGAGCGCGGACCAATGACCGAACACGATGCGGGCAGCGCCGCTCGCGCGCCGAGCGTGCTCGAACCAGGGGCGGAAAGCCCGACGCGCCCCACCGGGCGGCCCCTTCATCTTGAGGTCGATGCGGCCGTCGGCGGTGCACACGCGCATGCGCGTGAGCACGTTGACGGCGAAGCGCAAGCGCTCCGTACCCGCGAGCGCTTCGCTCCAAACATCGGGCCGGTCGCCGTACATCTCGCCCAGGAATCGCTCGGGATCGCGCCGCAGCGCGCTGCTCGTCGCCGCGGCGAGCTCGAGGGTCTGGGCGATGCTCCACTGCGGGATGATTCCCGCGTGCACCAGCAGGTCCCCGTGCGCGGCATCGAAGTAAGCGAGCGGGCGCTCGATGAGCCAGGCGATGAGGGCATCGCGATCGGGCGCTGCGAGCACTTGATCGAGCGTGTCGCCGGGGCGCGGCTCACGCACCGCTCCGAAGGCGAGCGCGAGCAGGTGCAGGTCGTGGTTGCCGAGCACGACGATCGCGTTCGCGTCGAGTGAGCGTACCGAGCGTAAGGCCTCGAGCGAGCGCGGTCCGCGGTTGACGAGGTCGCCGACGAACCAGAGCTCATCGCGGTCGGGAGAGAAGCGCACGCGCTCGAGCAGGGCACGCAGCTCCTCGGCACACCCCTGGATGTCGCCGATCGCGATACGCGCCATTCAGTGCAGCACGCCGGGGATGGCGAGACGGAAGGGCGCGATCGGCGCATCGAAGTGCCGGCCGTCGTCGGCGACCATCTGGTAGCTTCCCTGCATGACACCGACCGGGGTCTCGATCCCGACGCCGCTCGAGTAGCGGAATCCCTGCCCGGGCTTGAGGTACGGTTGCTCGCCAACCACTCCATCGCCGCGCACCTCCTGCACGTTGCCGTTGGCATCGGTGATGATCCAGTGGCGCGTGAGCAGTCGCGCCGGCGCCGCGCCTTCGTTGCGGATCGTGATCGTGTAGGAGAAGACGTAGCGCGGCTTGGCGGGATCCGACTGCTCGGGGACAAAGCTCGTTTCGACGTCGACGCGAATTCCGTGCTCGGAGGACTGTTCCGCCGGCTCGTCCATCGCGCTCATTGGTGTTTGCCGACGCGCATGGCGAGCACGTCGCAGGGCGCCGCGTGCAGCACGGTGTCCTCGGTGAGATTGAGCAGGATCGACGGCCCATGGCGCTCGCGGCTGCTCACGATGATCAGGTCGCAGCCGCCCTCGCGCGCCGCGCGGACGATCTCCGCCTTGACGTTCCCGGCCTCGACGCTCACGCGCTCCGGGGCGATCCCGAGCTCGGCGGCGAGCGCCGCGAGCTCGCGCTGCGCGCGCGCGATCAGCTCCTCCTCGATCTCGACTGCCGGCATGAGCGTCTCGCCCAGGGGCTCGACGGGCACGTATTCCACCACGTGGAGGAGCCTCAGCTCCGCGCCGAGCGCGACCGCAAGCGCCTGCGCGCGCCGGGCGACGGAAGGGCCGTCTTCGTTGAGCGCGGTCGCGAGCAGAATGCGGCGATAGACGGGCATGGGTGCACTCCGCGAACCCCGTAGATCCTACCCGATCACGGGCTCCGACGGGGACTGCGCCGCTCCAGGTCCGGCCACCGCGCCGGCGAGCGCGTTGAACTCGAGCGGCGTGAGTGTCCCGGGTCGGGCCCCGGGATCGACGCCGCACCGCTCGATCTGAGCGGCGCTCAGGAGCGGCCTCAATGCGTTGCGCAGCGTCTTGCGCCGGTGCGAGAAGGCGGTCGCAACGACGCTCGCATAGGCCGGCCGGACCGCGAACGCGGGTGCGGCGAGCACGCTCAGATGCAGGAATGACGACCACACCTTCGGCGGCGGCTGGAAAGCTCCGGGACCGATGTCGAAGAGGCGCTCCGCGCGCACCCGCGGTGCGAGCATGACGGTGAGTCGGCCGTAGGCGGCGCTGCCCGGTTGGGCGACGATGCGGGCGACCACCTCCCGCTGCAGCATCACGTGCAGATCCTCGAGCGCCTCGCTCTGATTGATGAGATGGAACAGGAGCGGGGTGGAGATGTTGTAGGGAAGATTCCCGACGATGCGCATGCGGCCCCCGTAGCGGCCCGCGAACGCCGCGAGGTCGAGCTCGAGGGCATCGGCCGTGTGCACCCGCAGCCGCGCGTCGCGCGCAAGCGTCGCGACCAGGTGCGCCGCGAGGTCGCGATCGATCTCAACGGCATCGAGCGTCGCGAGCGGGGCGGCGAGCAACCGGGCGGTGAGGGCGCCCCGCCCGGGACCGACCTCGATGAAGTGATCCGCCGCGCGCGGCTCGATCGCACGGACGATCCGCTCGAGCACCGCGGGATCGTGCAGAAAGTGCTGGCCGAAGCGCTTGCGTGCCGCCGCCACGGCTCACGCCGCGACCATCTGCGCGGCGAGCCGTACGGCGGCGAGAAGGCTCCCCGCCTGCGCGCGGCCCGTGCCGGCGAGATCGAGCGCGGTCCCGTGGTCGACCGAGGTGCGCACGATCGGCAGTCCCAAGGTCACGTTGACCGCGGTGTCGAAGCGCGCGTGCTTGACGACCGGAAGACCCTGATCGTGGTACATCGCGAGCACCGCGTCGTAGCGCTCGAGCAGCTGCGGCACGAACACCGTGTCCGCGGGCAGCGGCCCCTCGGCGCGGATGCCGCTCCTGTTCGCGTGCGCGATTGCCGGCGCGATCACGCGGAGCTCCTCATCGCCCAGATGACCGCTCTCCCCGGCGTGGGGATTCAGTCCGCAGACCGCGATGCGCGGCGCGGGCAGGCGCCACCAGCGCGCGAGGTCGCGCGCCAGGATCGCGAGCACTTCGGTGAGCGAGTCGACCGTGATGGCAGCGCTCACCGCCGTGAGCGGCAGATGCGTGGTGGCGAGCGCAACGCGCAACGATCCGGCCGCGAGCATCATCACGGGCCGCGGGGCGCGCGTGCGCTCCGCGAGATACTCCGTGTGCCCGACGAAGGGGATACCGGCATCGAGCATGCAGCTCTTCTGCACCGGCGCAGTCACCATCGCGGCGAATTCACCGGCGAGACAACCGGCGGTGGCGCGATCGAGCATCGCGAGCACGGCGGGGGCGTTGCGCACGTCGAGGCGCCCGGGCTCGCTCGGCACGCGCAGCGGCGAGTCGAGCACCGTGAGGCGGCCGGTGCGGTGCGCGGGGGGCCGCGCCGCATCGTAGGGGATGAGCTCGATGCTCGCCGAGTCGTGCGCGAGCGCGCGCGACTGGAGCAGGCGCAGGTCCGCCAGGCACACGGGCTCGCAGGGAAGGTCCGCCCGGGCTAGGGCGAGGCAGAGCTCCGGTCCGATTCCCGCCGGCTCACCGGATGTGATCGCGATGCGCGGAATCGCGTGCACTTACATCTTGTATTCGACGTAAGCGTCGTCCCGCAGGTGACGCAGCCACAGCTCCGTGTCCTCGTCCGCCTTGCTCGCGCGGATCGCATCCGCGGCGTGCTTGCGCTTGAGCTCATCGGTGCTGTCGACGCGACGGCGGCCGATCACCTCGGCGATGTGCCAGCCGTACTGGGTGTGGAAGGGCTCGCTGATCTGACCGATCTTGAGCGACTCGATCTCCTTGGTGAACGCCGGCACGTAGGCATCGGGGCTCGCCCACCCGAGATCGCCGCCGTCGCTCGCCGAGCCGGCATCCTGCGAGTTCGTCGCGGCGACGCCCGCGAAGTCCTCGCCCTTCAGGATCCGCTGCCGCAGCTGCTCGAGCTTCTGGCGCACGGTCGCATCGTCCTGCAGCTCGTTCGTGCGCATGAGGATGTGACGGACGCGGATCTGATCGACGAGCACCTTCTTCTCGGCGCCGCGGATCTGGTTCAGCTTGACGATGTTGTATCCGGTCGGCGTGCGCAGCGGCGCGCTCACTTGCCCGGGCTTCATCTCCGGGATCACATCGGCGAGGAACGTCGGAATCTCCGTGCCCTTGCGCCACCCGAGCGAGCCGCCCTGCAGTGCCGTGGAGCTGTTCGAGTACGCGATGGCGAGCTTTGCGAAGTCCTCCCCCGCCTTCGCGCGCTTGTAGACATCCTGAGCGCGCTCATCGGCCTGCTCGAGCTGCTCCTGCGTCGCGTTCTCGGGCACCGCGATCAGGATGTGGGAGATGTTGAACTCGGAGCTGTCGGAGGGGTGCTTCGCCTCGTGCTCGAGATAGCGGTCGATCTCGCGCGAGGTGACGCTGATGTGCTCGAGGACGTCGCGCTGTCTGAGGAGCGTCATGGTGAGCTCCTTGCGCATGGCGTCGCGGTACGCGCCGTAATCGATCCCCTGCTTGGCGAGCGCATCGGGGAGCTGCGAGAGCGTGAGGCCGTTGCGCTGGGCGACCTCCTGCAGCGCGTTGTTGAGCGCCTCGTCCGGGATCTTGATGCCGGCGTGGTCGGCCTGCTGCATCTCGATCTGCTGGATGATGAGCTCATCGAGCACCTGCTTGCGCAGGACGTTCTCCGGCGGGAGCTCGAGCTTCTGCGAGCTCAGCCGCTCCATCACGAGCGCGAGCTCATCGTCGACCTCGCTCGTGAGCACGACGCCGTCGTTCACGACGGCGGCGATGCGGTCGAGCTCCACGCCGCTGTTGGTGAGGTCGCGGGTCTGGGCATGCGCGACACCCACGGTGGCGACGATCGATACAAGCACACCCGCGAGCGAGCGCAGGGTGGCGCGGGTCCAATTTTCCATAGGCCTTAGTGGTATTCCGAGGGAGGCGAGTATCCCCGAATCGCTCGCCCGAGGAAAGCGTCCGAAGCAGGTCCGACACCCGCGAGGCCGCTAAGTTGCAGCTGGAAGAGAAAGGCCGTGTCCTGCTGGCCGGTGCCGTTGATGAGGTAGCGGCGTCCGAGCACCCGGATGCGCCAGCAACAGGCCCGGTACTCGAATCCGACCAGCCGGTCGAGGCCCTCGTGCGCATCGAGATCGTAGACCATCCGTCCGAGCACGTTCACCTCTCGGGTGACCGGCCAGGCGCCCGAGACGTCGATCTGATCGAGCCCGGTCGCCTCCCCGGTATTGGTGGGATTGACGAGTGGGCTCACCATCACGGGGTACTCACCCGGGGTCGTCAGGTCCGAGGGCAGGACGATCTGGCGCTGATAGCGATACGCGATGTTGATGACGCTCTCGGGGCCCGGCTTGTATTGAAGCTGCACGAACTCGCGCTCGCTTTGCGCCTGGTCGGGGCTCATCTCGACATTGAGGTCCACGTTCCAGTTCTGATACGCGGAGAGCACCACCTCTCCGACGAGGTCGGAGTTGCGCTGCGCGTTGAGCGGCTCGCCCGGCAGCTCGACGCGCGGTGTCTCGAGATAGTACGCCTGGCCGAGCGTCGCCGAGACGTACTGCTGTCCGGTCTCGGCGTTGACGTAGCGGCTGGTCACGCCGAGCGTGACCTCGTCGGCGTCTCCCACCCGGTCGGCGCCGACATAGCGGTTGGTGCGGAACAGCTCGACCACGTTGAGATCCGGGACCGAGGAATCGAAGATCGGCAGTTGATCCTGGTTGCGGTACGGGACGTAGAGATACATGAGCCGCGGCTCGAGCGTGAGCGTGCGGTCGCCGCCCGTGCCGAGCGGCCGGTCGAGCTTGAGCCCGGTGTCGAAGCTCGAGATCGGCAGAGAGCGCGAGGGCGAGCGCTCCTCGCCCGGCAGCGTGTCGTCGAGCAGGTAATGCGTGTAGCGCCACTCGACATCGGCGCGCACGAAATATCCCGGATCCTCGAAATCGAAGCCGAATCGCGGCATGAGATCGAGCCGCCAGCCGGTCACGCCGACATCGCGGATGAAATGCACGAGCTCGGAGTCGAAGCCGTAGCGAAAGAGGTCGTCCGGACCCCAGCCGAAGTCCCCGTCGGCGAAGAAGCGCGGGGCGCGCGCGTACGGGCGGTACAGATCGGGCAGCGGGTAGGGCGGCAGCAGATCGATCGTCTGATATTGCTGCGCCTCGGCGCCCAGATTCCAGTCCTCGTCGCGGTAGCTCACCTCGACCAGGCGCTGCAGGAATGCCGTGCTCGTCGCCTCGGGGCCGGTGCCGAAGTCCTGAAAGTAGAGCGGGTCGCTCACGTTCGCGGCATCGACGAGCACGCGCACGTCTTCCGGCAGGTTCGCGGTGTCCTGGAAGGTGACGTAGCTGCGCTGCGAGCCGCCGAAGGTGACCGGCGGCAGCTCCTCGCTCGCGAGCTCCGTGTCGAGATTGTGCGCTTCGCTTGGATAGACGAGGTCGTCGGGCAGGAAGTGCCACTGGAGCTCGCCGCTCTGATCGTCCGTGAGGAAGCGCGCATCGCCGGTGAGATCGACACCGCGCTTCGAGTAGTAGATCGGCGAGAAGGTGAGATCGGCATTCGGGGCGATATTGAAGTAATAGGGAACCTCGAGCTCGAAGCCGCTGTTGGTGCTGTTGCCGAAGGTCGGAAAGAGAAAGCCGCTCTTGCGCTCGCTGCTCAACGGAAAGGAAAGCCACGGCAGGTACATCACCGGCACGCCCTCGAAGTCGACTGTCGCGTCGCGCCCGCTGCCGATCTGCTTGACGGTGTCGAGCGTGAGCGTGCGCGCCCGCAGCTGCCAGGCGGTCTGCGACGGCCGGCAGGAAGTGAAGGTCACACCATTGAGCTTGAGGATCCCCTCGGGGCTGAGATCGATCGACTGCGCCGTGCCGCGGGCCGGTCGCTCGATCAGCTGGAACTGTGCGGAGCGCACGCTCGCCCCAGCCGTCGGGGAGTACTGACCGTCCGAGCCCTGCAGGCGCACGATCGGATCCTGGTAGACGACCGAGCCTTTCACCGTCACCGACTCGCTTGCGCCGTCGTACTGCGCATCCTGGGCGCGCACCTCACGGTCGCCCTGGCGGATGGTGACGTTGCCGTGGAGCGTGACGTTGCCGTTGACCCCGGCGCTCGAGCTATCGGTGAGGATGTCGAAGGGGATGCTCGGGTCGGGCTTGGTCTCCCGCGCGAATGGGCCCTGCAGACTCTGCACGTCGGAGGGGCAGAGTGCCGGCGGGAGCGGAATCAACGGGCTCGACTCGGGCGGCGCGGCGGCACTCGAGGGCGGATCGGCCGGCGTGCCCGCCGGCGGGGCGGCGAGCGCCTGGCTCGCGAGCAGAACGACGCAGATCGGCCACGACACGGCGCGACGCCGCTGCGCTGAGCGTGACGGCCCGCACAGCGGTAGCAATGATCGCAGGGGCGGCATGAGGCTCGGCATTATAATGTCGAGCGCATGTCCCACGCCGATGCGCGCCTTGCGCTGATCCACGACTGGCTCGCGAGCGACCTCAAGCTCGCCGTCGAGCGACTTGCGCCTGCCTCGAGCGACGCGAGCTTCCGGCGCTACTTCCGCGCGACGTTCCGCGGCGGGACGTTCATCGTCATGGACTCGCCCCCGGAGCGCGAGGACGTGCGCCCGTATCTCGAGGTCGGGCGGCTCCTCCATGCGCTCGGGGTGCACGTACCGCGCGTGGAGGCGACCGACGCGGGGCGCGGGCTGCTGCTCCTCGAGGATCTGGGCTCGACGCATTATCTCGCGCGGCTCGAGGCGGGGGCGGATCCGCAGCCGCTGTACTCGGATGCGCTCGATGCGCTCGCTGACATCCAGGCACATGGGCTCGAGGCCGCTCGGACGCTGCGGCCGTACGATCGGGCGCCGCTCCTCACGGAGCTCGAGCTGATGCCCGAGTGGTTCTGCCGGCGCCACCTCGGAATCGATCTCGACGCAGGCGAGCGCGAGGTCCTCGACCGGTCCTTCGAGACTCTCATCCGCGCCGCGCTCGCCCAGCCGCAGGTGTTCGTGCACCGCGATTATCACTCGCGCAATCTCATGGTTCTCGGCGAGCGCAATCCGGGCGTGCTCGACTTCCAGGACGCGCTGCGCGGACCGCTCGGCTACGACCTGGTATCGCTCCTCAAGGACTGCTACATCGGCTGGCCGCGCCCGCAGGTGGTGAGCTGGGTCGCGGCGCATCGCGCCCGGCTCGCGGCTCGCGGCTACCGCGATTGCCCGAGCGAGGCCGAGCTGCTGCGCGGGTTCGATTGGGTCGGGGTGCAGCGCCACCTGAAGGTGCTCGGAATCTTCGCCCGGCTGTGGTATCGCGATGGCAAGCCCGGCTATCTCAAGGATCTTCCCCTCACCCTGCGCTACGTGCTCGAGACGTGCGCGGAATACCCCGAGCTGAGCGCGCTCGGGGAGCTCCTCGAGCGCCGCGCCGCCGCGGAGCTCGTGCGCGCCAATGCCCGCGCGGCGGCGCGGCTCAAGGCAAGCGCGTGAGGGCCATGGTGCTCGCTGCCGGCCGCGGCGAGCGGATGCGGCCGCTCTCCGACACCGTGCCGAAGCCGCTGCTGCAGGTGGGCGGCAGGCCGCTCATCGCCTACCACCTGGAGGCGCTCGCGCGCGCCGGCGTGAGCGAGGCGATCGTCAATCTCTCCTGGCTCGGGCAGCGGATCCGGGAGGCGCTCGGGGACGGCGGCTACGGCCTCAGAATCCGTTACTCGGAAGAGGGCCCCGTGCCGCTCGAAACGGGCGGCGGGATCGTCAAGGCGCTGCCGCTCCTCGGCGCCGACCCTTTCATCGTGCTGAGCGCCGACATCTGGACGGACTTCGACTTTGGCGACCTCGAGCTCTCCACGGACGCCGATGCCGAGCTCGTCTTCGTGCCGAACCCTCCGTACCACCCGCACGGGGACTTCGCGCTCGAGGGCGGCCGTGTGCTCGAGCGCGCGAGCGGGCGGCTCACTTACGCGAACATCGGGCTCTTCCGCGCCGAGCTCTTCAGCGGCTTCTCCGCGGGACGTTTTCCGCTCGTGCGGGCGCTCGAGCGCGGGATCCGCGCCGGCCGCGTGCGCGGTCGGATCCACCTCGGCGAATGGGCCAACGTGGGGACCGCGGAGCAGCTCGCCGCGCTCGCCGAGCGGCTGCGCGCGCTCACGTGACGGGCCGCGAGCGCGCGACAGCCGTCCGCCCGTTCCGTTTCGGCCGCGCGGCGCTCTACCGTGCCGACTGCCTGGAGTGGCTGCGCCGGCAGCCGCAGCGATCGGTTCACGCGGTGGTCACCGATCCCCCGTACGGTCTCACCGAGTACAGCCCGATCGAGCAGGCGAAGCTGCGTAGCGGCCGCGGCGGGCTCTGGCGGATCCCTCCCGCCTTCGACGGCTGTGAGCGCGCACCGCTCCCGCGCTTCACGGTCCTCACGGAGCGCGAGCTCGCTCGGCTCGAGCGCTTCTTCCTCGATTTTGGCGCGGCGCTGCTGCCCGTGCTCGTGCCGGGCGCGAACGTCGTGGTGGCGAGCCACCCGCTCGTCTCCTTCCGCGTCTCCGGCGCGCTCGCACGCGCCGGTCTCGAGCGGCGCGGGGAAATTGCACGGCTCGTCATGACGATGCGCGGTGGCGACCGGCCGAAGAACGCGCATCGCGAGTTCCCCGGCGTGAGCGTCATGCCGCGCGCGATGTGGGAGCCGTGGCTCAACTTCAGGAAGCCTCTCGAAGGGCGGGTCCAGGACAATCTGCGCCGCTGGCGGACCGGAGGCTTCCGGCGAATTTCCCCCCATGCCCCGTTCGGGGATGCGATCAGCTCGGCGCCGACGCGCGCGGGCGAGCGCGCGCTCGCGCCGCATCCGAGCCTCAAGCCCCAGGCGTTCCTGCGCCCGCTCGTGCGTGCCGTGCTGCCGCTCGGGGAGGGCACGGTCCTCGATCCATTCGCCGGCTCGGGCGCGACGCTCGCGGCGGCCGAAGCGGTCGGCTACGCGAGCATCGGCGTCGAGCGCGACCGCGGCTACTTCGAGCTCGCGTGCAGCGCGATCCCGCGACTCGCCGCGCTCGAGGGCCCCGGTTCCCGCTCAGGTACAATGGAAAACCATGTCCGAGCTTCACCGCATCCCCCTCGTCGCGGAGCCGCCGTGCCCGGACGCGCCACGGGCGCCCCCGCGAAGCGGTGAAAAATATACGACAAAACAAGGATTTACGGCGATCCGGGACGGCGTGAAGGCGCGCGGCGGAGAGCCCGCCGTGCGGGGCGAGCCGAAGCCGCCGTGGCTGCGCGTGAAGGCACCGCTCGGGGCCGGCTTCCGCGCCG
>Ga0335073_10005125_pt1 | contig 18396 bp, 15 predicted proteins | sample Lox_Sample_22_FD_207093 | JGI IMG/M metagenome (GOLD analysis project Ga0335073, IMG submission 207093) | Soil microbial communities from Loxahatchee National Wildlife Refuge, Florida, United States - Lox_Sample_2.2 | ecosystem: Environmental > Terrestrial > Soil > Wetlands | place: USA... | reverse complement strand
TGGTTGAGCCAGGCCGCCTGCTTGTCGAGCGTGGCTTGGGCAGTCGGCGAGAGGTCGGTCTGGTCGGTGTCGAAGAATACGCGGTCGCCGACCGTCTGGTTGAATTCCTGGATGCTGCCGGGGCCCGCCGCACCGTAACCTGCGGCGAAGTTGTTGTCGGTGTTGTTGTGTGAGCAGGCGCCAAGGCCGATGCCTAGCGCCAGCGCCGCCGCGAGCGCGATCGAACTCCGGGCCATGTTCGCGTCCATTCCGCCACTCCTGACGACAACTTGCTCGGGTCCGAGCGTGACGCCTTAAGAGTTAATGCAAGGTTCCGACAAGCTTACTGCCGCCTTACCGCGTGATTACGAACGCCACGCAACCCGACGGCAGCGTTAACAGCGCATTAATGGCCATATTGCGGCGCCATAAGCCTTGCGGGCGCCGCGATTGACCGGCATTGTCACACGCTCGAGAAGGCGACTTGTGCTGGGATTTTAGAGGACTCTTTTCGGGATGAAGCGTTTCAGGGTGAGGCGGGCGATTCTACTCGCGCTCGCGATCGTGTTTTTGGCGATCGCATGGGTGTGGGACGGTTTCATCGCGATCGAGCGCTTTGTCGTCCGGATGATTCCGTGGACGCGCGTCAAGCGCGCGTTCGCCGCGATGGTCGACCGGCTGCCCGCGCCGCTCGTGCTTTTGATTTTCCTGGTGCCGTTCCTGATCGTCGAACCGCTCCTCGTGGTCGCCACCGTCGCAATCGCCATGGGCTACGTCTTATTCGGGGTGATCGCCTGGATCGTGCTCAAGCTTCTGGCGGTCGCGCTGATCCCCGCGATCTTCGATCTGACGCAGCACAGGCTGATGACGATGCCGTGGTTCGCCTGGGCCTACGGGAAGGTCATGGCGTTTCATGACTACGCCGACCGGGTCGTCGCTCCCTACAAGGAAGCCGCGGCGGCGGTCTTGCGGCAATGGCGCGCTCGGGCGGCGTTGGCGACACGGCGGGTTCCAGGCGTCGCGCTGCTCGCTGCCCGCGTCGCCGCCCGCAAGCGGGGGAACGGCCGGCCGGCCGTGCCTTCGAGCCGATAGCCGAATTGCGCCTGGCCCGAGCGGCCAGGCTCCCTCGTGGCTGCCGGCGCCCGCCCCGGTTGACAGATTGCGGCGCCGGGTCCAGATTCGTTGAGTGCTCGAGGGGCGTCCCGAACGGGGCTGAGACGGCGAGACGCCGAACCCTTTGAACCTGATCCGGGTCATGCCGGCGAAGGGACGTAGCGGCCGCTGTTCCTCCATTGGTCCGCGAGTTCCCGCCGTCATAACTCGTGCGCGAGGAGACGGGCCCATGAACGAGATTTCCAAATTCGCCGCGCCGCAGACCGTCACAACCGGGCCGATCATGGGCTCGCGCAAGGTTTACGCGTCGCCGAAAGACCGCCCCGATATCCGCGTTCCATTTCGCGAGATCGCGCTCAGCGACCCGAGCGAGCCGCCGGTCAGGGTCTACGACCCGTCCGGGCCCTATACGGAAGGCTCGGCGCCGATCGACCTTGCCCATGGCCTGAGCCCCGTGCGCGAGGCCTGGATCGAGGCGCGAGGCCTGGCGGCGGCTGACCCGCGGGCGATCCGGCCCGAGGACAACGGCAATGTGTCGGCCGATCATCTTGCGCCGCTCTGCCCGGCAAAGCGCACGCTGCGCGCCGGCAAGCAAGGCCAACTCGTCACCCAGCTCGAATTCGCCCGCGCCGGAATCGTCACCGAGGAGATGATTTATGTCGCCCATCGCGAGAATCTCGCGCGCGAAGCGGCCGTCGAGAGCGCAAGGGACCGCATCGCCGACGGCGAAAGCTTCGGCGCCGATATCCCCGAATTCATCACCCCCGAGTTCGTTCGCCGCGAGGTCGCGCGCGGGCGGGCGATCATTCCCGCCAACATCAATCACCTCGAACTCGAGCCGATGGCGATCGGCCGGAATTTTCTCGTTAAGGTCAACGCCAACATCGGCAATTCGGCGGTGAGCTCCGGCGTCGCCGAGGAAGTCGAGAAAATGGCCTGGGCGATCCGCTGGGGCAGCGACACGGTCATGGATCTCTCGACCGGCCGCAACATTCACAACATCCGCTCCTGGATCGTGCGCAACGCGCCGGTCCCGATCGGCACGGTGCCGATCTATCAGGCGCTGGAGAAGGTTGGCGGCGATCCGCTCAAGCTCGACTGGGAAGTGTTCAAGGACACGCTGATCGAACAGGCCGAGCAGGGGGTCGACTATTTCACCATCCACGCCGGGGTGCGCCTCGCCCATGTGCCGCTGACCGCGAAGCGCGTCACCGGCATCGTCTCGCGCGGCGGCTCGATCATGGCGCGTTGGTGCCTCGCCGGCCACCGCGAGAGCTTCCTCTACGAGCGCTTCGGCGAAATCTGCGACATCATGCGCAAGTATGACGTGTCGTTTTCGCTCGGCGACGGCCTGCGTCCGGGCTCGATCGCCGACGCCAACGACGCGGCGCAATTCGCCGAGCTCGAGACGCTGGGCGAACTGACCAGGGTCGCCTGGGACAAGGGCTGCCAGGTGATGATCGAGGGCCCCGGCCACGTGCCGATGCACAAGATCAAGGTCAATATGGAGAAGCAGCTCAAGGAATGCGGCGAGGCCCCGTTCTATACGTTGGGGCCGCTGACCACCGACATCGCGCCGGGCTACGACCACATCACGTCGGGCATCGGCGCGGCGATGATCGGCTGGTTCGGCACGGCGATGCTGTGCTACGTGACGCCGAAGGAGCACCTCGGCCTCCCCGACCGCGAGGACGTCAAGACTGGCGTCATCACCTATCGCATTGCCGCCCACGCGGCCGATCTCGCCAAGGGCCATCCGGCCGCGCGCATCCGCGACGACGCGCTGTCGCGGGCGCGCTTCGACTTCCGCTGGGAGGACCAGTTCAACCTTTCGCTCGACCCTGACACGGCGCGCAAGTTCCACGACGAGACCTTGCCCAAGGACAGCCACAAGGTCGCGCATTTCTGCTCGATGTGCGGGCCGAAGTTCTGCTCGATGCAGATCACCCAGGACCTTCGCAAGGAAGCCGAGGCGATGGCGGGCATGGCGGAGAAATCGCGCGAGTTCCTCGAGAAAGGCGGAGCGCTCTACGTCGATGCGGCGGAGTGAAGGAACGCACGCGACCGTGGTCGGCGCCGGCGTCGTCGGCCTGACGACTGCGCTGACCCTCGCCGAGCGCGGCGCCAAAGTCACGCTGATCGAGCGGTCGCCGAAGCTCGGCGGCAACGCCTCGTGGCTCGCCGGCGGTATGCTCGCGCCGTTCTGCGAGGGCGAGAGCGCGCCAAGCAGCGTGGTCGAGCTGGGCAAAAGCGCGATCGACTGGTGGGACGCGCGGGTTCCCGGCGTCGTTCGCGAAGGCACGCTGGTCGTCGCCCCGCCGCGCGATGCGGGCGAGATCGACCGTTTCGCCCGGAGCACGTCCGGCCATCAGCGCGCCGACGACTCGACGATCGCCGCGCTCGAGCCGGACCTCGCGGGGCGCTTCCATAAAGGCCTCTTCTTCGCCGAAGAAGGCCACCTCGACCCGCGCGTGGCGATGGGCGCGATTGCCGACGCGCTCCGACGCCATGGCGCGGATCTGCGGTTCGGCGAGGACGGCGAGACGGCGCTGCCCTCATCCGGCCCTTCGGGCCACCTTATCCCGCACGCCGGAGAAGGGATTATTGTCGACTGTCGTGGCTTCGCCGCGCGGCCAATGCTGCCGGACCTGCGCGGCGTGCGCGGCGAAATGATCCGAGTGCGCACCTGCGAGGTGGCGCTGACCCGCGCGGTGCGCTTCCTGCATCCCCGGATCCCGCTCTACATCGTGCCGAGGGCCGACGGCGAGTTCATGATCGGCGCGACAATGATCGAGAGCGCGGAGCGGGGCGCCGTCTCGGTGCGCTCGGCGATCGAGCTCATGAGCGCGGCTTACGCCCTTCATCCGGCCTTCGGGGAAGCCGAGATCCTCGAGATGAGCGCCGACGTGCGGCCTGCCTATCCGAACAATGAACCACGCGTCGAGGAGCGGGGAGAGCGCATTTTCGTCAATGGCTTCTACCGCCACGGATTTCTGCTTGCGCCAGCGTTCGCCGATCGCGCGGCGGCGCTGGCGTTCGAGCGTGCGGGGGCGTTCGCATGACGCTGATCGTCAATGGCGAGAAGCGCGAGGTCGCCGCCGGGACGCTTGCCGAAGCCCTGCAGGCGCTAGACTATGGCGAGGCCAGGGTCGCGACCGCGCTCAACGGCGAGTTCGTCCCCGCGCGGGAGCGCGGGACCACGAAGGTCAAGGACGGCGACAAGATCGAGATCGTCGCGCCGAGGCAGGGGGGCTGAGGTGCGCGCGCCGTGCATCGTCATGGCCGCGCTTGACGCGGCCATCCCCGCAACACCGTGGCGCGACGCCCCGACCGCACAAGGCGCCGTCGACAGCGCGGAAGCACGGTGGATGGCCGGCTCAAGGTCGGCCATGACGGCGTTTCTTGTTGAAGGGGTTCATCGTCAATGACTCCCTCGCCCGACTTAACCCTCTATGGCTTGACGCTCGCCTCGCGGCTGCTGCTCGGCACGTCGCAATATCCTTCGCCGGCGATCCTGGCCGAGGCGGCGCGCGCGTCGGGGGCTGGCATTGTCACGGTGTCGCTGCGCCGCGAGTCGGCGCGGCTCAAGGAGGGACAGGATTTCTGGCGGCTCATTCGTTCGATCGGCGCCCGCGTGCTGCCCAACACCGCCGGCTGCTACAGCGTGAAGGAGGCGGTGACCACGGCTGAGATGGCGCGGGAGGTGTTCGGGACCTCGTGGATCAAGCTCGAGGTGATCGGCGAAGCCGACACGCTGCAGCCGGACGTGTTCGGCCTCGTCGAGGCGGTCCGCATTCTCTCGGCCGACGGCTTCGAGGTCTTCCCCTACACGACTGAGGATCTCGTGGTCGCCGAGCGGCTTCTCGAGGCCGGGTGCAAGGTGCTGATGCCGTGGGGCGCGCCGATCGGCTCGGGCAAAGGCCTCAACAACGTGTTCGGCCTGCGGGCGTTGCGCGCGCATTTCCCAGACGTTCCGCTGATCGTCGACGCAGGGATCGGGCTGCCGTCGCACGCCGCGGCGGCGATGGAGCTCGGCTACGATGGGATCCTGCTCAACACGGCGGTCGCCAAGGCCGGCGATCCGGTTGCGATGGCCCGCGCCTTCGGCCAGGCCATTGAAGCGGGGCGCGCGGCCTTTCTCGCCCACCCGATGCAGCCGCGCGACATGGCCGCGCCCTCGACGCCGGTCGTCGGCAGGGCCGTGCTAACGTGAGGCGCTCGCGCTCATCGCCCTCATCCGGCCCTTTGGGCCACTTTCTCCCGGAGGGAGAAGGGCTGCCGCGCCCCCTCTCCCTCAGGGAGAGGGCTGGGGTGAGGGCGAGCCTCGATCCTTTCTACCCGATCGTCGACAGCGCCGCTTGGGTCGCCCGCCTCGCCGGCGCTGGCGCAAGGCTTGTGCAATTGCGGATCAAGGACAAGGACGAGGCTTGGGTCGCGCGTGAGACGCGCGAGGCTATGGTGGCGTGCGCGAAGGTCGGCGCGGTTCTCGTCGTCAATGATTTCTGGCGCATCGCGATCCGTGAGGGCGCCCCTTGGGTCCATCTCGGCCAGGGCGATCTCGACCAGGCCGACATCGCCGCGATCCGCAAAACGGGCCTCAAGCTCGGCGTCAGCACGCACGACGACGCTGAACTTCAGCGCGCGCTCGCGCTCAATCCTGACTATGTCGCGCTTGGGCCCATCTATCCGACGATCCTCAAGGCCATGGCCTTCGCGCCGCAAGGCTTGGAGCGGATCGGGACATGGAAGCGCCGGATCGGCGCGATTCCGCTGGTCGCGATCGGCGGTCTCAACGTCGAGCGGGCAATACTCTGTCTCAGGGCGGGCGCGGACGTCGTATCGGTGGTCACCGACATTACGCTCAACGCCGACCCGGAGGCGCGCGTGCGCCAATGGATCGCGGCCACGCGCGCGGCGTGAGCCTGCGGCTCGCAACCGCGCTCACGATCGCCGGTTCGGATTCGGGCGGCGGGGCGGGCATTCAGGCTGATCTCAAGACCTTTGCGGCGCTCGGCGTCTATGGCGCTAGCGTGGTCACGGCGTTGACCGCCCAGAATACGAAAGGAGTGCGAGCGATCCACTATCCGCCGCCGGCGATCGTCGCGACGCAGATCGAGGCGGTGCTGGACGACTTGGCCGTCGCGGCGATCAAGATCGGCATGCTGGGAACAGTGGAGATTGTCGCGGCGGTCGCCTCCGCGCTCCCCTCTCCTTCAGGGAAAGGGATCGGGGATGAGAGGCCGCCGCCCTTCATCGTCTACGATCCGGTCATGGCCGCTTCGTCGGGCGATGTGCTGAGCGGCGCGGGCTTTGTCGAGGTCGTCCGCCGTCAAGTCTTGCCTCTGGTCGACTGCCTGACCCCCAACCTCGCCGAGGTCGCGGCGCTGCTTGACGAGCAGATCGCCCGAAGCGAGGCCGACATGGCGCGCCAGGCCGAGGCGTTGCTGAAACTCGGGCCGCGCGCGGCCCTGATCAAGGGAGGCCATCTCGACGGCGACGAGGCGGTCGATCTCCTGGTGACCGCTGAGGGCGTTCGCCGCTACGCCGCGCCGCGCATCGCTTCGCCCAATCTGCACGGGACCGGATGCACGCTGTCGAGCGCCATCGCCGCCAATGTGGTTCACGGGCTGGCGTTGGCGGAGGCGGTCGCGGCAGCCAAGACGTTCGTCGGCGAGGCGATCGAGAGGGGTCGACAGGCGATCCTGGGCGAGGGAGCGGGCCCGCTGATCCAGGCGAGTGCGCTGAAAAACGCTCAGGCGCGCGCCATCCCTGCGCTAAGATGAGTGGGTTCCCGTGGGGAGGGGCCGGGCCGCCATGGCAAGCAGCTTTTACGAATCGATCCCGATTTTCGATGAGTTTGCCGAGGCCGTGCGGCCCGAGAACTATCAGCCGTTGCCTGACGACTGGGTGGTCGGCTTCTCCGACGTCATCGGTTCGACCGAGGCGGTTGCGAAGGGACGCTACAAGGCGGTGAACATGGTCGGCGCCGGCGTGATCGCAGCCGTCGCCAATGCGCTCGGGCGGCGGTCCTTTCCTTTCGTGTTCGGCGGCGACGGGGCAAGCTTCGCGGTCTCAGGGTCCGACGCCCCGGCCGCGGCCGCCGCGCTCGCGGCGATGGCCAATTTCGCCCACGACGAGTTCCAACTGGATTTGCGCGTCGCGACGATTCCGGCGCCGGAAATCCACGCGGCTGGAAGGGACGTCAGGGTTACCCGTTACGGCGCGACGCCGCATTGCGTCTACGCGATGTTCGCCGGCGGTGGCCTCACCTGGTTCGAGGCCGAGGCCAAGCGGGGCCGCCATGCGCTCCCGCCCGCGCCGCCCGGGCTGAAGCCCGATCTCTCCGGTCTCTCCTGCCGCTGGGGAGTCGCGCCGGCCAAGCAGGGCGTGATTCTGTCGCTGATCGTCGCGCCGCGGGGAGACGACCCGCGATTCGGAGCCCTTGTCGACGAGGTCGTGCGAATGGCGCACGAAGCGCCGCTCGACGGCCGGCCGATCACTCTCGCCGGCCTGGGCGTCGCCGATCCAATGAAGGCGATTGCGCTCGAAGCCTCGGTGAACGCAGCCTCGGGCGTGTCTCGAGCACGGGCGCGTCTCTCGGCGGCGACGAGTTATCTGCTCGGCGTCACGTTCCATAAGCTCAAGCTCAAGGTCGGCGGCTTCGACGCCGCGCTCTACGCGAGCGACGTCGCCGCCAACGCCGACTTTCGCAAGTTCGACGACGGGCTTCGCATGACGCTCGACTGCTCGCCTGCCTTTGCCGACGCGCTCGAGGCGCGGCTTAAGGCCGCGGAGGACTATGCCAGTTGGGGAGCCTTCCGGCAGGAGGCGGCGCAACTCACGTGTTTCGTTCCCTCGATCACCGAGCGCGGCCACGTCCATTTCGTCGACGGCGCCGGCGGCGGCTACACGATGGCCGCCAAGGCGATGAAAGCGCGCTTTGGCGGCGGGGCAACGGCGAAGACGGCGGCCTGACCGTTTCGCGGGGTTGCGATGACGTCGCCCCGCGGCGCGGAATTGGCCTTCCGTGACTTTTGCAGCGCCGCAAGGCCCAATCCCGCTAACCCGATGAGCATCGTTGCCCAGGTGGAAGGCTCGGGAACCGTGAACCGGATCGCGTCGATCGATCCGGTGTTTGTCAACTGAAAGATGTCCTGTTCGACCCAATCAAAGTGACACGTGACGTTCGTGGCGCCCAAAGCGCCCTCGGCGGAGCTGCATTTGACGTTGGTGAAGTCGGGCAAGTTGAACTCAACTCCGCCACCCCCGTCGGGAATGGAATATTCCAGATTGCTGAAGGGATAGACGACGTCCCAAACCTCCGGGCCGCCGCCGCTCAGAGGGTTTGTGTCGTTTGGACTATTCACGAACACATCCGGCATTTCCTTGATCGGAACGATCGAGGCGCCGTCGGCGTAGGCAGCGATCGGCTGCAGGATGGCCGCAACAGCCAGAATTCGCGGAATGAACACGAGCGTTCCTCCCCTCCTATCGGGCGCAGCAATTTCGACGGAAACAACGTCGCCTCGGCCGAACCGCGGTTGCGGGAAACCGCAGCTTCCAGCGAATCTATGAAACGCATCCCCGGGCCGACCCTCCCTGGGGCGCTGGAGTTGACGACATTCGCGCCGTCGAATTGAAACAACCTCTGGTCAATAGTCCATTTGTATGTTCGCTGGTCAACAATCCGAGCGCAAGCAGGATCTTTGCCGCCGGCGCGGAAGCCGCGGCCTGGCGCCGATGAAGGCGACCCCCAGCGATGCGCCCAGCACCTCGATTTGCTAGGCTCGCCCAATGGATGCCGCCAGCGACAGCCCGAATGGAGAGACTGCGAGCGTTCGCCTGACGCCGATGATGGCGCAATATTTCGAGATCAAGGCCGCTAATCCCGATTGCCTGCTCTTCTACCGGATGGGCGATTTCTACGAATTGTTCTTCGACGACGCGGAGGTTGCGAGCCGGGCGCTCGGCATTGTGCTGACCAAACGGGGCAAGCACGACGGCGAGGACATCCGCATGTGCGGCGTGCCGGTCGAGCGGGCCGAAGACTATCTCAATCGCCTGATCGCGCTTGGCCATCGCGTCGCCGTCTGCGAGCAGCTGGAGGACCCGGCGGAGGCGAAGAAGCGGGGAGCGAAGTCGGTCGTCAGGCGCGATGTCGTGCGGCTGGTCACGCCGGGCACGATCACCGAGGAGCGGCTGCTCGAGCCCGGCCGCGCCCGGCTGATGGCGGCGGTGCAGAAGGTCCGCTCTAGCGACGGCCGGCAGGTTTACGGTCTCGCCGCGCTCGATCTTTCGACCGGAGCCTTTTCCCTGTCCGAGGCCGACGAGGCGGGGCTTGCGGCGGAGATCGCGCGCCTCGAGCCGAGCGAGATCGTCGCTTCGCAGGCGGTCTGTGACGACCAGGAGTTTTCCCAGATCGTGAGTGTCCTGCGCGTGCCGGTGACGCCGCTCGCGCGCGAGGGTGGCGACGGCGCGGCGGCGGAGAGCCGGGTGTGCGAATTCTACGGCGTGGAAACCCTCGCCGGCTTCGGCGCCTTCACCCGCGTCGAGATCGCAGCCGCCGCGCTGGCTCTGGCCTATGTCAAGCGCACGCAGTTCGACGCCCGGCCGGCGCTTTCGGCCCCGACCCGGCGGGCGCGCGGGACGAGCCTCGAGATCGATCCGGCCACCCGCGCCAATCTCGAACTCACGCGCACGCTGAGCGGCGCCCGCGACGGCTCGCTCCTGGCGACGATTGATCTCACCATCACTCCCGGGGGCGCACGCCTGCTCGCCGAGCGCCTCGCCAGTCCGCTGACCGACCCCGACGCAATCAACGCCCGGCTCGATTCGCTCGATTTCCTGGTTCAATCTGCGCCGCTGCGCGAGGCCTTACGCCGCGCGCTTGCGCATGCGCCCGATTTCCTGAGGGCTCTCGCGCGCCTCAGCCTAGACCGCAGCGGCCCGCGCGATCTCGCCGCCATCCGCGACGGGGTCGCCGCTGCGGCGGCGCTCGCCGCCATGCTGGAGGCCGGCCAAGACCTGCCGCCCGAGCTCCTCGCGGCTTACGCGCGACTCAAAGCCGATTGCGGCGCGCTCGAGGGCGATCTTTCATCGACGCTCGCCGACGAATTGCCGCTCGTCGCGCGCGACGGGGGATTCGTGCGGCCGGGCGCGTCGCCTGCGCTCGACGAGGCGCGCGCGCTGCGCGACCAGAGCCGCCGCGTCATCGCCGAATTGCAGGCCTCCTACGCTGATCAGGCGGGCGCGAGGCAGCTCAAGATCAAGCACAACAACTTTCTCGGCTATTACATCGAGACGCCGCAGGCGGCGGGCGAGACGCTGCTCAAGGCCCCGCTCAATTCGACCTTCATTCATCGCCAGACGATGGCCGGCGCGATGCGCTTCACCACCAACGCGCTCATCGACCTCGAGGCCCGGATCGCCTCGGCGGCCGACCGGGCGCTCGCGCTCGAACTCGAAGCCTTTGAACGCCTTCGCCAGGCCTGCCTCGCGGAGGGCGAGCGCCTGCGCGGCTTCGGCGCAGCGCTGGCCGAGATCGACGTCGCCGCCGCGCTGGCCGAGCTCGCGGTCAAGCGAAACTGGACAAGGCCGCTCGTCGACGCTTCGCTTGTCTTCGGGATCGAGGGCGGGCGCCACCCGGTGGTCGAGGCGGCGCTGAAAACGGCAGGCGAGCCGTTCGTCGCCAATGACTGCGATCTCACTGGGGACGCGGAGGAGGGGGGGCGGATCGCGATCGTCACCGGCCCCAACATGGCGGGGAAATCGACCTATTTGCGCCAGAACGCGCTGATCGCGCTCATTGCGCAGATGGGCGGTTATGTCCCGGCGGCGCGCGCCCATGTCGGAATCGTCGACCGCCTGTTCTCGCGCGTCGGCGCAGCCGACGATCTGGCGCGCGGCCGCTCGACCTTCATGGTCGAGATGGTCGAGACGGCGGCGATCCTCAACCAGGCGAGCCGGCGCTCGCTCGTGATCCTCGACGAGATCGGCCGCGGCACGGCGACCTTCGACGGCCTTTCGATCGCGATCGCCTGCGTCGAGCATCTCAACGCCGTCAACCGTTCGCGCGCGCTGTTCGCCACTCATTTCCACGAGCTGACCCAGCTTGCGGCGAGGTTGCCCCGCCTCTTCAACCTCACCATGCGGGTGAGCGAGTTCAAGGGGACGCTCGCCTTCCTGCACGAGGTGGTCGCAGGCGCGGCCGACCGCTCCTACGGCATCCAGGTCGCCAAGCTCGCCGGGCTTCCGCCCGCGGTCGTCAAGCGCGCGCGCCAGGCGCTCGCTTCTCTTGAAGCCTCGCGCTCGAGCGCAACGCTCGATTCGCTGCCGCTCTTCTATTATGAGCCGCGCGAGCCGTCTCCGCCGGACGAGGTGCGGGCGGCGGTGACGGCGCTTGATCCGGACGCAATGAGCCCGCGCGAGGCGCTCGAGGCGATCTATGCGCTGAAGCGGCTCATGGAGAGCAAGGCCAAGTGACCGGCCGGCCGCGCCTCCTGCGGGTCGCTTTTAAAGAGCGCCGCTCGCTAAACAATTTCCAAGCCGGCCGAACCAATTTCCAAGCTGACCGCAATAAAATCCAAGCCGGGCGCAACAAAATCCAAATCAGTTTCCTTCTCCATTTTGAACCTTTTCAATGGGTTGAGCCGATATTTTTCCCTCTCCTCCTTCCTCTGCGGCGGTGTTGCGCCTCAAGACGGCTGAGCCAGTACGGGAAGCGCCGCCCCGACGATGGTCATAGCGTTGATTCTGCGTTTCGTAAAGAGATTTCTGCCGCTTCGGTTTTCAGAAGTCCTAATTTACGGTCCACCGCCGCACTGGCGCCTCCAAGGTTTTGCGGCGCGGCTTAGTTTATAAGGTCGTTGGCTGGAGCGCCCCTTTTGTCAGGTCTGGTCGAGCCCACTCATGACGGGTTCTCATCCGTCTCGGGAATTTGACCGCAAGGTTCGGAGTTCGTCGGCGGGCGAAGCCGCGTAAGCGCATGGGGAAGTTGAAGCAAATCCCCGGAGCGATCCCTATGTCTTTCGCCATGATCGAAGCGAACCATCCAGGTCCCGCAAGCGCCGCCCGCGCCGATGACGCCCGGTGGGACGCCGTGCGCCGCCGCGACGGAGCCTTCGACGGCAAATTCTTTTTCGCCGTCCGCACCACCGGCGTCTATTGCCGGCCGAGCTGCGCCTCGCGCCAGGCCAAGCGCGAAAACGTGACGTTCTTCGCCACGCCGGAGGCGGCCGAGAAAGCCGGCTACCGCGCCTGCAAGCGCTGCCGGCCTGATAAGCTTGGCGCGCCCGACCCGAAGGTTGAGGCGGTCAAGCGGGCGTGCGATCGGATCGCGTCGGCCGAAGAAACGCCGACGCTTGCCGACCTTGCTGGCGGCGCGGGCATGAGCCCGCACCATTTCCATCGCGTGTTCAAGAAGATCGCGGGCGTCACGCCAAAGGCCTATGCCGCGCAAACGAAAGCGCGCCGCGCCGCGGAGGGGCTGCGCTCCGCAGGCACGGTCACCGAGGCGATCTACGACGCCGGGTTCAATTCTTCCAGCCGCTTCTACGAGACCGCGGCGGCGAGGCTCGGTATGACCCCAACCGCTCTCCGGCGCGGCGGTCAGGGCGCCGTGATCCGCTTCGCGGTTGGCGAGACGTCGCTTGGGGCCGCGCTTGTCGCCGCGACGGACAAGGGCGTGTGCGCGATCATGCTCGGCCAAGACCCCGACGCCCTGGCCCGGGAACTTCAGGATCGGTTCCCGCGCGCCGAGTTCGTCGGCGGCGACCCTGCGTTCGAGCAGATGGTCGCTGCGGTTGTCGGCCTCATCGAGGCGCCGGGCAAGCGCAATGACCTCCCGCTCGACATTCTTGGCACCGCGTTCCAGGAGCGGGTCTGGCAGGCGCTGCGCGCCATCCCGGCGGGCAAGACGGCGACTTACGCTGAGATCGCCCGGGCAATCGGCCGCCCGACGGCCGCGCGCGCGGTGGCTCAAGCCTGCGCCGCCAATCCGCTGGCGGTCGCGATTCCCTGCCATCGAGTCGTGCGGGCGGATGGCGACATTTCGGGCTACCGCTGGGGGGTCGAGCGCAAGCGCGCGCTGCTTGATCGCGAGGCGGCGTGATGACGCGGCCCGCCCTCATCCGGCCCTCCGGGCCACCTTCTCCCGTGAACGGGAGAAGGGCTGCCGCACCCCCTCTCCCGCTTGCGGGAGAGGGCCGGGGTGAGGGCGGCGCCGACAATCCCGGCATCGACGCCCTCGACTGGCCGGCGATCGAAGCGGAGCTCGATGCCTACGGCTCAGCGCTCGCGCCGAAGCTGATGTCGCGCGAGACGTGCCGCTCCCTTGCGGCGCTGTACGCGGACGAGGCGCTCTTCCGCTCGCGCATCGTGATGGCGAAGCACGGCTTCGGCCGGGGCGAATACAAGTATTTCGCCGACCCGTTGCCGGAGCTCGTCGTCGCGCTGCGTCGCGGCCTTTATCGCCGGCTTGCGCCGGTCGCCGACCGTTGGAACGCGGCGATGGGAATCGAGGTGCGCTACCCGGCCGAGCACGAGGCGTTCCGCGGCCGCTGCCACGAAGCGGGCCAGACGCGGCCGACGCCGCTCATGCTTCGATACGGACCCGGCGACTACAATTGCCTGCATCAGGACGTCTACGGCGCGCATCTCTTTACGCTCCAGGTCGCGATCCTCTTGTCCGAGCCCGGGCGCGACTTCACCGGCGGCGAGTTCGTGCTGACCGAGCAGCGCCCCCGCATGCAGTCGCGGGCGGAAGTGCTGAACTTAAGCCAGGGCGACGGCGTCATCTTCGCGGTGCGCGAACGGCCTCAAGCTGGCGCCCGCGGCCCCTATCGCGTCAGCATGCGCCATGGCGTGAGTCGCATCAGGAGCGGCGAGCGTTTCACCCTCGGAGTGATCTTCCACGACGCGGCGTGACATTGCGGTCGCGTCGGCGGCGCCTTAACTAGGCGGCGAAGGCGACGACCCCGAGGTTCCCATGTCCGCTCACCGTCAACCCGCGATCTTTGTGCCGCATGGCGGCGGCCCGTGCTTCTGGATCGAGTTTCCGCCGCCGTTCGGCCCCCATGCCTGGGACAGCCTGCGCGATTATCTTGCCGGCCTGGTCAAATCGCTGCCCGAGCGGCCGAAGGCGTTCCTGGTCGTCACCGCTCATTGGGAGGCCGACCAGCCGACCGTCAGCGTCAACCCGAAGCCGGGCATGCTCTATGACTATTACGGCTTCCCCGAGCACACGTATAAGCTCTCCTACCCGGCGCCGGGCGCACCGGAGGTTGCGGCGAAGGTCAAGGCGCTGATCGAGAAGGCGGGCCTGCCGGTCGCGACCGACGGCGCCCGCGGCTTCGACCACGGCGTGTTCGTGCCGTTCCTCATCGTCGATCCGAAGGCCGAGATCCCGGTCGTCATGCTTTCGCTGCGCAAGGACCTCGATCCCAAGTTCCACATCGCGCTCGGCAAGGCGCTCGCGCCGTTGCGCGATGAGGGCGTCGCGATCGTCGGCAGCGGCATGAGCTTCCACGATCTCCGCCATTTCCGCGACGGCGACACGACGGCCTCGGCCGCCTTCGACGCCTGGCTCGACGAAACCGCGAAGGCCCCGCAAGCGGAGCGCGAGGCGCGGCTCGCGCAATGGGACAAGGCGCCGTCGGCGCGCGCCTGCCACCCGCGTGAGGAGCACCTTCTGCCGCTGATGGTGGTGGCCGGCGCAGCCGGCGAGAGCAAGGGCAAGCGCGACTTCAACGACAAGATCGGCGGCAAGATGATCTCCGCGTTCCGGTTCGGGTGAGACGCTCCTGTAGACGCGGTCGTTGACCGCGTCAGGCCGCGCTCAGCGAGGGCGGCTACAAAGCGCCGACGTTTCTGCGTCAGTGAGTCTTGCGCTCACCCCGGCGGCCAGACGGGAGCGAAGCGCGGCACGAGATGGAGGTCCTTGCCCTCATAAGGATGGGCGAGGGCGACCTCCTCGTTGAGCTCGACGCCGAGGCCCGGCTCTTCCGGCGGGATGACCCAACCCTCCTCCCAGCGGATCGGCTTCTTGAGAATCCTCGCGTGGAAATTGTCAAAGCGCTCGATGCTCTCGAGGATGAGAAAGTTCGGGCTGCACGCCGCAAGCTGGATATTGGCCGCGGCGACGATCACCCCGCAATAGAGGTGGGGCGCCATCTGCGCGTAATGCGCTTCGGCCATCGCGGCGATCTTCTTGGCTTCGAGGATGCCGCCGACCCGGCCGAGGTCCGGCTGCAGGATCGACGCGGCGCCGGTTTCGAGCACGCGGGCGAACTCGTACTTGGTCGTCAGCCGCTCGCCGGTCGCGATCGGCATGCGGCACTGGGCGGCTACCCTCGCCATCTCCTCCGGCGCCTCGGGCGGTGTCGGCTCCTCGAACCACAAGGGCTCGTAGGGCTCGATCCGCCGCGCCATGCGCAGCGCGCCGGAGACGGTGAACTGGCCGTGAGTGCCGAACAGGAGATCGCATTTCGTCCCGACCGCCTCGCGCAACGTCCGGCAAAAGGCTTCGCAAAGCTCGAGCCGCTCGAGGCTTGGCTGGCGCGGATCGAAGGTCGAGTAGGGGCCGGCCGGATCGAACTTCACCGCGGTGAAACCTTGCGCCATGTATTTGAGCGCCCGCTCCGCCGCCGCGTGCGGACTCGAATAGACCGGGCTGTCGGAATAGGCGTGCGAGCCGGGCTCGTCGGGATAGAGATAAGTGTAGCTGCGCAGCCGCTCGTGGACCTTGCCGCCGAGCAGCTCGTAGACCGGCTTGCCGACCGCCTTGCCGACGATGTCCCAGAGCGCGATCTCGATGCCCGAGAGCACGCCCATGAGCGAAATGTCTGGCCGGCCCGAATAGCCGCGGCCATAGACGTTGCGCCACAGCGTCTCGATCCGGAACGGATCGGCGCCCTCGACATGACGCTCGAACACGTCCTCGATCATCGCGACAATCGCCTTCGGCGCGAAGCTCGCCGCATAGACCTCGCCCACGCCCTCGATCCCGTTATCGGTCTTGAGCTTGAGGAACAGGAAATAGCGGCCGCCGAAAGCGGGCGGCGGATTGCCGACGACGAAGGTCTTGAGCTCGGCGATTTTCATCGGCGGCGCCTCCCTCAGAACAGGATGACGTTGCGCAGCGCGGCGCCCGAGCGCGACGACGCGATGGCCTCGTTGATCGATTCGAGCCGATAGCGTCCGCTGATCAGTTCGTCGAGCTTGAGCCGCCCCTCGCGGTAGAGCCTCACGATCATCGGCACGTCGATCGCCGGGCGGGCCGAGCCCATTTTCGAGCCGAGGATCTTTTGCCCGTCGGCGGCGAGATAGCCCGGATCGATGGTCGCGAGCACGCCCGAGGGCGGCATGCCGACCAGCACGGTCGCGCCGTTGCGCTTCATCAGCGAAGCGCCCTGTTCGGCTGCGCCCTTGACGCCGACGGTGACGAACACCCAGTCCGCCTTGCGACCGCCGGTCAGCGCTTTCACCCGCTCGGCGACATCCTCGCTTTTGGCGTTGATCGTTTCGGTCGCGCCGAATTCGCGCGCCGCGGCGAGTTTCAAGGGCTCGATGTCGACGGCGATAATCGGAGAGGCGCCGGCGAGCCGCGCGCCCTGGATGGAATTGAGGCCGACGCCGCCGCAGCCGATGACGACGACGCTCGATCCGGCCTTCACGCCCGCGGTGTTGACGACCGCGCCCATGCCAGTGAGCACGCCGCAGGCGATGAGCGCGGCGCTGTCGAGCGGCACGTCCTTGGGGATCGCCACCGCCTGCGACTGGTCGACGACCATCGCTTCGGCGAACGCGCCGGTGCGCAGGCCGTGGACGATCGGCTTGCCGTCCTCGTCGTGCAACGGGGTGGCTCGGTCGAGCGGGAACACCTCCTCGCAGAAGACCGGCGCGCCCTCGGCGCAGGCCGGGCAGAAGCCGCAGTTGCGGATCAGCGTCGCGACCACGTGGTCGCCCGGTTTGAGCCTCGTCACGCCCTCGCCGACCGCCTCGACCACGCCGGCCGCCTCGTGGCCGTAGACCGCCGGCAAGTCGCCGCCCCAGGCGCCGTCGACGTAAAAGATGTCGCTGTGGCAGATGGCGCAGGCGGCCGTCCTGATCAGCACTTCGCCCGGGCCGGGATCGGCGAGCTCGACCGTCTCGACCCTCAGCGGCTTCCCAAACGCACGGCAAACGGCGGCTCTTGTTCTCATCGACGATCCCGGCGGAGACGGCGCAATTGAGGCGAAGCGGCTAAATCCCGCGCGCCGGCCAGGACTGCAAGCGCAGTCTTGCGGCGGGCGGGGATAATTTTTGCGGGCGCAGGCGCGAGCGGCGGGAGCCGGTCGGTTGAAGCGCGCAGCGCCGCTTGCGGTTTGCCGGCGGCGCGGCCCTCTTGGGCGCGTGCACCGCGTGACGCCGTGTAATCACAGTATGACTCCGTGGGTAAAATTGGTGAAAACGCACGAAAGCCGATGAAAACGAAATCGCTTTCATTTGCTTTTTTTTATTTTTCGGAATCGGGACTTTTCAAAGGGTTACGGCGGATTCAAATGCTTTTTTTCTCCCGCTGCCTCGCCGCCCCCTCTCGTCCCGCAGTGACTGATGTGATGTTTCATGGGTTCACAATACACCCAGGTTTCTGGTTTTGTCAAGATTTTGTACCGCTATATGGTTTCCCGAAGGCCGCGAATCTTTCCAATTGACTCGATTATCCAAGCGTAAGAGCATGATTTCGACGGCGATCGAACCTATCGTCCGGCGCCGAGTTGCGCGGCTCCCGGGGGCGATTGAGGTCGAGATCATCATGGCGGGCAGCCAAACTTTCAGGATTGCTTGAGCGCGCGACGGCGCGCGGAGGCGAGCGCCGTAGCAGAGCGGTCATTTGGGGCGTCGGGGAAGGCGACATGCGTTTCAAGGCGGTGATTGGGGTCGCGGCGATCACGCTTTGCGTGTCGACGGCCGCCGCGCGCGCCGACGCCCTGGACGCTTACGCTTTCTCGGGCGCGCTCGCGACATCCTACGGTGGCGACAACTCCGTCAGCGGGGTGTTTGTTCTCGACCAGACGAACGGAACCCTAGGGCCCTATTTGTTTTCGACTCCGATCGGAACCTTCAACAATTCCAACTCGAGCGGCGAACTTTATGCGTACAGCCCAGCACAAAGCCCGAGCGAGAATTTTATTCAATTAGCGCTTCTTTCAAATACGTTCAATATCCTCGATCTAGTCTTTCAGACGGATTTGGCGACTTTTTCCGGATCTTCATTCTATACGGGTATGGTTTTGACTTCAGGGGGAAACTTCAGCTCTGCCCTGT
>Ga0335073_10005123_pt1 | contig 18399 bp, 12 predicted proteins | sample Lox_Sample_22_FD_207093 | JGI IMG/M metagenome (GOLD analysis project Ga0335073, IMG submission 207093) | Soil microbial communities from Loxahatchee National Wildlife Refuge, Florida, United States - Lox_Sample_2.2 | ecosystem: Environmental > Terrestrial > Soil > Wetlands | place: USA... | reverse complement strand
TTAGAAGAATCCGAAGAACTGGCCGAGGATTGGGACAGCGTGAAGATAGTTGTGGCACTTGCGGCCCTTCCTGCTTATACGAGTAAAGTCTGCGAGCAGTCATTCTTGAGCGCACCAGAGAGAGGGGGACGCCAGGCGCGACCTACAGCCAGTCGCGCTTGTCGACTAATCGGCGCGGGCCAGAAGTTCTCGCAGGAATGACCCGAGCGAGAGAGACCGTGCCGTCGCGTGCCAGGGATGGGTCGCCAAAAAGCGCCACTATTGCCGAGAGAGTCCAAGCCATTCTTGGCCGCAGGGAACTCACTCTCTACCGCGTTTCCCAGGAATCGTCACAATTGTATGGACGCTCCTCCCCGTACTTCCTCCCGCACAATCTCTATTACGATCTCCGCACCGGGGCATTCCGACCCAGTATTCATCAGATCGCCGCACTGAGTCGCATTTCCGGATACCGGATGACTGACTGGCTTCGTGTATTTGGTTACAACCTCGAGGACATCACTCGGCTGCAGATCCTGCTCCCGTCGAAACGCACGATTGTCCTCGACACCTCTCTCACCGATCCCAACGAATGGACCTCCTGGTTTGATGACCGTCGCGATGAGGCTTCCATACCACGGATCACGCCACTGGCAAAGTTTCTGAAAGCAGCCCCTGCGCGGCGGATCCGTTTTCTCCAAGATCCTGGCGCCCAGCATTTTCGCTATGCGAAGGTCGGCTGGGAGGACGCACTTGCTTTTCCGGACTTGGTTCCGGGAAGTATCGTGCGCGTGAATCCGGACGTCGTGGACTGTACGCCGCGAGATCACTCATCAATTTCTGATCACATTTTTCTCGTCGAGCACAGCAAGGGCTTCTGTTGCTGTCGCATACGAATGCTGGCAAACGGAGCCATCGTGCCATTCGACAATGGGTTCCGCCATGCGCAGGTCGAGTTGCATTGTCCCCAGGAGGCAAAACTCTGGGGCACTGTCGATTTCGAGTTCCGACCATTGCTGCGTGTCCAGGAACCTCTAGTTCCAAAGGATTTGGCGCGGCACTGGAAACCTCAGTCCCTTCCCGCACACGAGAGCTTCGGGCAACTGCTCAAGAGAACACGCTGTAGAAGGAACCTGTCCGTGCGCGAAGCCGCGCAAATGAGCCGCACAATCGCCGAAATCCTGAAGGATGATCGCTACACTGCTTCGCCAAGCTCGCTCAGCGATTACGAACTGCACAACGCTGCGCCGCGGGACTTCCATAAGATCGTTACCCTATGTTCGGTCTACGGCCTGCAATATGACCCCGTGATGAGACGAATCGGGGTTGACACGGCCAAGGCGGGTGCGGAGTCGATGCCGGACCGCTACCTGTCGAGGGCCAGTTCGGTTGCGGTTGGCAATAACGCTGACGCCGGGAACAACGCCACCGGATTGCTTGAGAGACTGGTCAAACAGTGCGAAGAAATCCCGCTTTTCTTGCGTCATTCCCTCGAATATTTCTGTGGTTCCACACACGTCTCTCTGGATGATTTCTTCTGGGTTGGCGGAGACGACGCTCCGCTTCACCCCTATCTCGAAAAGGGATTGGTTGTGATGGTCAACCGCCGCCGGAAGACGCCCATTCACTTTGTGTCGAAGGATCTTTGGCAGCAGCCGATCTATGTCATCCTCAAGCGCGATGGCACCTACCTCGCTGCGTGCTGCGGGGTCGAAAATGGTGCCCTCGTTGTCTATCCATACGCACGCGATTTTCGTCGCGGTGAAGAATACCGAGTTCATCGGGACGCCGATGTCGTCGGACAAATTGTTGCGATAGCCAGACGACTTTCTTAGCGAATCGTCGGCCCACGAAAGAAATGCTGGTTTTCTGATCGTTTTTCGGACACAGCCCTCAAGTGTGAGATCGATGTTGAATTCTTTTCCGAGGAAATCTGCGCGAATTGACCGAAAGGTGGACGAAGCATTGATTTTCTGGACAAATGAAATGCGCACTCCTAGGCTCAACATGGTTCTTATCGCACCGGCATTCAGGTGGTCGCACGCTTGTCCTTTGTCACCCAGGAACGAGAATCTCCCACGCTTCGACTGCCGGGATTTCGACCGCCGGCCGAGTTTGTCTGGCTGATTCAACGCATTCGCCCGCTCGTCCATTGGCACCTGGCCAGTTTTCTCTCGATCACTGCCGGAAGTCTATTGGCGCTGGTGTCACCACTTCTCCTCAAATGGCTGATTGATTCGATCATTCCGCGAAAAAGCTTGGGACTACTGCTGCTCGCAGTGGCGCTGATTTTCGTCGGGCACCAGGGCAGGGTGGCGCTCACCAGTCTGGGCAGTTACCTGATGCTCACGGCATCGCAGAAGATGGCGCTCACGCTAAGAATGTCTCTGCTCGAACATTTGAATACTTTGTCCGCGGACTACTACGAAGAGACGCCCGTAGGCGCGGCGATGTACCCCCTCAAGGAGCCGATCGAGGAGATCGCATACTTCGGATCCGATCTTTTCCCAGCCATGCTACGGATGCTGCTCACGACGGCGTTTACCCTGGCGGCAATGTCTGCGTTGAGCCCAGTTCTAACGCTCGTTGTGGTTCCGCTCGTCCCTGTGTTCCTGGTGACGAGGCAGTACTTCCGGAAAAAGCTTGCAACCAATGCCAATGCTGTCGAGGGTGACCGACTCGCATGGAGCAATTTCCTCGAAGAACACCTGTCGGCCGTGATTCCGGTTCAACTTCTGGGCCAGGAAAAACGTCAAGAACGAAGAGCGTTCCGGCTTCTCGCGCGCTCCTTACGGTCACAGCAGCGCCTATTCCGGACAGCTACTTGGTTCACCGTGTGGAGTTCCCTCGCGATTGTTTTGGCAATGTCCGCCGTCATCGGCTATGGAGGCAAGAGCGTGCTCGCGGGCACACTGAGTATCGGGAGCCTGGTCGCTTTCTACGGTTTTGTTACTCAACTTTTTGAACCGCTGAGCGGTGCCTCAGAGCTCTACGCCAGAGCCCAAAAAACCTTCGCCAGCATTCGGCAAGTCGAGGCTGCACTGAGCTTGCGACCGAGCGTCACGAATGCCGCGGGAGCGCGAATGCTTTCGAGAGAGCACGCAGCGGATGTCGAGTTTCGAGCCGTCGAATTTGGATACTCCAGGAACAAAGACCTCCTTTGCGTCCCTTCGCTTCGAATCATCGCTGGAGAACATATCGCCATCGCCGGTGAGAATGGAGCCGGAAAGAGCACCCTCGTCAAACTGATGGCCAGACTGTACGACCCAGTTTGCGGCTCGATTCGGCTGGGCGGCGAGGACCTACGGAGTATTCATCTCAAGAGCCTGCGTCAGAGCGTCTGTTACCTACCCCGCGACCCGGTATTGTTCGACGGCTCGATCGCCTCCAATTTGCGATTCGTCCGCCCGGCTGCCAGCGAACAGGAGCTCGACGAAGTGATCCAATTGGTGGAGCTGTCGGCGTTCGTGGTGTCACTGCCCCATGGCCTTCGTCAGCACATTGGACCGGATGGCTGCCAGCTTTCCGGAGGCGAGCGCCAGCGTCTTGCGCTCGCGAGAGCCTTTTTGCAGAAGCCGCGAGTTCTGATACTGGATGAGGCGACCTCCTGCCTTGATCCGTCAGCAGAAAAAACCATTCTTCAGCGACTGCGGAGCAATCTCAGCCTTTCCACTTTCATCGTCATCTCGCACCGGCCTTCAACACTGACTTTGTTCGAGAGAGTTCTGATTCTTTCCGGCGGCCGAATCGTCGATGACGGCAGACCTGCTTCGCCGATCGCGGCACTCTGTTTTCATTCGACTGAGCCCACACGACTACCTGTGAATGCCGCAGAGAATTCAGCTCGCCTTTCCGTTGACCGACGATTCGACTAAGGCCCAGCTTATATATATAGAGGATGAGCCTGGAAAACTGGGCTGCTCGCAGCCGGTTTTTGGTTTATGTAGATATAATAAACTATGTCAAACTACTTATGTGACATAAATAAATATATCGTACTGGGGCTTTGTGCGATATAGTACTACATATCAAAATGAATAAAAATATAACAAACTATATCAAGCCATTGCGACTTGAGGGTCTGCCCGCGGACATGCGCCGGGCGCTTAAGCAGGCGCGGGAGAAGCACGGATGGAGCCAGAGGGAGATGGCGAGGCGCCTTGGACTGACGCAGACGCACATCTCCGGCATCGAGTCGGGCAAGATCGTGCCTCGCTACGACACGCTGCTGGAGTTGGTGCGCACGCTCGACAACGATCTGCTCATGGTGCCGCGCGCGCTCGTCCCCGTGGTGCTAGCGCTCGTCCGCGATCAGGCAAAGACCGAAGAGGGGGAAGGCGAAGAACGCCCGCTCTACGCCGACGGCGACGAGGAGAGCACCGAGGAGCCGCGCGATGAAGTTTGATCCGAAAAAGCGCAATGCACTATCGGTGCGCCTTCATGGAAAGCAGATCGGCGTCATCAATCGCCTCGCGGGCGACCGGCAGATCTTTGCGTTCGACGAAGACTACATCGATGATCACGAGCGCCCGACCCTCAGCCTGTCCTTCAAGGGCCGCACCGGCGGGCTGGTCACGTCCGTACGACCTGTCACGCGCCGCGTGCCTCCTTTTTTTTCCAACCTGCTTCCTGAAGGGCATCTGCGCGAGTATCTCGCCAAGCTGGCGGGGGTCAATCCCGAGCGCGAATTTTTCCTTCTTGCGGTCCTCGGCGCCGATCTTCCCGGCGCACTCGTCATCACGCCGCTTGAGGGCCAGGAACAAGAAGAGGATCGTCATGACGAGGACGACGCGGATCATGATCGCCGCGACGATCGTCGGCGTGAGCCTATCCTGCGGTTTTCTCTCGCGGGAGTGCAGTTGAAGTTCTCGGCGGTCACGGAAGCATCCGGCGGTCTGACCATTCCGGCCGGCGGCATGGGCGGATCGTGGATCGTCAAACTTCCTTCGGAGCGCTTTGCCGCTGTCCCCGAGAATGAATTCGCCATGCTGGAGCTGGCGCGCCGCGTGGGCATCGGGGTGCCGGACAACCTCCTGGTCGAGGCGGCCGATATCAAGGGCCTGCCCGAGGAGGCGCGCGCGCCAGGCGCGAAGGCGCTGGCGGTTGCGCGCTTCGACCGCGTACCGGGGGGAGCGCCCGTTCACATGGAAGACTTCGCACAGGTCTTCGGCCAATACCCGAACGATAGGTATCGATTCCGCAGTTATTCGAACATCGCTGCGGTCCTATGGGCGGAGATCGGCGAGGATGCAGTTCTCGAGTTTGTTCGCCGTCTGGTGTTCTCGGTCCTCATCGGCAACGCCGACATGCATCTGAAGAACTGGTCTCTCCTCTATCCCGACCAGCGCAAGCCGGTCCTCTCACCGGGATATGACTTTGTAGCGACGCTCCCTTATCTTCCCAACGACTTGCTCGCGTTGAGTTTCGGGGGCAGCCGCAGTCTCGCGGAAATCACGCCCGACCAGATGCGCCGCTTCGCCGACGCCGCCCGAATTCCGGCGAGCCCGTTGTGGCAGATTGCAGTCGAGACGGCAGAGCACACGACTACAGCCTGGGCCAAACTGGAACACGCGGACTTGCTGCCCAGCGATTTGCGGGCCGCGATCAACAAGCAGATTCTCGGGGTTGCCGCCAAGATCAAATAGGGCGGGCCTCTCCTTTGTCGCCCGTTTTCTTCTGCGCTTCGCCGGAGTTGCCGCAATCGCCGCTACCGGCAATCCCGATTCGTCGAGCCTGCTCGGCCGATCGTTCCTACTCGTTCATTCCTAGTCGAATTTTCCGTCGATCCATTCTTCGTGGATCATTCTTCGTGGATCATTCTTCGTCAATCAATCTCCGTCGATCATGCGAAGCGACCAAGCGACGCTCATGTGGCTTGTGTGAGAGACGAACGAGAAATTTCCACAGACGAAGTTTGGACGCGGGCATACGTGCAACGCGGTGCTGGTAAGTGCATGTTGATCCTACGGTTATGGTCAGCGACCAGCTTCGCGTTTAGCTCCCATCGGGCCCATTAGGAGAGAAAAGCGAACAGAGCGCATCTCTTTTTCGATCAGCGCCTTTCTCGAAATCTCAGTGCCAGCAAGAACATCCGGCCGAGTAAGTTGCTTTTCTGGAAATTATCAACTTTTTCTGGCGTTTGATATGCCGGTGGTGTCAAAGTGCGCGCAGACATCACGAATTCATCTCGCAAGCCGACCGAGTGGGGCTTTCCGATGTATCGAGTTGCAGAAGGCGTTCGCAGCACACATGGCCAGGATGGCGCCATAGTGCTGGACATTCGGCAGGGCCAGATGTTCAACCTCAACCTCGTGGGATCAAAAATCCTCGAGCTTCTTGAAACTGGGGCAACCCAATTGGCCATCGTCGATGAAATCAGCCAGAAGTTTGAAGTGAGTAGAAACATCGCCGAAAGCGACGTGCAGGAATTCATTGAATCTCTGAAGAAGCATCGCCTGCTTGAACCTTCCGGATCGAACGGCAGACAGTGAGCCGGGACATATTCGTGAAGCCGGGACATATTCGTGAGCTGTCAACCTCAACCCGAGCAAGAGATCTGGCGGGCAATTGTATTCAGTCGAGACGGAACTGAAGTGCTGCTCAAGATTTCTGAACGCGGCCTTCTCTTCCCTGCCGTGGAAGTTCCTCGATGGGAGCGCCTGGCCGAAAATCTCACGGCTGCTCTGAAAAAAGACTGGGGCTGCGACGCCGTTTGCCTGTTCACCCCGGACAACTCGTCGCGAGACGGCAACGCCGATGGCCATCATTACGAAGTGATGGAATGCTGGCATGACGAGCACATTGGCGGAACGGATTGGAAATCATTGCATTCGCTAGCCGAGGACTCATTCCAGGAGGAATCTGACTTCCGGATACTCACCCGGTGTCTCCATGAGTTGGATGCTTATGAACACGATCCATCGTCGCCCTTTGCGCGAAGAGGATTGATCCCTAGGGTGCAAGCGTGGGCAACCGACGCAATCCAACCCTTGGGGCTCGAACTCGGATCGTCATTCCGACAATACAACGCCAGCCCATCCTTCAGCCTCATTCGCTTTGAAACCGATGGCCCGGCAATCTGGTTCAAGGCGGTCGGAAAGCCGAACCTGCGGGAGTTTCCGATCACGCTGAAACTGGCGGAACTGTTCCCCGGGTTCATACCCGAAATCCTTGGACAAAAGTCTGAGTGGAATGCCTGGCTTTTGCGCGAGGTCGAGGGCGCGGGCTTAGGCGACACGAGAGAACTTGTGTTGTGGCAAAGAGCAGCGACCAGCCTAGCCAGATTGCAGATTGAGTCGATCTCAACTGCGGATTCGATTCTCAATTCGGGTGCGCACGACCTGAGAGCGGACAAGCTGCTGAAATCAATTGATCCCTTCTTTGACCTGGTTGCGCGCCTCATGGAAGAGCAGCCCAAGGTGCCTCCACCGACCCTAAGCCGGCACGAACTCGGTCTGCTGAAACTGCGAATCGAGGATTCGCTGGCTCTGCTTGAGGATCTTGGAATCCCGAATACTCTGGGACATTTGGATCTAAATCCGTGGAACGTCATTGTTTCGGTGAATCGGTGCGTTTTCCTCGATTGGGCCGAAGCCTACGTAGGTGCTCCGTTCTTCAGCTTTGAATACTTGCTCCAGCATTTTCGCCGCGAGGTCGGCGCAGACGCCGTGCGGGAATCGGAATTGGCTAACGCGTACGGAGCACCATGGCGCCAATTGCTCCCGGGCGATCTCACGAGCGACGCTCTGGCTCTCACACCATTGGCAGCAGTGTTCGCGTACGCGACAGGGACAAGCGCGTGGAAGGACGGTGAAACACTGCGCGATCCAAAGACGCGTGCCTATTTCCGCAGTCTAGCCAGGAGGATGAACCGTGAAGCGCTCCAGTTCATCGAGCGGAGGCCGGCATGTCTAAGCTAGCCACGGCTCCGCCATACTCCGCCATTGAGCCCGTGACCGAAGTTCTGCATGGCGTGACGGTCACAGACCCCTACCGTTGGCTTGAGGATCAGGACTCACCGCGCACCCGCGAATGGCTCGCGGCGCAACGCGAGTACGCGCGCTCGTATCTTGACGCTATTCCTGGCCGCGACCACATTCGAAAGCGCATTCGCGAATTACTGGACGTTGAAACCTACGATTCCGTTCAGAAGGCCGGGCAGAGGTACTTCTTTCGAAAACGCCTCCCGGGGCAAGAACAACCGTGTATCTATTTCCGGGAAGGTGCGGATGGCGCAGATCATCTTCTGATCGATCCCGCCAGTCGAGGCACCGGACCATACACCGCGGTGAAGCCGCTGCGCGTCTCTCCGGATGGCCGGCTGCTGCTGTATGAAGTGAAGGAAGGAGGGGAACGCACGGGGACATTTGAGATTCTGGAGATCGAAACCGGTAGAACATTGCCCGACATTCTTCAACGTGGCTATCTGCGAGGGTTTTCGTTTGCGCCGGATTCAATGAGCTTCTATTACGTCCACGAATCCCTAGGCGCCAAATGCCCAGAGTATCGAGCGGCGTACCACCACATTCTGGGAACGCGTTTCGGTAACGACAAAGAAGTCTTCTTCGCCGGCGCAGATCAACAGCTTCGACTTCAGATCGTTCCGGGAACACGACATCTCGGTTTTCTGGTACTTCACTTCGACGAAAGGAACCTCACAGACTTCTTCTTGTGGTCGGTCACCGACGGCCTCGCTCCAGAGCCAATCATCTTGCGTGCCGACTACAAGTTCGGCCCTCTATTGCTTCCGGATGGGCAAATCCTAGCGATCACGGATCGAGGTGCAGCGAACTTCAAGATCGTCGAAGTTCGCCCGAGACGTGGCGAAGAGCCAGAGTTCGTGGAGGTAGTGCCAGAAGATGATGCGGTTATCCAGAATTGGGCTGTAGTCGACGAGCGGATCTTTGTTTCCTACGTACGGAAACTCAAAACCGACGTCGACATTTTCGACCTGGCGGGTCAACGGCTCGGCCAACTCCCGGTTGACACATCCAATACCGTTCGCCTGATCGGAGGTATCGAATGTACCGACGAACTGCTCTTTGAACAGGAGTCATTCACACAGCCCGCACAGATGTGGAGATACTGCCCGACGATCGGCGAAAATAGTCTCTGGGCGAACCGCCTGGTGCCTTTCGATTCGAGGGACTTTGGCCATACCCAGGTTTGGTTCACAGCGAAGGACGGGGTGCGGATTCCGATGTACCTAGTCGCGCGCCGGGATGTTCTTGAAGACCGATGCCATCCGACCATCATGACCTCGTACGGTGGGTACGGCGTCTCAATGACGCCGCAATTCAGCGTGTTTGTCGCTTTTGCGATGGAGCGGGGCTGTCTCTTTGCGCTGCCGAATATTCGTGGAGGCTCGGAATTTGGAACCGCGTGGCACGAAGCGGCAAGAGGGCGGAACCGCCAAGTCGCGTTTGCTGATTTCCTGTCAGCAGCGCAATGGCTGATGAAGACCGGCCGGACAGAACCACGAAAACTTGCGATGTTCGGTGGGTCAAATTCCGGATTGCTGGTCGGAGCAGCGATGACACAACGCCCGGACCTGTTCCGGGCAGTGGTGTGCATGGTTCCCATGCTCGACATGCTGCGCTATCACCTCTTCGATAACGCGCATGTCTGGAAGGAAGAGTTCGGGACGGCTGATGATGCGGAAGACTTTGCGGCATTACTCAGCTATTCCCCTTATCACAACGTTCGCGGAGGTACAGCCTACCCCGCGACCATGATCGTATCGGGAGATTCGGATCAGAACTGCAATTCGCTCCACGCGCGAAAGATGACGGCCCGACTCCAGAGTTGCAATATCTCGGAATTGCCAATTTTCCTCGACTACAGCCGGCATCGCGGGCACTCGCCCGTGCTGCCCTTAAGTGAGCGCGTGGAAGCACTGACTGATCGGATGGCATTTCTCTGCGATCAACTGAACGTTACTGCGTAGCAAGAGGTCTTCTCTTCATGTCGTTTCTAGTGTTGCGAGCATATTTGATGCTGATCTATTTCGACCTTTACCTGATACGGGGGAACTTCTTTGTGCTCTACAGGAAAGTTCACGAGCATCCCATCGGCCGTGTGATTAAGTTCCCTGCGGCAACAGAAAGGGTCTGTGCGGCCGTGGACATGGCGTGCATTTGGTACTGGAAAGAAGTGCTCTGCCTCCAGCGATCCGCAACGACCGCGTGTCTGTTGAAGCAATGTGGTGTACCTGCGCGAATGATGATCGGGGCACAGCAGATGCCGTTCAAAGCGCATGCCTGGGTGGAGGTTGAAGGGTGCGTGGTCAATGACAAAGCGTACATGCGGGAAATGTATGCAGTGCTTGATGAGTGCTAGTTCTTGGGTCTGAGGCTCCACTGGAGATCGCGATTCCATGAGTGTTCAATTTGGAAGATGCAATTTTGACGGCAAACCCGTGGATCCCCACGATCTCGATGAGGTGCGTCCTGTCCTTGCACCCTACGGGCCAGACTGGGAAGGCTACATTTGCAACCACAACGTTGCGATTCTGCATCGCGCCTTCCACACCACAGAAGAGTCCCGCCGCGAAGTCCAGCCGCGCATACTGCCATCTGGCACTGTTCTCACCTGGGATGGCCGGCTCGACAATCGAGAGGAACTCCTCGGCCTGCTTTCGCGGGAGACCTCGCCCGTCTCAACTGATTTAGAAGTGGTTGCCGCAGCCTACTACCGTTGGGGAACGGACTCGTTCGCACGGTTGCTCGGGGACTGGGCACTATCGATCTGGGAGCCCAGCACACAGTCCTTGCTGTTGGCAAAGGATGTCATCGGTACCCACCATCTCTTCTATTTACTCGAAAGGGATCAAGTCACATGGTGCACGATTCTTGATCCTCTGATGCTGTTCGCGCACCGTCCCTTCAAGCTTGAGGAAGAATACATCGCGGGCTGGTTGTCTTTCTTTCCCGCACCTCATCTCACGCCTTACGTCGGCATTCATTCGGTCCCTCACTCTTGCTTCGTGCACATCGCCGGTGGGAAACAGACTGTCAGGAAATACTGGGACTTCAATTCTGTCAAGAGAATTGTTCACGGCAGCGATGCAGACTATGAGGAACACTTTCGATTCGCGTTCGGAGAAGCCGTGCGCCGCCGCCTTCGTTCGGATTCGCCCGTTGTTGCGGAGTTGAGCGGGGGGATGGACTCGTCCGCGATCGTCTGCATGGCGGACTCGTTCTTTCGCCGGGGCGATGCGGAGACCTCAAGGCTGGACACGATTTCGTACTTCAACGACTCGGAACCTAATTGGAATGAGCGGCCCTATATCAAAATAATCGAGGACCATCGAGGCAGGGCGGGCTGCAATATCGACGTCAGCTCCCTAGATTTCTTTAGTTCCTTTCCAACGATTGGCGAACTTACGCCAACGCCCGGTTCACGAAATCGAACGTCCCAAATCGGTGCACAACTCGCAGCATTCTTGTCAACACAAGGCAATCGGGTCCTTTTGTCTGGTTTTGGAGGGGACGAGGTAACAGGTGGAGTGCCAACACCCATGCCAGAACTCGAGACTCTTCTCGCGAGCGGATATTTCAAATTGCTTGCTCGCCAGTTGAAGGTTTGGGCTTTGAGCCTGAGAAAACCGTGGTGGTCCCTCCTTCTTAAGACGGTTCAGGCGTTTGTTTCGGTCAAACCCGCAGGGCAAGTGCACACAGCACCTTGGCTCAAACCTGATTTTGTCCACCGCAATCGCCTGGCTTTGCACGGGTATGAGAACAAACTGAAACTGTTCGGCCCGCCGCCGGGTTTCCAGGAAGATCTGAGCACGTTAGATAGTCTGCGGAGACAGTTAGGTTGCGAATGCCAGTCTTTGTGCCCGCTGTACGAAACGCGATATCCCTTTCTGGATCGCGATCTACTGGAATTCCTCTATGCAATCCCTCGTGAGCAACTCGTCCGCCCAGGACAACGCCGATCACTAATGCGGCGAGCTCTTTCCGGCATTGTGCCTCAAGAGATTTTGGACAGAAGACGAAAGGCCTTTGTACGTCGCTCTCCGATGAAGTCTATATCGGCGAACTGGTCGAGCCTCATGCATATCAGCCAACACATGGTTACTGACTCTCTCGGTGTTGTTGACGCAAGAGTTTTCGCGGAAACCTTGCGGAGTGCACGTGACGGGAACGAGGTCCCGCTGGTCACTCTGTTGCGGACTTTGACGATTGAGCTTTGGCTCAGAAGGCTCAGAGATGAAGGAATGCTGACGCAATTCGGATCCAGCGAGAGAGCAAGAGTTGTCCGTTGTGAAACGGAAGCTGTCGGCCTGTCGCATGTCTTCTAGCGCCAACGGTTACAGGCCATCATTACGAAAGGAGGATAAGCCGATGAAGTACGAAAAGCCAGAACTGGTTGCTCTCGGTTCGGCAGTTAATTCGGTCCAGAGCGCAAAGAAACCCGCTCCGACCGGTTTCGACGCCGAATACAACAGCCACAACATGACTGCCACGGCGTATGAAGCCGACGAGTAAGCGGACAGTCAGGAGCGCCCAGAGCCCGACTCCGGGCGCTCCTTCTTAAGGGTACAGACAGCGTCCTCTCTCTTCTAGACGCAACGGGCTAGTTCATTCCCGGGCTAGCACCCGTAGGCCAACCGACAGTAACTCTTCGCTATCTAAGCGAGGATCTTTCCCCTTGATTTGGAAAAGTAGGCAGAACGGATTGGTCTTGGTCAGAGGCGGTAGTTGGCTGCCGGTGACTGAATCGCTAATATCCCAAGTCGCCCCGATGCCCGTGAGTCCATTCGTAGAGTTCAGGACAGCCAGACTTCCAACTGAGGAGATTAGACGTTTGACTTCCAACTTGATCGGCACCTTCAAGGGCCTGTCGGTCTGATTTCCAAGAACTAGACAAACATCGACGGTTGATGTGGCACGCTGGAATTCCTGGGAACCGCCGTATTCTAGTAGGACATGTTGCGTAACATCGCTTTCCTTGGCCGATTCTTGGGAACCTCGCAAAGGAGTGGAACCGAGGACTCCTGAATAGAGCTTCATTCCATCGCGGTCAGCCTCGGGCCATACCGCAATGATCTTGTTGCCTGCTGCAGCCAAGCCCACAACTCTCCACACCTGGCTGGCTGCGTTGAAAACATTTAACATGACGCTTGAGTTTGAGGTGTTGTGAGGATCACCTTGACTTGCATGAGATGGAACGATCGAGGTTTGAAGCAAGTCTGTACTAAGTTGGAATTCTAGTTGCCCGCTGCTGAGTTCTGTTGCCGATTCACCTACTCGCTGGCTCTGCAAGGGAGAAAAGAGCCATCGACCGGAGAACCATCCGTCCTCCCAAAGCAGACCCAAATGTCTGTCTGACCCGACCACAAGCGAAGGAGCCACCACCACGCTGTTGGGCGACTCCGAAACATGAAGAGCCGCAGCCGGTGTCCATGTCCGACCCTCGTCGGAAGAAGATGTGAGCATCAGGTGCCTGGACTTGCACCCGTCTCCGTAAACAACAAACAGACGATCATTCTGTGAGTCGTATGCTATAGAACCGCGCTCAAAGGAAGAGCAGTCCTTGCTCAGCACGGACCGAGTGATAACGGTGCTTTCGAAAAGCGAGTGTCTCGATTGATCGACTCGTACGAGTGCAAGATCCTGTTTCTTGCCATCGGCTGAAATGCCGTGATAGAGGCAGATCACCACGCCACTTCTGAGGCCTGTCGCAAAGAAGGGATAGACCCCGCGGTAGCCAGCTCGTTGGATCGCTGAACTGACAAAAGGCCCAACCACTGTCGTGCCATCGGGTGAGAAGATCAGCAAACCGACGTTGCTGCTTTGCTTCGGTCCAGTCGCTTGTGTGTACGGTATGTTGAAAAAAGTGTAGACCCTCCCGGAAGCTTCACTAACGGCCGTCGCTGAATGATCCGCCCATCCGGTTTTGAGAGTTTCGAGCCAATGCTGGCCACCGTCTCTTGAAACGTACAGACGCGTCGTTCCTAACTCGTGACGGGGTTGACCATCGACGACCTTGGATGCTTCCGATATGAAATAAACTTGATGATTTGTTCCAAAGGCGCACGATTGTTCGGAAACCCAGCGGCTGTGTCTATCTTCTAGCGCCAGTTTCCAGCTACTCCCTGCATCTGCCGACGCGTAAACGAAGCCGTGGAATGCATTCTCACGGGAATCCCATTTGGTCCCGCACACAATGAGATTGTTCGGATCTTCCGGATCTGCATGTACCTCGTACCAAGGATGAGAGCCATTGGCAATCTCGGTTTTCGTGTGAAGAAGACTGTCGTCGGCACGCAGTCGTGGAGTGTATTCCCCGAGAAGGAAGGAAAAAACAACAACACCGTACACAATTGTCGTATAGAGTTTCTCTTGAAAGCCTGAGGCTCGGCAATACATGAGAGAACTCTGTCGTGACCGCAGCATCATTTCTTCGTTTCTCCGTCGCAAAATCTAGAAGGTCAGCTTTAGGGCAAGCTGAATGGAGCGGGGTCCACCGATTTGATAGAGCGGATTGAAGGATCCGCCACCCACGTTCCCGGCATATTGAGAACCGCTCAGGCTGTTTCCCAGCATCGACTGCGATTGACCAAATTGCGGGCTCAAAGTCTGCTGGCTGCCCAGATTCCCGCTCGGCTGGCCAAAGTTGGGATGGTTTAGGACGTTGAACATCTCTGCGCGGAACTGAAGCTTGACTAGGTCTCCGATCGGAATATCGTGGTGGACAGCAAAATCCCACTGCACTAGGCCGAACCCTCTCAATGCATTCCGACCCAGGGTTCCTTGGCGAAGCGGATTCCCGGTGCTTGGATCAAGCGGAGGCGGAGTGAACGCGGCGGGGTTAAAACCCTTTCCTCCCGCGCACGGCGGCCCCAGAACCGCAACACATTGAGCACCGTAGAGATCGAAGGATTGACCTGGAACAACGTCCGGCCGGATGTCGGTTTGCGCGTTTAAGAGAGCGCCATTCCCTAGTTCTCCGTAGTAGATATCAACCGGGGGAGCTGACGAGGCGATGACAAAGCTTTGAACAGACCAGCTCTGCAAGATCCTATCGAGAACTGCGTTGGTCCTGCGCAGGGGAATATCGTAAGTCAAACCGGCCGAGAGGGCATGGCGAACGTCGAAGTCCGATGAGGCGCGGTTTTGTGAACCAAGCAGGCCGGGGACAAATGCATTGGAGGAAAAGAAATTTGATCCTGCGGACCCATCGTCAATCGAGTGGGACCACGTATATGAGGCGAGGGCCTGAAGCCCGTGGGACAACCGTCGTTGGAGCTGTAGCTGCAGTCCGTTGTAATTCGAGCTGGCTGTGTTATCGACCAGCTGAGCTGCGTAAAAGTTGGGATTAGGCGACAGCACGTATGTGGTCTGAAGCAGCCGCCCGCCGGAAGCACCCACATACGAGGCGGAAATCGACTGGCCATTTGCGAGCCCCTGCTGTAAGGCCACGTTCCACTGTATGGTGTACGGCAGTTGCAGTTGCGGATTGAACGCTCCAATTGCATTGCAGCAGATTGCAAGGCTCGCCGGGGTGATTGCAGGAGGCTCGGCGGCCGCGGCACTCAATGGAAATGACCCTCCAAAGATCGTGTTGCTGGCTCCAAAGGGATAGCCACCAGTAGTGGCGAGGTTTCCCACTTCAGAGCTGGCCAAGTCGTAAAAGACCCCCACACCCCCTCGCAATACTGTCTGCCAATTGGCGGCCGACGACAATTCATACGCTACCCCCAGCCTTGGCGCTAAATCTCCGAATGTTGTCCGAAAGGGGGGTGTCCCAGGCGGAGCCAGCGAGAGGTTGCCCAAGTCGAATAGATCGTATCCATTCACCGCTGGTACGTTCGGCCCCGTTAACGAGGACGGAGCAAAATCGACGTCCCATCGAAGACCGTACGTGAGTGTGAGGCGGGAAGTAGCGTGCCAAGTGTCCTGGGCGTATGCACCAAGATTGCGGAACAGGAAGGTGGAGGCTACTCCGGCGGTCACGTTAATAAGAGTCGGGGTTCCTGCCAAAGCGGACGGCATGTCGAAGAAAAGTGGTGCCTGCACATACAGGCGAGGGTCATCAATGGGGGATAGCCTGCGGAAGTCGATGCCAAACTTGAGGCCGTGCCGCCCCTCTTGCATCGAGAACGTTTCGACAACATTGAATTGGCGTTGCCAACTCTGCTGGAATCTGCCGACGCTTAAACCACTACCCTTCAAACCAAAGATTCCCACGGCGAGGAAGGAATCCTCCGCAGTAAAAGGCTGGGGAAACGGAAGCGAGGTGATCGGTACCGCGCCTCCAAAACTGTCCAGGCGGTTCGTACTAAAGCTGCTGGTTCTGCTGTAGTTGAACCGCAAGTCATTAACCAAGACAGGCGAAATATCCGTAGTGGCTGCAAGAGTCAACGTCTGCGTTGTGATACTCGTTGGTGTAACTACGCTTAACGCGGTTGCGGACGCCCCGCGATCCACTATTTTGGACGGGGAATAATTGTAGCGGCCGAACAGCGCCCATCTGTCTTTTAATCTGTGATCGATTCGGAAACTATAGGCGTCGAGCGTAGCTGCATTGGAGTAACTGGCATTGAATTGGGCAATTCCGTTCCCAAGGTCAGGCTGATTCGGGTCGAACGGAAATGCATTCAGGTATGGTTGCATTGCCGCGACCGCGTTTTGCCTCGCAGAAAGGTCCGGCACTGTATCGAGTGCGACTTGGGGCAACCTTAGCCGAAGCCCCTCGTAGGAGAAGAAAAAGAATGTATGATCCTTCAAGATCGGGCCACTGAAGGTTCCTCCGAAATCATTCTGTCTTTCCTCCGGCTTGGCGAGGTGCGCGTTATCGGCAAACCAATCGTTAGCATCGAGGAGATCATTTCGCAGATAATCGAACGACGTTCCATGAAACTGATTCTGCCCCGAGCGCGTCACGATTGAAATCTGGGCTCCCGGGGTCCTCCCAAACTCGGGCGCAAAGGTGGAGGTCTGAATACGAAATTCTTGCATTGCATCGAGTGAGACCAGACTATTCGTGCCTCCGAGTGCGCTGAAAGAACCAAGCGCACCGCTCAGTCCGCCGCCCGGAGTGGGAGTCGCACTCATGCCAACGTTTGCGCTCACACCATCCACCATCCAGTAGTTGGAACTCGGGCGTTGGCCATCAACAGCGAATTGTCCGCCCTCCTCGGGATTCGTCGGAACCGGTACCACGCCCGGCGTTAGGTAGATGAGCGTTTGGAAACTCCTCCCGTTCATCGGGAGGTTTTCCGTGTACTGCCGATCCACAACTGTGCTGACCGCGGCGTTCTCCGTGTTCACCACTGGGGCTCCCCCCTGTACGGTTACAACCTCGTGGAACGCGCCCACCAGCAAAGTGAAATTAATGGACAAAGAGTCTTGTACGTTGAGCGTTATGTCAGGTTTGATGAGCGTCTTGAATCCAATTTTCGAGACTTGGACTCGGTAAGGACCGGGTGGCAAGTTTGGCAGAACGTAAATGCCTTCGCTGTTCGTTTTAGTCGTGTACTGCACACCGGTGACATCATTCACGGCCACGATCTCTGCGTTGGCGACGGCGGCATTTGTCGGGTCGGAGACCAGGCCGTTGATGTTCCCGTTAGGAGACTGCCCGAAGGAGGGAATGGGAATCACCGCAAAGCATACGAAGACACAAACAACAAGGGGGAAGCGCATGTCGGCTCTCCAGCGAGCAAAAGAATGTCAGCCACTCATTCGATAAACTCGCAAGAAGATTCGTGGTGAGCCTCACGAAGGTTTGTTTTTATTCTAGGACGGAGTGGATGAAATGACTGTCCGAGTTACCGGACAATGCAGAGCTAAGGATGGTTGGGCTCAATCTTCAGAGAGGCGAACAATAGACGTTTGCTCGTTGGTTTGCGACTACCGCCTTTGGGCTCGACCGTAACGAAGACGCCGTCGATCTGGGCCAGTGTTTTCGGATCATTGCACTTCAGAATCCAGCGCTTCTTGGTGTCGTTATCTTCATAGAAGACGCCAAGATTGATGGCACGCTCAACGTCCGGCCCCCGACGGCCCCATGCCTGGAATGTAGCTGCTCGTTTCAGCCCGGTCTGCTCATCCAAATCGTAGGCATAGAAGATGAGCGACTTTCCGCGGGTATAGAAAAGGCGACCGTAGGGTTTTCTGGTTTCCCCGGTCCCGGCAACGTCGTAGATCTCGGTCATGTAAAGATCTCGTGCACCCATTAGCTCGCGAATGTCGCGGTCTTTGGCCAGCATATCGTCTCGCTGCTCAACGACCGCCCGTTGCTCTTGAAGCTGCTCGGTGAGTTCGTGAACCGTGGCTTCGGACGAGTTGGCACGGGCAGCATCCTGGGCTGATTGTTGGGCTAACGAGTCGAGTTTCTGCTCGAGCGAATGGGAGTTGCTCTCCGTCGATTCCAGCTTCTGGGCCAGTGCGGCTTTCTGCTCGCTGAGGT
>Ga0335073_10005122_pt1 | contig 18406 bp, 16 predicted proteins | sample Lox_Sample_22_FD_207093 | JGI IMG/M metagenome (GOLD analysis project Ga0335073, IMG submission 207093) | Soil microbial communities from Loxahatchee National Wildlife Refuge, Florida, United States - Lox_Sample_2.2 | ecosystem: Environmental > Terrestrial > Soil > Wetlands | place: USA... | reverse complement strand
ATTCTCTTCGACGTCAAGAGCCGCGGTGCGCAAGCCTATATCTCGCTTGCCAAAGAGCTGCTCGGAGCGACCGCGCAAGTATGAGCGCACCCAAACGCGGGCTGGGCAAAGGCTTGGGCGCGCTGCTTGGCGATGCGGCCGTCCCGACCTTGCCCGAAGCGCACGGCGCGCTGCGCGAAATTCCCGTCGCGAACATCACGCCCAACCCGTTTCAGCCGCGCAAGAATTTCGACGCCGAGGCGATGGACGACCTGAAAACGTCGATCGCGGAGTACGGCGTTCTGGTGCCGATCATCGTGCGCAGGCGCGGCGAAAAATTCGAGCTGGTCGCAGGCGAGCGGCGCTGGCGCGCCTGCGCCGCCCTGGTAAAACCGACGATTCCGGCGATCGTGCGCGAGTCCGACGACCGCGACTCCCTGGAGGTCGCGATCATCGAGAATCTGCAGCGCGAGAATTTGAATCCGATCGAGGAGGCGGCCGGGTTCTCGAGCTTGATGGACGAGTACGGCTTCACGCAGGAAGATCTCGCGCTGCGCCTGGGCAAGAGCCGGCCCGCCGTTGCGAACGCGCTCCGTCTGCTCGCGCTGCCTGATGCGATCAAGGCGATGCTCGTCGACGGGCGTCTTACCGCCGGACACGGGCGCGCGCTGCTCGCCACGCCGGCGCCCGGCCGCGTCAAGCTTGCCGAACGCGCCGCGCGCGAGGGACTCTCGGTGCGCGCACTCGAGAAGATCGCCGGCGGCACCAAGCCGGCGCTCGCGAGCAAATCGCGCGAGCTCTCGCCCGATGAAGCCGCATTCGAGACGCAGCTGCGCCAGCGCTACGGCACGCATGTCGCGCTCGTGCGCGGCGGCAAAGGCGGCAAGATCGAGTTTCGTTTTGCAAATGAGAGCGAATTGCTGCGCCTTTCGGATCTGCTGCTCGACTGATGAATCCGGTTCTGCGCGGCACGACGATCGTGATGTTCGGCGGCATTTGCGCCGTCATCTTTTGGCTCGCGCTCCAAGAACGCAAAACCTGGATTGCGATCGGAATTCCGCTCGTGTACGCCGTGTATGTCGTCGCAAACGTGCTGATATGGCGACGGATGAAGCAGCGCTCGTAACGCGCTCCCGGCGCGCCGCGTTGCTGCACGGTATCTACGTGATTCTCAACGAACAAGCGCGCGTGCTCGCGCTTGCCGACGCCGCGCTCGACGGCGGAGTGCGCGTGCTGCAGTACCGTGCGAAAGCCGGCATCGACGCGGCGCATCTGCAGCAGCTGCGCGAGCGCACGCGCGCGCGCGGCGCGCTCTTGCTCGTCAATGACGACTGGCGTGCGGCGCTTGCCTTCGATTGCGACGGCGTGCATCTGGGCCCGGACGACGACGGATTCGCGCTCGCAGCGCTGCGTGCCGCGCTCGGCGACCGGCTGATCGGCCTCTCCTGCGGCACCGTCGAGGAAGCGGCGCGCGCGAATGCGAGCGACGTGGACTATCTCGGCGTGGGCGCGGTCTACGCGACCGGCTCGAAAGCCGACGCGGGCGAACCGATCGGCCTTGCGGGTCTGCAGCGCGTCGCGGCGGCGAGCCGGTACCCGGTCGCGGCGATCGGCGGCATCGGCGCCGCGCAACTCGACGAGGTGCGGGCGAGCGGCGTTGCGATGGCGGCCGTCATCTCGGCGTTTGCGGGCGCGGACGATCCGCGCGCGGCGGCGCGGATGCTGGTGGAGCGGTGGCATGCCGGCCGGCCGTGATTTTCCGGGCACCTTTCGCGTGCTCAAGGCGCTGCTCGCGCCCTACGCGCCGCGACTGCACGCAAGTCAGGATTCCGAGACGTTCTACATGCTCGACGGCGAGTACGTCGCCGCGTTCAAACGCAAGGTGCTCTTCGGGGGCGTGCAGATTCGGCGCGCCTACGTGAGCTTTCATCTGATGCCGGTCTACACGCATCCCGAGCTGCTCGGCACGGTGGACGATGGGCTGAAGAAGCGGATGCAGGGCAAATCGTGCTTCAACTTCGTGCGCCCGGAGCGGGAACTCTTGGTCGAGCTCTCGGCCTTGGTCGATCGCAGTTTCGATCTCTACGAGCGGCTGGGCTGGATCAAATGACCACGGTGCTCTCGATCGGCACGACGCATCCGTGGAATATCGCGGGCGTCGGGCTCGATCTGCGCATCGGCGCGGAGCTGAACGTCGCGGTGCTCACAGTCGTCTGCGCGGTGAGCGCGCAAGATGCGCACACCCTCCGCGCGCTCGAGCCGGTCTCGGTCGCCACGGTCGAGGCGCAGCTGGCCGCGATCCCGTGGGAGGCGATCGACGCGGTGCGGGTCGGGGCGCTCGGTTCGGCCGGCGCGTCGCACGCGGTCGCACGCGCGATCGGGCAGCGTGCAATCCCGGCCGTCGTCGATCCGGTCGTCGCGACGACGCATGGCGAGCCGCTAGCCGGCGAAGCGACGCTGGAAGCGATCCGCGAGGCGCTGCTGCCGCTTCACAACGTCATTTTGACGCCGAATCTGCGCGAGGCCGAGATGCTGCTCGGGCGCGCGATCGAACGCGAAGAGATCACGGCGGCGGCGCAGGAGCTTCACGCCCGCGGGGCCCGCGCGGTCTTGCTCAAAGGCGGACATCTGCAGGGCGATCCGGCCGACGCGCTCGCCGACGCGGGCGGCGTCGAGCTGCTGACCGCTGCGCGGATCGGCGGCGACATGCGCGGCACCGGCTGCACGCTCGCGATGGCGTTGGCCTGTGCGCTCGCGCGCGGCGACGCGCTGCGCGATGCCGTGCGCTTCGCGCGAGGGTTCGTGCGCGAGAAAATCGCACAAGCGAATCCATGACCACGACCGCTGCCAAGCCGCGCGTCATGTCGGGGATGCGCCCGACCGGCGGGCTCCATCTCGGCCATCTCGTCGGCGTCCTCACGCAATGGGCGAACTATTGCGAGAGCGCCGACGCATTTTTCGAGATCGCCGACCTGCACGCGTATACGACCGGGTTCGAAGATCCGCAAGCGATTCGCGACGCGCGCAACGAGATGGTCGCGGTCTGGCTCGCGGCGGGCGTCGATCCGGCGAAGTCGACGATCTTTCTACAGTCGGCGGTGCCCGAAATCGCGGAACTGCACACGCTGCTCTCGATGATCGTACCGGTTTCGTGGCTCGAACGCGTACCGACCTATAAGAGCCAGGTCGAGGCACTCGGCTCGCAGATCGCGACCTACGGCTTTTTGGGCTATCCGCTGCTCCAGCTCTGCGATATCGCGATCGTGCGCGGCGAACGCGTGCCGGTCGGCCGCGATCAGGTCGCGCATCTCGAGTTTGGACGCGAGGTCGTGCGGCGTTTCAATCATCTCTACGGCGCAGGACACGACGTTCTGGTCGAACCGCAGGCCACGCTGACCGAGTTTGCGGAAGTGCCGGGCACCGACGGCCGCAAGATGTCCAAATCCTACGACAACGCGATTCTCATCGCCGACGACGACGAAACGACGACGAAGAAGGTGCGTTCGATGATCACCGATCCGCAGAAGATCCGGCGCGGCGATCCCGGCCGGCCGGAGGTCTGCCCGGTCTTCGCGCTCTGGCGTTTCGTCAATCCCCTCAAGCTCGACGGCATAGCGGCGGAGTGCCGTTCGGGCGCGCTCGGCTGCGTGGCCGACAAGACCGACTTCGCCGAGCAGCTCAATGCTTATTTGCGGCCGGTTCGCGAACGGCTGGCGGCCTACCGCGAGGATCCCGCCGCGGTCGAACGGATCATCGCCGAGGGAACCGCGCGCACGCGCGGGATCGCTGCAGCCGTCCTGGCCGACGTGAAACACGCGATGCGCCTGCTCCCGTAGATACGGCATGCCGAACTTTCGGCCGCTGCTGCGCAGCATCGTGATAAGCATCGTGCTCCCGGCGCTCGCGATTCAAGTATTCGCGCACCTCGGTGTCACGTTGCTCTACGCGATCATCGCAAGTCTCGTCTTTCCGCTCGCGGAGCTGATGCTTTCGATTCGCCGCCGCGGCTCCGCCGACGTGATCGCGCTGCTCTCCCTCGTCGTGCTTCTGGCAAGCGGCATCGCGGCGCTGCTCGGTAACGATCCGCGCTTTGCGCTGGTGCGCGAATCGGCGCTGACTTCGATCGCCGGTCTGGTCTTTCTCGTCTCGTTGCTGCGTCCGCGGCCGCTGATGTTCGGACTCTCACGCGATTCCATGCCCGGTGCGACGCCGCAGTTGTGGGAAGAGCGCTGGCGGACACGGCCGCGCTTTCGCTACGTGATGCGCCTGTTCACCGCGGTGTGGGGCTGCGGCCTGCTCTGCGATTCGGTCGCGCGTGTACTGATCGCGCTGCTGCTTCCACCCGCGCTCACGGTGATCGTATCGCCTGTCGTTGCCGTGGTGGTCTTCGCCGCGCTGATCCTCTTTACGCTTGTTTATATCAGGCGAATACGGCAAACGAATGACCCCGGCGGGCCAGTAACCACCGGGGTCGTCGCGTAGCACGGGAGACGTCTTAGGGTCGTCGCCGCCATGTACCCGAGCATACGAAGCGCGAACGGCCCGGTCATTAGACGAGTCTGAGGAATTTCTGACGGTTAGCGCCGATGATTACCTATATGAAGGCGCGATTAATGATGCTTCCGCTTGCCATTGCCGCACTCGCCGCTGCGCACGCGCAGCAGCAGCCGGCGACGATGACGCAGATTCTTTCCTCGCCGCTGCTCGCACATGCGATCGTGGCGGGCGAGGTCTACGATCTCGATACCCACCGCGTGCTCTACGCGCACAACGCGCAAACGCTGATGCTCGGCGCGTCGACGACCAAGCTCGTCACCGAGGGAACGACGCTCGCATTGCTGGGACCAAATTTCCGCTGGACGACGCCGGTGTACCGCACGGGGAACGTGGATGCCGACGGACATCTGCACGGCGATCTCGTGTTCGTCGCGAGCGGCGACCCGAATATCTCGCAACGCATACAGCCCGACGGCACGCTCGCGTTCGAGAACGAGGATCACAGCTACGACGGCTCGCTTGCGACCAAAGCGGTGCCGGGCGATCCGCTCGTCGTGCTGCGTCAACTCGCGGCACAAGTACGCGCGAGCGGCATTACCGAGATCGACGGCCGCGTCGCGATCGATTCGTCGCTCTTCCCGAACGAAGGCCCGGAGTTCGGCACGGGCGTCATGGTCGCACCGATGATGCTCAACGACAATCTCGTCGATGTGACGATAACGCCCGGTGCGAAGCCGGGCGATACGCCGAGCATCAGCGTCTCGCCGCAGACGCCGTACGTCGATTTCGTCAATAACGCGACGACCGCAAGCGCGGCGAGCGAGCCGACCATCGATATGAGCAAGGACGTCGCCCAACCGGGCGGCGCACGTTTGGTCACGATTACCGGCGCGATTCCGGCCGGCAAGCCGATCCTCTTTGCCTATCGCGTCGGCGATCCAAGCGCCTTCGCGCAAGCGGCGTTCCAGATCGCGCTCGAACAGGAAGGCATCATCGTCAATACGCCCGCCGGTGAGCCCGCCTTCGATCCGGTAAGCGCGAAAGCGTGGTACACAGCGGCAAACCTCGTCGCCAAGCACGTCTCGCCGCCGCTCGCGCAAGACGTCAAAGTGACGCTCAAGGTGAGCGACAATCTGCACGCCGCGCTCATGCCCTACTTGTGGGCAGTCTACGCGCATCCGCGCCCGAGCGGCGACCTGCTGACCGCCGGCTTCGCGCGCGAAGCGAAGCTGCTGCGTGCGGCCGGTTTCGATCTCAGTGGGGCATCGCAACAAGACGGGCCGGGCGGCCAAGCCTTCTGGACGCCGAATTTCATCGTGCACATCCTCGCGTGGGCGCGCACGCAGCCTTGGCATCAAACGTACTTCGACGCGTTGCCGATCTTGGGCGTCGACGGTACGCTCTTCAATATCGAGAACGGCTCGCCGGCCGCAGGGAAGGTGCATGCGAAGACCGGCACCGACGGCTCGACCGATTATCTGCTCGGCGCGGACGGCGAGATCATCACGGCAAAAGGCCTGGCAGGCTACATGACGACCCGGCACGGTCATCAAGTCGCTTTCGCGTTTTACATCAACCGGGTCGTCGGCAAGCCGAGCATCCACGACGACAAAGACGTCGCGCATGCATGCGGCGAGCTGCTCGGCGCGATGGCAAACACCGCGTACCTGACTCTCTGAGCGTCAGCGTTTGAACTTCGGCAGGTACGCGGCGAGCTGATGCAGCGCGTACTCGATATCCTCGAGCGACGCGGCGTACGAGAAGCGCAGATAGCCCGCGCCCGCCGGTCCGAAGCTCGAACCGCCGCCGCACGCAACGCCCGCTTCTTCTAAAATGAAGCTCGCGAGCGCTTTGTCGTCGGTCGTGATCTTCGAGACGTTGGGGAAGGCGTAGAACGCGCCTTCGGGCAGCGTGCAGCTCACGCCGGGGAGCGCGTTGAGGCCGTTCACCAGCTTGTCGCGGCGCTGGCGGAAGATCTCGTTCATCTCGCGCACGGCGACGTCGGGACCGGTCAACGCTTCGATGCCGGCCTTCTGCACGAACGACGTCACGCAGCTAAACGTGTTGTTGTTGAAGAGCGTCACCGCGCGGCACAGTTCTTCGGGCATGATCGCGTAGCCCAAACGCCAGCCGGTCATCGCGTACGCTTTCGAGAAGCCGTCGACGACGATCGTGCGCTCCTGCATGCCGGGAAGGGCCGCAATCGAAACGTAATCGCTCTCCAGATAGAAGTTGCGGCTGTAGATCTCGTCGGCGATCACGAGGAAGTTGTGCTTTTGCGCCAGCTCCGCGATGCGTTCGAGATCGGATTTGAGCAGCACGCCGCCGGTTGGATTGTGCGGCGAGTTGATCATGACGGCTTTTGTCTTATCCGACACGCGGCTAGCAAGCTCGTCGAGATCCATGCGCCAGTTGCGCGACTCGAGCAGCGGAATGCGAATCGCGTTTGCTTGCAGATAGCTCGAGGCCGACGCGTAGGCCGGATACGCGGGATCGAAGTAGACGAACTCGTCGCCCGGATCGAGAATCGCGCTCAGGATATTCCAGATGATCGGTTTTGCGCCCGGCGAGATCGTGACGTTTGCCGCGGTGTAAGGCGACGGCATGCGGCGAAAGCGCGTTGCGTATGCGGCAACGACCTCGCGCAGTTCGTGCGTTCCCTGCGAGGGCGTGTAGTGCGTGTCGTGCGCCAACAGTGAGTCGACCGCGGCGCGTTTGATGTTTTCGGGCGTGTCGAAATCCGGCTCGCCGATTTCCATGTGTACGATGCGCCGGCCCGTAGCTTCGAGCTCGCGCGCACGCTGCAGAATTTGAAACGCGTTTTCTGAGCCGAGGCGCGAAAGAGCGCGCGTTACGAACGATTTTTGCGTAGCGAGCATACGGAATTATCCTTTGTAGGTAGCGTCCAGCGCACGGCGAACGTTCACCGCGTCATGCGCACCCTGTCTGAAGTTTTTGCGCCGGGAGCACCAACGCTGCCAGAGGGGCTCCGGACGCTCGTCGTTTCGCCCGACCGCGAGTTGGAACCTGGGATGACGGTGCGCGCCACGTTCACGTTCCGCAATCAAGGCGGTGCGCCGGCGACCGGCGTGCGCGTGCGCTTCAATCTTCCCGACGGCTTGGTCTACCTGGTCGGCACGGGGCAGCTCGACGGCGCGAACCTCGACGACGAACAGGGGAACTCACCGCTGCTCGCACGCAGCGGCGCCCACATCGGCGACGTCGACCCCGGCGAGGAGCGGCGCATCGAGATCTCCTACAGCGTTGCGGGCGCGATCGAGAACGGCACCACGATCGAGCTCCAAGCGGCGGTTGCTTCCTTTGAAGTGCCGCCGGTCGGCTCGAACATCGTCCGGCTCATCGCCCGCAGCCGCCCGCTGCTCGAGAACGCGCTCACCGGGATCGCGATCGAAGCGCGTTCGGAACCGGTGCCGGGCGCGGAGGCGCAGATCACCGTCCGCCTGCACAACGCCGGCGAATCGAGCGCGCACGACGTCGTGGTCGTGGCGCCGATCCCGGAGCACACGCGTTACGTGCCGAACTCCGCCCGCGTCAACGGCCGCGAGATCGAGCGCGACTTGGGCCTGCCGTTCGATCGCGTGCATGCGCCGATCGTAACGCCGGCGCTTGCGGCGAGCGCGAGCTCGACGCTCGTCTATCGCGTACAGATCGCGTCGCCGCTGCACGACGGCACGACGATCGTCGCGCACGCGCAGATCGCGTCGCAAGAAACGGCGGCCTTCGCCCTCGAACCGGCCTCGCTCGTCGTGCGCTCGACGCCGGATTTCGAGGACGACCGCACGACCTTCACCGTCGAGCCCGCTTACGACGTGCGGCCGGGACAGCGCGTGACGATCGCGCTTTCGGCTTTCAACGCCGGCTCGGCGGCGGCCGAAAACGTTAGCGCGGTGCTCGAGCTGCCCGATACGCTCGTGCCGGTGCGCGGCGCAACGCTCGTCGACGGGCGCCCGATCCGCGAAGGGAAGAAGCGCGAACAGCTCGCCTTCGATCTGGGCCGGGTCGATTCCGAAGAGCGCGTCGAGCTCTTCTGTGAAGCGATCGTCGTTTCGCCGATGATCGACGGTTCGACCATCGAGATCGCGGCGACGCTGACGTGGGAACCGGCGCGCGGTGTCGATTCGCAGCGCCGTTTCGAACGCACCGTACAGATTCACTCGGAGCCCGCGCTTCCGTCGCGCCGTAATGCCATCGCGCGCCTGCACGGCGAGGTCGTCAAACCCGGCGAAGAGGTCGAAGCCGCGATTACCGTCTCGAATGAAGGCAGCATGAGCGCGACCGACGCCGTGCTGCACCTGCGCATCGATCCCGCGCTCGACGAAGTGCGGCTCACCGAAAAATCGTCGCGCGTCGCGCTCGACGGCGACACCGCCGAGATCGGCACGGTCGAACCCTATGCGCAGCGGCGTTTCGTCTTGCGCGCACGCGTGCGCACGCCGTACGCGGACCGCAGCGAGCTGCGCGTCGGCGCGAGCGTACACACGCGCGAGCTGGGCGAGACGCCGCTCGGCGAAGCGACCTGGCGTGTCGATTCGCACCCCGCCTTCTCACCGCAAAGCTCGACGCTGCATCTCGAGAGCGAAGAGGTGCTGCGCCCCAATCAGCTGGCCGACGTCGCGGTGCGGATCGTCAATGTAGGGAGCGACGTCGCGCACAACGTACGCGTGCGGCTCTACATCTCGCCCGAAGCGCGCCTCGAAACCGTCGACGGCGCGACGCGCGAGAAAACCAAGCTCGTCTTCGGCGAGATCGGTCCGGGCGCGACCGCGCAAGCGCGACTGGGTCTACGCTTGCTGCGCAGCCTCGCAAAGGAATATCCGGTGACGGTCGACGCGGTGCTCACCGCCGACGCGATGCTGCCGGTGCCGCTCGAACGCCTCACCATCGCAACGACCGCCGAGCCGGACTTCTCGGTCGGCACGCTGCGCAGCGAGCCGATCGACGTCGTCGACGTCGGTGAAACGATCGAATGGACGCTGCACGTGCGCAACGGCGGCGACGGGCCCGCGCGACGCGTGCAAATCTTCTGCGCGCAGCCCGAAGCGCTGATCTACGTTCCGAATTCGACCAGCGTCAACGACGTACCGATTCGCGACGTCGGCGCGCTCTCGGCGCTTTCGAGCGAACGCGGTATCGTGCTCAACGACGTCGATCCCGGCGTCGAAGCGACGATTCGCTTCCGCGACGTCGTGCACAACGGCCTGCCCGCCAACACTGTGATCGCTCGCACCGCGACCGTCTATTACGACGGTGAACGGCGCGACGAGATGATCTCGAACGAGCTCAAAGTGCGCGCGACGCCGGTCTTCGCCAACGCCATTCCGGGTCTGCCGTTCGGACTGGACGGCATGCTCGGCCCGTCGTTCGGCAGCGGACAAAAGATGCTCACCGAGGATCGCTTCATGGAGCTGCCGCCGGCGACGCCGGTGGCGAGCAACGGGCATCCCGAGGGGCCGGCGCATCTCTCGATTGCGGAGTATCCCGCGCTCAACGCCGCACCGCACGACGGCGTCGGCGTGGTCGCAACGTTCACGTCGGAGCGGCACGCGCGCGTGCTGCGTTTCCTCGACGAGGCGCGCTTCGACGGGCTCGTGACGCATTTGTTTGCGATGCGCGCGTTCTTCCCCGAAGCGATCAGCGACGCGCACGTCGGCGCGGTCGCGTCGATGCGCGACATGCTGCGCGACGAGACCGATCATCTCTTCATCAAATTGCGGCTCTCGAGTTACGTCATCGCGCCGCGCGATATCGAGACGCCCTCGATGCGCGCGACGCTCGAGCGCCTGCTGCACGATCTTTCGGGAGCGCGCGGCACGCCTGCCGAGACGCCGGGCGCGACGGTGGTGTTACGCGGGACCTACGATCCGGCGGAGGTTGCCGAACTTGGCGATCGTTTGGCGGATACGGAGCTTGCCGGCGCGCTGCCATGGGCGATCCTCGCGCGCTTCTTGCCCGACGGTACGCCGCAGTTCGCGCACTATCGCGGCATGCTGATTGCTCGGCTCGACGCGCTCGCCGAAGCCGAAAGCGCGGATTTCCTCGATGCGCTGCAGCGCCGCCGCGAGGTGGCACTCGATGCCGCGCTCGACGTCGTGCGCACCTCCCTGCACGCCAACGCCGTCTAATTCATGTCGCTGATCGCGGCCGCAGCGCTGCTCGTGCTGACCGCGGGCATCTTGCTCGGGCTGTATGCCTGGCTCGCGCCGCGACGCGCCGCCGAGGCGGCGCGCGTTCGTGAGGGTGCGCCGCTGCAAGCGACGACCGCGTGGACGAACGAGGCGGGTGCGGAATTTGCCGGCCTCTCCGAAGCGGCGCGCTGCGATTTGGTCTTTGCGGTTGCCGCGCTCGATGACGAGCGTTCGCAGAAATTGCTCGAGCACGCGCTCGACGATCCGGCCGAGGCGGTCTCGCTCGCCGCGGCGCACGCGCTGGCCGGGCACGGCCGCCGCTCCCTGGTCGACGCCTATCTGAGCAGTCATCCCGGCGCGCGGGCCGACCGCATCGCGCAGGCGTTGGCTCTGTTGGACTGAAAAGGAGGCTCGTGGCTTCGACGTCGTTGACCGGGATCTTCGCGCCGGGATCGCCCGCATTGACCGAGAGTCTTCGGACGCTCGTGCTCGACCCCGCGCGCCCGGTCTCACCGGGCGAGATGATTCGCGTCACGTTCTCTTTTTCGAACCTCGGCGGCGCGCCGGCGACCGGCGTTCGCGTGCGCTTTGCGCACCCGCAGGGCGTCGAGCACGTCGCGAGCGGCGACTCGGTCGACGACGCTGCGCTGAGCGAGGGATCGTTCGTCGATCCGAGCGGCGCTTCCATCGGCGAACTCGAGCCGAACGGCTTGCGCCGTGTGACCTGCGTGTTCCGCGTTAATACCACCATCGAAGACGGGAGCGAGCTGGTCTTCCAAGCCGCGCTCGTCACCGATCAAACGCCGCTCGTGGGTTCAAACGTCGAGCGGCTTTTCGTACGCAGCCGTCCGGATCTCGAAAATAGCGCGACCTTCGTGACGATCGCCGCGCCGAGCGCGCCGCGTCCCGGCGACGCGATCACGGTGCGTGCCGTGGTGCGCAACACCGGCAGTTCGAGCGCGCACGACGTCGTCGTCGTGCTGCCCGCGCCCGATCACACGACCTACGTCGCGCGCAGCGCGCGCATCGACGGCCGCGTGGTCGCGGGTATCGAAGGCGAGGCGTTCGATTACGACAGCTCGACGATCGTCAGCGAACGGCTCGCGCCGGCGCAGTCGGTCGTCATCGAGTTTCAAGCTACGATCGACTCACCGCTGGGCGACGGCACGCGCATAAAAGCCTCGGGCACCGTCGGTTCGCGCGAGACCTCCGAGTTCTCGATCGCCTCGAGCGAGATCGTGGTGGCGTCGCCGGTCGATTTCGACGGCGAGGAGACCGCGCTCACGGTCATCAGTGACGACGTCGTCACGCCCGGTATGCGCGTTCCGATGGTCGTACGCGCGATGAATACCGGCACCGGCATCGCCGAACGCGTGCAGATCGTCTTCACGCTGCCGCCGGGGCTGGTTTACGCGCCGGGTACGGCGCACGTCGACGGGCAACCGGTCAGCGACGAGGCGATTGCGAACCTGACGTTCTCGCTGGGCTCGCTTGCAGCGGGACGCATGGTCGAGGCCGGCATCTCGGCGACGGTCGCCGTTCCGACGACTGCCGATACCGCGCTGCCGATCGACGCAGCGTTGCGCTGGAAGAGCGGCGAGCGCGCGTTTGCGCGCCGTCTCAACGTCCGCGTCGCGCCGCGTTTCTCTCGCGCGCGTAACTACGTCGAAGCGGATCGCGGCGTCGCGCAGGCGCGTGAAACCGTGATGTTCACGGTTCACGTCTTCAACGACGGTACCGCGCCCGAGTCCGACGTGCGCTTGCGATTGATCCCGGGTTTGTATCTTACGAACGTGCGCATCGGCGAGAGCGCCGACGACACGATTCCCTACGACGTGCCGGTCGCGCTCGGCTTCGTGCATCCGCATCAGGAGCGAGTCTTTACGATTGTCGCGACCATTGCGTCGCGCGTGCCGGACCGCTCCTCGGTGACGCTCGGCGCGGTGCTCGAACACGGCGGCGGCGCAATCGATCTCGGAACGGCGACGACGGTCGTGCGTTCGCGGCCGTCGGTGGAAAGCGTCGCGTGGGAGTTGGTCTCGCACGAACCGCTGCGGCCGGCGCGCACGATCGACGCGATCGTTCGCGTGGTCAACTCCGGCTCCGACGTGTTGCGTGACGCGCGCCTCTCGCTCACGCTGCCGCCCGAACTCGCGATCGAACGCGCGGTCGACGCGCGGCGCGATCGTGAGGGGCTTGCATTTGCCGATATTCCCGCCGAAACGACGCACGAGTCGCGCATCACCCTGCGTCTGCTGCGCGCGGTGAGCGCCAACCGCACGCTCGCGCTCGAGGGCTGGCTGCATGCCAAGGGCATCTCGCCGGTGCAGTTCGCACCGCTCGACGTGCCCACGTTCGCGCAAGCGCAGTTCGCGCAGAGCGCGCAGATTCTCGCGATACCGTCGGAAAGCGTGAACTCGGGCGAGCGGCTGTACTACGAAATTCGACTGCGCAACGACGGCGACGGTCCCGCCGATCGTTTGACCGTACGCGTCGTGGCAACGAATCTCGCCGTCTACGTGCCGTCGTCGACGACGATCAACGGCATGGCAATCGCCGACGACGCGGGCGCGTCGCAGCTCTGGTCGGCGCGCGGCCTCGTGCTTGCCGACGTCAATCCCAACGTCGATCTGCGCATTCGCTGGGAGATGATGGTGATGTCGCCGCTCGCCGCCGGAACCGCGCTCGATACGCGCGCGATCCTGGAGTGGGGCGAGGGCACGACCTTCGCGGTCGCGGCGCCGACCGTGCGCGTGCAAGCGCAGCCGAGTTTGAGCGAATCGACCGCGGGTACGCCGATCTCGATCGCGCGCATTTTTCCGGTCGAGAAACCCGCCGTCGAGATTCCGCCGTTGCCCGAGCCCGAACCCGAACCGGTTGCACCCGCTGCGGCAGCGCCGGCGCCGCGCGCAATCACCGAACTCGTCGAGGCGCAATCCCTCGAGGCGCCGCTGCGAGGCGCAGCTCGAGAAGACGTCGGCGCTAGCGCCGAGACCTATGCACCGGTGCTCTACATCGATTTCACTCCCGAGCGTTTGACCAACACGCTGAAGATGCTCGAGCGTAGCAATAGCGCGGGCGGTCTGGTGCAGCATCTCTTTGCGGAGCGCCTGTTCTTTCCCGAACACGCACAAGACGCACCCGCCGCGGTCGACGACGCGTTTGCGAACGCGAGCCGTGCGCTGCGCGCGCCGCTCGAAAAACTCTTCGTGCGCTTGAGGATGCCGCGCCTTACGATCACTGGGAAAGATCTCGAGGATCGCGAGAGCCGCGACGCGCTGCGCGACGTGGTCGAGAGCTTGAGCTTCGCGCCGACTGCGTCACCCAAGGCGCCCGCCGATGGCGTCGTGCGTGTCGCCGGTGCGATCGAACTCGACGTGATCCACGCGCTGCTGCCCGATCTCGAGTCGGCGCCGCTCGGGGCCGCGATGCCCTGGCTCCTCAACGCGCAACTCCTCGGCACGACCGTGTATCACGGCAGCGATCGTTCCGACGCGCTCGAAACCTACCGCGGCGAACTGCTGCACGTGCTCACGGTGCTGAGCGAGCTTCCCATCGAAGAGTTCCATCGCGTGCTCACGTCGAGCGTAAATCGTACGCTCGACGATGCGCTGGCGCAGGCGATCGAGTCGCTGCGCGGCGCCGCCATTGCTGTCGAATAATCCGGCCTTCGTTGTACTGCTCGCGGTCTTCCTGATTGGCGCGCTTTTCTATTGGCTCGGAACCGTTCTCGTGCGCCGCGAGCGCAAAGCCGGGGTCGCCGATGCACCCGCCGCCGTCGAGGAAGCTGCGCCTGCGCCGGCCGCGACGCCGGTCGAAACGGTAGAAGCGCTGCTCGCGCGCGGCGACGCTGCCAGCGTGCGCGCGCTCGAGTCGCTGCGCGACCGCGATCCGAGCGCGGAGATTCGCGATGCGGCCGACGCCGCGCTGATGGTTATCGGATCTCGTTACGGCGCGTAAGCCGCGCTCTTGTGAAAATACTTGACGAGAATGTCGCGCGCGATCGGCGCGGCGACGGTTGCACCGTAGCCGCCGGAGCGGTCGACGAAGACCGCCATGGCGAGTTTGGGATGATCGGTCGGCGCCCACGCAATGAACCACGTGGTGTTTTCGCCCGAGCCGTTGACGCCGGTTTCGGCGGTGCCGGTCTTGCCGGAGAAGGGTAAGCCCGCGATCTTCAAGCCGTAGGCGGTGCCGCCGGGATCGGTGACCTTCGCCATGCCTTCGCGCACCAGTTCGAGCGCTTCTTGCGAAGCGGGGACTTGCCGGATCACGTACGGCGCGAATGTTTTGATCACCTGACCTTGCGGCGTGCGAATCTCACGAACGACTTGCGGACGGTAGAGCGTTCCGCCGTTGATCACCGCTGAGGCAATGTCGGCCATCTGCAGCGGCGTCGCCTGCATCGCGCCCTGTCCGATGCCGAGCATGCAGGTCTCGCTCGGCTCCATCGGCACGCCGTAGACCTTCATCTCCCACGCGTTGGTCGGCCAGTTGCCGGCGTTTTCGCCCGGCAGGTCGATGCCGGTCTTGGTGCCGATGCCGAAGAGATGCGCCCACTTCGTAAGGCGCGCGTAGCCCAGACGCCACGACATCTGATAGAAGAAGCCGTCCGATGACGCGGCGAGCGCCGGAACGAAGGTCGTACGGCCCAGACCGCCGGCCGCAATGTCGCGCGCGATGTAGCCGCCGCAGTTCCACTCACCGCTGTCGTAGACGACCTCGTTCGGTTTGAGCAAGCCTTCGGTGAGGACTGCGCTTCCCGTTACCATCTTGAACGTCGAGCCGGTCGGCGTCGCCGCGCCGATCGCATTGTTGAAGAGCGGGTCGGATGGATCGAGCAGGTACTTTGCAACGCGCGCGTCGTCGGCCGCAAAATCATTAGGGTCGTAGGATGGGTAGCTCGCCATCGCGAGCACGCCGCCGGTCCACGGATCCAGCACGACGACTGCGCCCGCGAGCTTGTGACCGTGCGTCCATTTCGCAATGCCTTGGTCGAGCGATTGCTGTACGATCGCTTCGAGGCGTTCGTCGATGTTCGTGACGAGCGTGTCGCCGGGAACCGCGGCTTTGGGCGGCAGTTTGATACTCGGCACGACCTGCTCTTGTGCGTCGACGACCACTCGCTGCCCGCCCGCGACGCCGCGCAGGTAACGATCGTAGACGTACTCGAGTCCGTCCTTGCCGACGACGTCGTTGGGCGTGTAGCCCTCGTGCTTGAGCCTGTTGTACTCGCTTTCGCTGATTTGGCCGACGTAGCCGAAGAGCGCCGCACCGGTTTGACCGAGCGGATAGTCGCGGATCGGCTGCACCTCGAGATCGACGCCCGGAAGATCGCCGAGCAGTTCGGAGAGGCGCGCGACCTTCGCCACCGGGAGGTCGCTCGCGAGGATCACCGGGCCGTATGGTTCGTAGGTCTGCACCTGCGCGAAGTTTTCGTAGTTGACGCCGCGATGATGGAGCAGGCGGTAGCGCAGCTTCGCCGCGTCGACGCCGATCGTGCGGGCCAGCGTCGCGAGTTCGCCGTCGATGTCGGTGATTTCCGAGGGAATCAATCCGACGACGAACGAGGGCCGGCTACGAACCAGGACGCGGCCGTCGCGATCGTAGATCATCCCGCGCGGCGCCGCCACCTCGATCAGGCGCACCTGATTCTCGATCGCCGCCGCACGATAGAGCGAGCCTTGCACCAGTTGCACGTGTACCAGCTGCGCCACGATGCCGATCACCGCGATCGCGATGACCGTTATGAAACCGGCGATGCGCCAGGGCGAGCGCTCCCATGAAACGCGCGGCGCGCGACGGCGATCGATGATCATGCGTAGCGGTGATCGAAGCGCCGCAGTACGATCAGCACGACGGTCATGACGACGGCGTTCAACACGGCTTCGAAGAGCGCTTCGTGAAAGTGCATCATACCCAAGCCGCTGGGATAGCCTTCGAATCCCATCGTCACCCAGTAGATCAGACGCTGCGCGAGCGTCGCTGCGAACGCGATCGTCGCAAGCAGCGGAATCGAGTCGGCGAAGAAGCCGCGCGAGACCAGACTTGCGAGAATCGCGACGCCGGTGGTCGCGATCGTCCACGCGCCGCCGGTGCCGTAACTGAGCAAGTCTTCGATCAGACCGGCGATCAAACCGTAGACCGCGGCGCGCCACGGCTCGACGCGCACCGCGTACCAGACGACTGCGACGAGCACGAGGCTCGGCTCGGTATTGCGAACGCTCAAGGCGTGCATCAAGCGTACCTGCGCGAAGAGCGCAACGGCAAGCCACGCCGCCGAGACGTACCACGCCGGCGCGGTGATCCGCGCGATGTGAATTTTATTGCGGGACGACGACAACGCGATCGAGCGAGCCGAGATCGACGGCGGGCTTGAGCACCGCCGTCTGGTACAGCGCAGCGTCGCCGCGTTCGATGGAGACGATCGTTCCGATCGGCTCGCCGGAACGGAACGAACGGCCTTGACCCGTCACGATCGCGTCGCCGACTTTGATCGCGGCGTCTTGCGGAATGTATTCGACGCGCACGCTCGAGAGATTGCCGCGCGCGATACCCCAGTAACGGCCGCGGCGCGTGACGGCGGGAATGCGGCTCGTGTAGTCGGTGATGAGCACGACTTCACTCGAGAGCGGGCTTACCGACTCGACGCGGCCCACGACGCCGCCGCTCGCAAGGACGCCGTCATCTTTTTTCACGCCGGCGTTCGCGCCGCGATCGATCGTAACCGTGCGCGAGTCGTCTTCGGGTGGAAATCCAATGACGCGTGCTTCGATGCCGCTCGGATACAGGTCGACCACGGGACGGACGCTGACCTGGGCGCTGTACTGCGCGGCGAGTTCGTGGAGACGGGCGTTCTCTGCCGCGAGCGCGCGGTTCTGCTCGCGCAGCCGCACGTTCTCTTTTTCGAGCGACGGAAGCGCGGCAACCGATGCGACGCCGTTGCGGGCGCCGTCGATCACGATCGTCGCGCCGCTTTCGGCAAACGAAACGAGCGATGTCGCAAACGCGGTGAGGGGACTGGTTGCACCGGCGCGCTCGGCATTGATTTGGACGAGCACCAAGAGCGCCGCCACGATGATGACGCCGATCAGCGCGAATAGTTTGCGCTCGTCGCGATAAGTAAAGATGGCCAGGCTCCCGGGAAGGCCTATTTGTTGGGCGTTTTCTTCGCTGCCGGAAGCGAAAAACCCAACCGGCGCAGCGTGCGAATGAAGCGAGCAAGCGGGAAGCCCATGACGGTATAAAAATCGCCGTCGATGCCTGCGACCAGGGCCGCCGCACCGCCCTGAATCCCATACCCTCCGGCCTTGTCCATCGGCTCGCCGGTCGCAACGTAGGCCGCGATCTCGTCATCGTCGAGCCGATAGAAGCGCACCTGCGTCGTCGCCGCGTCTTCGACCAGCTCGCCGCGGTCCGGCAGCGCGATCGCGTACGCGGTATGTACCTCGTGCGTGCGGCCGGAGAGCGTTTTGAGCATCAGCGCGGCCTCGCCGGCGTCGCGCGGCTTTCCCAGCGACCTGCCATCGACGTCGACGACGGTATCGGCCGCGACGACGAGATCGCGCGGGAAGCGCGCCTGTACGTCGCGCGCCTTGGCGGCCGCATGCCGGACTGCCAGTTCGCGCGGCGTCACCGCCGGATCGTCGGGCTCGCCGTAACCGCTGGGTTCGACGCGCACCGCGAGGCCGAGCGACTGGAGAAGTTCGCGGCGGCGCGGCGAGGCGCTGGCCAAGACGATCTGCTTCAAAGGCTCATCGGTCGTTCCCATCAGCGTGGTAGGA
>Ga0335073_10005121_pt1 | contig 18407 bp, 15 predicted proteins | sample Lox_Sample_22_FD_207093 | JGI IMG/M metagenome (GOLD analysis project Ga0335073, IMG submission 207093) | Soil microbial communities from Loxahatchee National Wildlife Refuge, Florida, United States - Lox_Sample_2.2 | ecosystem: Environmental > Terrestrial > Soil > Wetlands | place: USA... | reverse complement strand
ACCACGGCCAGCGAGGCCGCGCCCGAGGCAACGGCAAGCCCGGATATCAGGACCGCCACCCCGAGCACGGGCAGCGGCCAGCGGCGAAGCGCGATGAGCAGGCTGCACAGCAGGACAACAACGAGAATTAGCCGCGGCCCCCGCGTGAACAGGGTCGGCCCCGACATCACGGCCAGCACCGCCCATGCCGCGCACGCGGTCAGCACCGAACTGACCAGCCAGCGCCACTCGCCGACCCGGGCAGGAGCGGGGGGCGGCGGAGGCTCTGTCGGATAATCACCGGACACAACACCGACGGTAATCACGAGATGCGCCGCGCGCATCAGTCTCGAGAATGACGGTTCGCTCCCCCGCGCTGGCTCAGTCAGCGGGGCCGGCCTGCCGCATTCGCTCGGCGAGTTCGTCGCGGGAGTGGATGCCGAGTCGCTGGTAGACGTGGCGCAGGTGGTAGTCGACGGTCTTGGGGCTGAGGAACAGCGCGGCGGCGGTCTCGCGCGTGGTCTTCCCCCCGGCGAGCAGCAGGGCGATCTGCAGCTCCTGCGGCGTCAGCTCGTTGATGCCGCCGGCGTCCCGTTGCCGTCGTGTCTCCCCGGTGGCGGCGAGCTCGGCGCGGGCCCGGTCCGCCCACGGCCGCGCGTCAAGGTCGTCGAACGCGTCGACCGCGGCGCGGAGCTGCTCACGGGCGAGCACCCTGCTCCGCGACCGGCGCAGCCGCTCCCCGTATGCCAGCCGCGTGCGGGCCGCCTCGAACGCGTCGGGCGTCTGCTCATGCAGGCCGATCGCACGCTCGAAATCCGCGGCGAAGCCGGAGTTCTCTGCGAGCATTCCGTGGCAGCGCAGCGCCCGGGCGACAGACCACGGCTGCCCCTTGGCCTGGGCCGCGGCCATGAACTGGGCAGCAACCCGTTGCGCGTCGCCGTAACGCCCGAGCTTCAGGTAGCCGTCGACGAGCTCGGTGGCGGGTGACAGGTCGGGATCGGTGATCGCGAGCTCGGCCAGCAGGTGCTGCTGATGCTCGAGGTGGGTCACGGCCCGGGCCGCGTCGCCGAGACCGAGCTCGAGTTCGCCCAGCGCCGCGGTCGCCCATATCTCGAGCAGCCGCGTTCCCAGATCGCTGCAGAGCTTGAGCGCCTCGTCGGCGCAGGCCCGGCACTCCTGCTCCCGTCCCCGGCGCGCCTGCAGCCAGGCCAGGCCGGCCAGCCCGAATACGAGCGGGGTCTGCTGTCCGCTCTCCCTTGCCAGGCCGATCGCCTCCTGGTAGATGGCCTCCGCGACTGCCCAGCGGTCAGTGGTCGCCCTGTCCCGGGCAATCAGGTTGAGCGCGAACGGGAGCACGCCGACCGCGGCGCAGGCACGGGCCGCCTGCAGCGAGTGCTCCAGCAGGGAACGCCCGGTCCCGGTCTCGCGCAGAAACATCGGCGCGAACGCCAGCCAGGGCAGCAGGCGGAGGTCGTCGCGTACCTCGGCCGAGTTCTCGGCGAGGGTGACCGCCTCGTGCAGCGCCTCCGCACCGGCTGCCGCGTGGCCACCGAGGATCCGGGCCATTCCCAGCGCCATCCCAGCCAGGAAGCGGGCCTGGACCGACGGGCTGGCGGGCAGGCAGGCCTGCGCCCGCTCCGCCACCGCCAGCATCTGCGCCGGGTCGCCCGCGTAGAACCAGGCGGCGGCCGCTTCAGCGAGCATCGCCACGGCCTGCTCCGGGCTCGCGCCGGCGGCCGCCGCCGTCAAGATCGTGTAGCCGCGCATCACCGGCCCGCGCATGGCGGCGATATGCCCGGCCAGCCGGTCGATCTCGACCCGCGCCCGGGGATCTCCGGCCAGCGCGCGGGCCTCATCGAGCAGCGAGACCGCCCGGCCGGTCAGGCCGGCCAGCCATGCCGTTTCGGCCGCCTGCCACAGCAGCCGCGCGCGGACCTCGCCCCCGGCCGCGAGCCGCCCGGCTCGCTCGAACGCGGCAGCCGCGGTTGCGTACGCGCTGCGGTCGCGGCTGCGCGCGGCCGCCTGCGCGAGCGCCGCCGACGCCGCCTCGTCGGTGCCGACGGCCGCCGCGGCCAGATGCCAGGCGCGGCGGTCCACATCCCGGTCGGGCAGCGCGGCGGCCAGCGCCCGGTGCGCCGCCCGCCGCTGGCCGGCGGGCGCGTCGGCGTACACAGCCGACCTGGCCAGCGGATGGCGGAACTCGACCGTGCCCGGGCCCAGAGTCACCAGTCCCGCGCTCTCCGCTGCGGCCAGGCCGGACAGGTCGATCCCGATCCGGGCGGCCGCTCGTTCCAGCGTCGCCAGGTCGCCGGTGTCGCTGGTCGCGGCCAGCACCAGCGCCTGCCGGGCGGCCTCGCCCAGCCGGCCGGCGCGCCTGGTGAACGCGCGCGAGATGCTGGCCGGCACGGCCACCGGCGCGCTGTCCGGGGCCAGGTCCGCGTCGCGCGCGCTCGAGGCGAGTTCGAGCAGCGCGAGCGGGTTTCCTGCGGTCGCCCGGTGCAGCCGCCAGGCCTTCTCCGGAGGCACCTCCGGCATCATGCTGGCCGCCTCGTCCCTGGTCAGACCCTTAATCCGGAGCGCGGGCAGGTCGGCACCGTCGAGCAGGGACGGCTCCCCGTCTCGCACCGCGACGAGGACGGCGATGGGGTCGGCCACCAGGCGGCGGAAGGCGAAGAGCAGCGCCTGCGCGCTCGATCCGTCGAGCCACTGGGCGTCGTCCACGAGCACCGCCACCGGGGCCTGCTCGGCGTACGCCGCGAGCAGGCTGAGCGTCGCGGCGCCCAGCGCGAAACGGTCCTGAGCGGACGCCGGACGCAAGGCGAGCGCGCCTTCCAGCGCCACGGCCTGGGGCTGCGGGATCTTGTCGAGCAGCACCAGGGCCGGCCGGATCAGTTCCAGCAGGGACCCGAACGGGATCTGCGCCTCGGACTCGATGCCACGCGCGCGCAGCAGCTGCATGCCGCCGGCCCGGCTGGCGGCGTAGTCGATCAGCGCCGTCTTGCCGATGCCCGGCTCCCCGACCAGGGCCAGCACGGCGCTGGCGCCGGAGCGCGACCGCGCCAGCGCCTGCTCGATTTCCTGCCGCTCATGGTCACGGCCAAGCAGCACGCCACGATTGTAGGCACCACCTGGTGCGACGCCCCAGGGGCCGTCCCGAGACCAGGTGGCCCACCGGAAGCGACCCCGGCCCGCCGAAACCTACGCTCGGCACGAATCCGATCCAAGGGGAGGGACATCATGAGCATCATCGATCGGGACGCCGAGCTGGACGAGGGCAAGCTGCAGGACTTCGTGTTCCGGGTGGTCGGCGAGGTCGGCGCCACCTTGAACACGGCGCTGGTGGTGATGGGCGACAAGCTTGGGCTTTACCGGGCAATGGCGGGCGCGGGCCCGCTCACACCCCGTGAGCTGGCCGATCGCACCGGCACCGCCGAGCGGTACGCGCGGGAATGGCTGAACGCCCAGGCAGCGGGCGACTTCGTCAGCTATGACCCGGATACGGGCCGGTACACGCTCCCGCCCGAGCAGGCCGTCGCGCTCACCGATGCCGACAGCCCCGCGTACCTGCCCGGGTTCTTCCAGATCGCGCTCGGCTCGATGCTCGACGCACCCAAGATCATGGACGCGGCGCGCAGCGGGGCCGGGTTTGGCTGGGGCGAGCACGTCAGCGACGTCCTCGAGGGATGTGAGCGGTTCTTCCGGCCCGGCTACAACGCCAACCTGATGTCACAGTGGCTGCCCGCGCTCGACGGCGTGGTCGGCCGGCTGGAGGGCGGAGCGCTCGTCGCCGACGTGGGGTGCGGCCACGGCTCATCCACGATCCTGATGGCCCAGGCGTTCCCGAACTCGACGTTCGTCGGCACGGACTACCACGGCGGCTCGATCGAGACCGCACGCCAGCGGGCGAAGGACGCCGGGGTTGACGGCCGGGTCAGCTTCGAGACCGCCCCGGCGTCTGCCTACAGTGGTGAGGGTTACGATCTCGTCACCATGTTCGACTGCCTGCACGACATGGGCGACCCGGTGGGGGCGGCACGCCATGTCCGCGGCACGCTGAAGCCCGGGGGCACCTGGATGATCGTGGAGCCGAACGCCGCCGACCGCGTCGAGGGGAACCTCAACCCGGTCGGGCGGGCCTTCTACTCGTTCTCAACGCTGCTGTGCACCCCGGCCTCGCTGTCGCAGGACGTCGGGCTCGCACTCGGCGCCCAGGCCGGTGAGGCGAGGATAAAGGACGTGGTCACGGCGGCCGGCTTCACCCGCTTCCGCCGGGCCGCCGAGACCCCGTTCAACATCGTGTTCGAGGCGCGGCCTTGACCGTGACGGCACGCTCCGCGGCGGCACCCGCCACCCCTGTACACCAGGCGGGTGCCGCCGGGCATGAGCAGACGCGTGCGCGCTACCCGGATGCCGAGGGCAGCGTGACCCGAGGCGGCGTGCGGGTCCACTACGAGGTCTACGGGAGCGGCGAGCCGACCGTGCTGCTGTTTCCCACCTGGGAGATCGTTCACTCGCGGTCGTGGAAGTTCCAGATCCCGTACCTGGCCAGGCACGCCCGCGTGGTGACGTTCGACCGGCGCGGCTCCGGGCGCTCGGACCGGCCCGCCGACGTGGCCGCCTACGACCGGCGGGAAACCGCGGATGACGCGCTCGCGGTTCTCGACGATATCGGCGCCGAACGCGTCGCGCTCGTCTCGTGGTGCGGTTCGGGCGAGGACCTGATCCTCGCCGCCGAACACCCCGAGCGGGTGACCGGCCTGGTGCTGATCGCGCCGGACCTGCACGTGACCGACGAGCCCATGGACACCGAAGGCCCATTCCCCTTCGACGAGGAACCGGCAACGCTGGAGGGCTGGGCCAAGTGGAACCGGCACTACTGGCTGCGCGACTGGCCCGGCTTCCTCGAGTTCTTCTTCACCCGCGCGTTCGCCGAGCCGCACTCGACCAAGCAGATCGAGGATGCGATCGGGTGGGGTCTGCAGACTGACCCGGAGACCATCGTCCGCGGCATGGACGCTGCATGGTTCAACGACGAGGAAGCCGCGATGCGGCTCTGCGCCCAGGTGCGCTGCCCGACCCTGGTCATCCAGGGCTCTGCGGACGCGATCGTCGGCCAGGCGCGCGGTGGCGCGGTGGCCGCCGCCATTCCGGGTGCGCGGCTGATCACGTTCGAGAAGTCCGGCCATGGGCCGCATGTGCGTGACCCGGTCAAGGTCAACCTGCTGTTGCGTGGTTTCGCGTGCCCGCCGCTGCCGGCGCCGCGGTGGGTGCGGGGCCGGGCCCGCGCGAAGCGCGCGCTGTATATTTCCTCGCCGATCGGCCTGGGGCACGCTCAGCGGGACGTGGCGATCGCCGACGAGCTGCGCAAGTTGCACCCGGGCCTGGAGATCGACTGGCTCGCCCAGCACCCGGTCACCAGGGTCCTGCAAGCATGCGGTGAGAACGTCCACCCGGCCAGCGCGCACCTGGCCAGCGAGTCGGGCCACATCGAGTCGGAGGCCGCCGAGCACGACCTGCACGCCTTCCAGGCGATCCGCCGGATGGACGAGATCCTGCTGGCCAACTTCATGGTCTTCCACGACCTGACCCGCGAGGAAGACTACGACCTGTGGATCGGCGATGAAGCCTGGGAACTCGACTACTACCTGCATGAGAACCCCGAGCAAAAACGCGCCGCGTACGCCTGGCTCACCGATTTCGTCGGCTGGCTGCCGATGCCAGGGGCCGGCGAGCGTGAGGCGTTCCTCACCGCGGACTACAACGCCGAGATGATCGAGCACATCGCCCGCTTCCCCCGGCTGCGCGACCGCGCCATCTTCGTCGGCGACCCCGACGACATCGTGCCCGATTCCTTCGGCCCCGGGCTGCCGTCGATCCGCGACTGGACCCGCCAGCACTACGACTTCGCCGGCTACATAACCGGCTTCGACTCGGCCCAGCCACCCGACCGCGGCGCCCTCGGCTACCGCGACGACGAGCGCGTGTGCATTGTCACGGTCGGCGGCTCGGGAGTCGGCGGCGACCTGCTGCGCCGGGTTATCGCCGCGTACCCGCTGGCTAAACAGATGATCGAGGAACTACGGATGATCGTCGTCGCCGGCCCGCGTATCGATCCTGCCTCCCTGCCCGCGCCGGACGGGCTGGAAATCCGTCCCTATGTGCCTGAGCTCTACCGCCACCTGGCCGCCTGCGACCTCGCGGTGGTTCAGGGCGGTCTGACCACGACGATGGAGCTGACCGCTGGCCGGCGGCCGTTCCTGTACTTCCCGCTGCGGCACCACTTCGAGCAGAACCTCCACGTGCGCCACCGGCTGGAGCGTTATGGCGCCGGGCGATACATGGACTACGACAGCACGACCCCAGACCAGATCGCCACCGCCATCGCCAACGACATCGGCCGCGAGGTCGGCTACCGCCCCGTCGCCGCCGACGGCGCCGCGCGGGCGGCCGCTATGCTGGCTGATCTCCTGTAGCCAGGAAGGTAAACAGAATAAAGGGGGGCCGTCATGCCAGCCTCGGTTGGGTATCTCGTCATCGACACCACGGATCCGCAGCGGCTGGCGCCGTTCTGGTGCGGGCTGCTGGGCGTTCAGGTCGACACCACGATCGGGGACGGACAGTTCGTTGTGCTGTCCCGGGCCGAGGACGGCCTCACCGTCGGCTTCCAGCAGGTGCCGGACGGCAAGTCCGGCAAGAACCGGCTGCACCTCGACCTCATCGTCGACGACCTCGACACGGCCACCGCAGAGATCGAGGAACTCGGAGGCCGATGGCTCGAGCCCGGCACCGTCCGCGAGCTGGAGGGCTTTCAGTGGCGGCAGATGGCTGATCCTGACGGCAACGAGTTCGACATCGACGTCCTGCCGCCCGGGTAAGTCCCGGGGCCAGGGTTCATGAATGGCGCAGGATTGGCGGGGAATTGTTTACGGCCATGCCCCGCACCGCACTGAGCGTGCTCGCCGGCGTCGCGCTCGTCTTCGGCCTGAGCTCATGCAAGGTAACCATGGCCCAGCCAGGCGCGCCCGCTTCGCCGGGCCCGGCTTCGCCCGCTCCCCGTTCCGCACCCGCTGTCCCATCCGCCGTGCCGCGGCCCGCTGCGCCCGCGGCCGCCGGCCTGAGCGTGCTGACCGAGCCGCAGGCCGGGATCGGGCCGATCTACCGGCTCATCACGAGTGCGCGCCGCTCGGTCGACATGACCATGTACGAGCTGCGCGACCCGACAGCCGAAGCGGACCTGGCCGCGGACGCCGCACGCGGGGTGGACGTGCGGGTGATCCTGGACCGGAACCTGGAGCAGTCGCGCAACACCGGCGCCTATGACTACCTGGCCGCGCGTCACGTGCACGTGGTGTGGGCGCCGGCCGGCACGACGTATCACCAGAAGACGCTCACGATCGACGACGCGACCTCGGTCGTCATGACCCTGAACATGGTTGCCGAGGACTACCCGGACACCCGGGATTTCGCGGTCGTCGACACCGGCCATGCCGACGTGGCCGCCATCGTGGCGACGTTCAACGCCGACTTCTCCGGCCATGGAGTCACTCCGCCGGACGGCGCCGACCTGGTGTGGTCGCCGACCAACGCCGAGGCGTCCGTTCTGGCTGTCATCAACGGTGCCCGGCACTCGCTGGCCGTGGAGAACGAGGAAATGGGCGACTCCACCGTCACCTCCGCCCTGGCTGCCGCCGCGCGCCGCGGGGTGAACGTCACGATCACGATGACCGCGGACTCCGAGTGGGACGAGGCCTTCAGCGACCTGGCCAGGGACGGTGTGCACATCCGGCTCTACCCGGATTCAAGCCGCGCCCTGTACATCCACGCGAAGGCGATCGTCGCCGACGCCGGCCTGCCCAGCGAGCAGGCCATGGTGGGCTCGCAGAACTTCTCCGTCGCCAGCCTCGGCTACAACAGAGAGCTCGGCATCCGCACCACCAGCCCGGCTGTGATCGCGGCGGTCAGCTCGGCGCTGACCCACGACTACGCCGGCGCCACGCCCTATTCGCCGTGACCAGCTGGCTCCGGGGCTACGGCCGGTCGGTGATCAGCTTTTCCAGGCGCTCGAACCTGTCATCGAGGTCGTGCGTCGTGACCACGTCAGCGAGTGACAGGCGCACGGCAGCGAGTTCCCTGGCCAGGAACTCGGTGTCGGCCTGGGTCCGGGCGGCGACCTCGCGATCACGCTCGATGCTGGCCCGGTCCCGGTCGTCCTGGCGGTTCTGCGCCAGCAGGATCAGCGGGGCCGCGTAGGCCGCCTGCGTGGAGAAGGCCAGGTTCAGCAGGATGAACGGGTACGGGTCCCAGTGCTTGATGCCGCCGAAGATGTTGAGCGCGATCCAGACGACCACGAACACGCTCTGGCCGACCAGGTAGCGGCCGGTGCCGAGAAACCTGGCGGCGGCCTCCGACATCGCCCCGAACGCGTCCGCGTCGTACCTGCCCCCCAGGCGCGGCCCGGTGCCCCGCGGCGAGTTCAGGTCGGAGTGGTCACCGGGACGGATCGACAGCGGCAGCATTCTCATGTGTCTCACCCTTTCGCCAGCCCACCGGCAGGATCCGGTCCAGCACGTCGTCGACGGTTATCGCGCCGAGCAGGCGGCCGTCCGTGTCGCAGACCGCCACGCCGATGAGGTTGTACGCGGCCATCCGCCTGGCCACCTCTTTCTCGGAGAGATCCGGCCGGATGAACCCGCTGTCCTCGATGACCTCGCCCACCATGGCGGCCGGCGGCTGGCGCAGCAGCGCCTGAAATCCAATGGTGCCGAGGTAGCGGCCGGTCGGCGTTTCCGTGGGGGGCTCGCAGACGTAGACCTGCGCGGCCGACGCGGTGGGCATGCGCGGGTCGCGGATCTGGGCCAGCACCTCGGCGACCGGGGTGTCGGGCGGGACGATCAGCGGCTGCGAGGTCATCAGCCCGCCCGCGGTGGTCGCGTCGTAGCGCAGCAGCCGGCGCAGGTCGGCGGCCTGCACGTTCTCCATCGCGGCCAGCAGCCGCTCTCGCTGCTCGGGCGGCATCTCGGCGAGCACGTCGGCCGCGTCGTCGGGCTGCATCTCCTCGACGACGTCGGCGCCGCGTTCCACGCCCAGGCTCGCCAGCAGCCGGACCTGGTCCTGCTCGGGCAGCTCCTCGAGCACGTCGGCCAGCTGCTCGTCGTGCAGCATCTCGGCCAGCTCCTGCCGCCGCGCGTCCGGCAGCGCCTCGACCGCGTGGGCCAGGTCCGTCGGGTTCATCTCCCGGAGCTGGACCAGCTGCTCGGCGAGCGCGCTCACCTTGAACAGCTCCGGGTGCTTGTCCCACGGCACGATCGTCATGTGGTTGTGCCGCAGGCCCAAGCCCAGGCTCAGGCCCCGGCCGGGGCCGATGGCCAGGACCGAGACCTCCCAGGCCGCGCGCCGGCGCTGCGACGGGACGATGCCCACATCCAGCACGGCTCCCCCTTCGACGCGCTTGCCGTGGAGCCCGGACGCCAGGATCTCGCCGGTCCGGCGGCTGAACCGCCGCAGGTCGACCGTGCCGCCCCGCAGGTGCACGCCGTCGATGGAGATCTCCGCGACCCGGCCCAGGTTGACGAAGATCCCGTGTCGCTGCACGGTGACCACCAGGCCAGTCACCCAGGGCGGATCGCCGCCCGCGGCCGGCAGGATGACCACGTCCCGGACCCGGCCAACAGACATGTCCTCGCTGTCCAGCAGCGGCCGGCCGCGCAGCCGGGAGGCGAAAACGGGCGCTTCGGTCATCGCAGGCAGCCACGCATGAATGTGGGTTGCATCGGCCTGCCTCCTCGCGTCGCCCCGCCGTGTGATCCCGGCATGATCGTCTTCTGCCCCGCGCACCTAAAGTAAACGGCAGCAGCCGGCGTGCCGCCACCCGGGCCTCACGCTGCGCCCGAGCCGAGATGCGCCTCCTTGGGCGCGGCGTCCAGACCATAACATGACGCTGTGCTGCCTCCGGAACTGCTGAACAGTGACCCGAACGGGTTCGCCTGGGGGGGTGTGGCACGACCGGACGCCCCGGCTGGTCGCGCAGATCCGGGACACGCATCCGTACGGGCCCGCGGAGCGACGGGCCCTTGATGGCCTGCTCCAGGAGATCGCCTCCGGGCCGATGCGCCCGCTGGCCCCGCACGCGCACGACCACGCGGCCTGGTCCGAGTGGGGCGCCGGCCTTTTCGGCAGGCCCTGGCTCGAGGCGCCGTTCCTGTGGTCGGAGTCGTACTTCTACCGGCGGCTTCGGCGATGGCGGACGGCAGGCTCCGGCTCGGCACGCACGAGTTCTACTGCGCGCCGTGGGACTACCGGCGCATGCCCGCCGACCTAGCCGGTGTGCTCGCGCGGGCGGCGCTGACCATTCTCAAGGGCGACCTTAACTACCGCAGGCTGGCCGGCGACCGGGCGTGGCCGCCCGACACGCCGTTCGCCGAGGTGGCGTCCTACTTCCCAGGGCCGGTGGCGGTCCTGCGCACGCTCAAGAGCGACGTGGTCACCGGGCTGAGCCCGGCCACGGTGGCCGAGCTCGACGCGACCGGGCAGCCCTGGCGCACCGACGGAAGCCACGGCCTCATTCAGGTGGCAGGGACCGACTGGATCGCCGCGAGCAGCTCGGTCCAGTAGAAGGCCGCGGTGAAGAACTGCAGCGTGTCGCCCTTCTCGAGCATGAGCTTGCGGTACATCACCATCTTGCCGACGTCGTAGCCGGCCAGCATCTCCTGCCAGTCCGCGTAGCTGCCGGCCAGCAGGAACGCCGCGCCGGGCTCGGCATCGGCGCGGCTCAGCACCGAGGCGGCGGTCACTTCGCCGGCCTGGAAATCAAGGGCAAGGGTGTTGCCGGCGGCGCCGTCCGGCATATCCCGCACGCTGAGCGCCAGGCGGCCGGTCACGAACGGCCGGATCATGTTGATCCAGTCCCAGAAGTCCTGCAGCTTGCTGGCCTGCCGCTGCTCGCCCGGCCAGGCGTTGAAGACGGCCTGGCACTCGCGCGCCCAGGCTTGCGTCATGAACGAGGGCATGTCAGCCGCCGGCCAGCGTCGGCTTGGCCATCGACAGCATGTCCTCCATGTCCGGCGGCAGCGACACCCCCACCATGCCGAGCTTGCGGTGCAGCTGATTCATGAACAGCTCGGAGACCCGGTCCTCGTCCCAGCCGAGCGGCTCGTAGGCGATGTAGCTCGAGCGGGCGGCGCTCATCGTGAGCAGGCAGCGCAGCGTGTCGTGCAGGTCCTTGACGTAGGCCGGGTCCTCGGCGAGCAGCTCGCGCACGAACCGCAGGCCGGCCTGCACGTGACGGGCCTCATCGCGGCAGGTCGCGGTGAAGCCCGTGTAGAAGGTGGGCAGCACCTTGAAGTCCCTGGCGTAGTTGAGGGTGATCTTCATGACCGAGAGCGCGAGGACTCCCTCGATCCAGATGACGTACGTGGTCGCGTACTTCATCTGCAGGTGCTTGTCGTACGGATCCCGGCGCAGGTCGTCGGTCAGGTAGGCGAGCAGGCCGAACGGCCCGACGAACGTCTCCTGGATGTAGGGCCACGAGCCGTCGAGCACCGCCATGATGCCGTCGCCCTCCAGGCCGACGACGTCACGATAGAACCGGTCGAAGAACACGGTGTGCCGCGCCTCGTCCTCGAGGTGGCTGGTCAGAAAGATCTTGTAGTCCTCGGGCACGCCGAACAGCAGCGGTGCCAGCTCGACCGCAACCTGCCGCTCCCCGTGATGGAAACCCGAGGCGATCGACAGGAACGAGTTGCGCGAGGCGTCGGTCATCCGCTCGGACCAGTCCACCTTGTCCGGCGCGAAGTCGAGTTCGTTGACGTTCCACCGCTGCCTCAGGTACCGGTCGTAGAGGCTGCGGTATTCGGGCAGCCGGGCCGTTGGCACGTGCACATACTCGAGCACGTCGTCGATGTCGGCCCGGCCGAGCGCGGCAAGGTCGAGGCTCTCGATGCGGTCAAGCGTCTCTTCGGCGGTGCTCACACGACTCTCCCCGCTTTACCCAGCGCCGCCGGGAAGGCGGCGGTGGGTCCAGATTAGCTCTGGGCGGGCTTTTCGTCGTGGCCGCCGAACTGCTTGCGCATCGCGGACAGCGCCTTGTCGGCGAACAGGTCGAGCTGGCGGGAGGAGAACCGCGAGTACAGCGCGTTGGTGAGGACCGGCGTGGGCACGCCCTCCTCGATCGCGGCGATCGACGTCCATCGCCCCTCGCCGGAGTCCGAGACCCGGCCGGAGAAGTTTTCCAGGTCCGGCGACTCGTATAGCGAGATCGCCAGCAGGTCGAGCAGCCAGGACCCGATCACGCTGCCGCGCCGCCAGACCTCGGAGACCGACGTGGTGTCGATGTCGTACTGGTAGTACTCGGGATGCTCCAGCGGGGCCGTCTCCGCGTCGGACTCCTGCTTGCGGGTGCCGATGTCGGCGTTGTGCAGCACGTTCAGCCCCTCGGCGAGGGCCGCCATCATGCCGTACTCGATGCCGTTGTGGACCATCTTGACGAAGTGCCCCGCCCCGTTGGTCCCGCAGTGCAGCCAGCCCTGCTCGCAGGTGGCGGGCTCGCCGGTGCGGCCGGGGGTGCGCGGGGCCGCGCCGACCCCGGGCGCGATCGAGGCGAACAGCGGCGCCAGGTGCGCCACCGCGTCTTCGTCGCCGCCGACCATCAGGCAGTAGCCGCGGTCCAGGCCCCAGACCCCGCCGCTGGTCCCGCAGTCGACCAGGCGGACGCCGTGCTCGTCGGCCAGCCGCTTGCTGCGCTCGATGTCGTCGCGGTAGTAGGAGTTGCCGCCGTCGATGATGATGTCGCCCGGCTCCATCCGCTTGGCGAGCTCGTTGATGATGTTGTTGGTGATCTCGCCCGCCGGCACCATCACCCAGGCCGACCGCGGCTTGGTCAGCGCGGCGACGAACTCGTCCGGGGACGACGTCCCGGTCGCGCCCTCGCTCGCGAGCTGCTGCACCGGCCCTGGGCTGCGGTCGTAGACCACGCACTGATGGCCGTCGCGCATGAGCCTGCGGACAAGGTTGGCCCCCATCCGGCCGAGGCCCACCATGCCGAGCTGCCGTATCTCAGTGGCTGCCATCGTGTCCTCCATTGTTTGAGTCGGTCTTGGGCAGCCAGGGCTTATGCCATTCGGCGTACCCGCGGACCAGCTTGAGAGCCTCCTCGGGTCCCCAGGACCCCTTCGCGTACGTCTGCACCGGCGGGGGGTTGTCGATCAGCGGCTGAACGATCCGCCAGGTCTCCTCGACGCCGTCTTCCCTGGTGAACAGGTGGTCGTCGCCGGCCATCGCGTCGCGCAGCAGCCGCTCGTAGGGCTCCAGCGCTGGCCCGACTTCCTGGGCGAAGGTCATGTCGAGGTGCACGGGCTGCCACATGCGCTGCCCGGTCCCCTTCGAGGTGAGGATGGTGCGCAGTCCCGGATCCGGATCGATGCGCACCACGATCTGGTTCGGCTCGCAGCTCGTGACCTTGCCGATGAACTGGAGCGGCGGCGGCCGCCGGAACACCATGCGCACCTCGGTCACCCGGGTGGCCAGCGCCTTGCCGGCCCGGATGAAGAACGGCACGCCGGCCCAGCGCCAGTTGTTCACCTCGAGCCGCAGCGCGGCGTAGGTCTCCGTGGTCGATCCATTGGCCACCCCCGACACGTCCAGGTAACCGTCGTACTGGCCGCGGACGTACGAGTCCGGGTTGGCATCCGGGATGGACCGGAAGACCTCGGATTTCTTGTCCCGCAGGTCGTCGGCCCTGGCGCCAACCGGCGGCTCCATCGCGACCAGCGACAGCACCTGCATGAGGTGGTTCTGCACCACGTCGCGCAGCGCGCCGACCGGGTCGTAGAAGCTGCCCCGGTCGTCCACCCCGAAGTCCTCGGCCATCGTGATCTGCACGCAGGAGACGTAGCTGCGGTTCCACACCGGCTCGAGCATCTCGTTGGCGAACCGGATGTACTGGATGTCGAGCACCGGCTCCTTGCCGAGGAAGTGGTCGATCCGCAGGATCTGGTCCTCGGCAAGGTACTTGCGCAGGTCGGCGTTGAGCTCCCGCGCGGAGGGCAGGTCGTGGCCGAACGGCTTCTCCACCGCCACCTTGGCGCCCTCGGTGAGCCCGGCCTTGGCCAGATGTTCGACCACGCTGGCGAACAGGCTCGGCGGGATCTCCAGGTAGAACAGCGGGTGCTGGACGCTGGACAGCTCCTTGGCCAGCCGCTGGTACAGGCCGTCGTCGTCGAAATCGCCGCTCAGGTACGACATCCGGGCGGCGAGCCGCTTGAACACCGCCTCGTCGATCTTCTCCCCGGTGGCCTCGATCGACTGCCGGGCGTGCTCGATGAGCTGCTCGTTCGACCAGTCCTGCCGGGCGACGCCGATCACCTTTTTGGCCATGCGCTTGTCAACCTCGAGGCGGTACAAGGCCCGGAACGTCATCTTCTTGGCCAGGTCTCCGGTAATGCCGAAAGCAACGAGCGCACCCGCCTGCGGAGCCTTTTCCCGTGCGTCCACGGTGTCCCTCCTACCCCGAAAATGGCGCTCACCGACAGGTGTCGCTAGCCCGGCTCGACGCTACACCGCCCGGCTTAATATCCGGTGACCAGGTGGAGATCTTGGGGAACCTCAGGAGGCCGACGTGCGCAGCCTGGCGAAGATCTCGGGGCCCTGAGCCTGCAGCCGCCGCTGGGCCCGGACGACGCTGTAGCGGCACAGCCACGCGGCCCAGGCCAGGCCGGCGGGAACGGCCAGCCAGCGCAGCCACAGGCTGTGGCCGGCTTCCCCGGCGAACAGCAGCGCGGCGGCCGGGAACAGCGTGACCACCGGGATCACGATCAGCGCCAGGTGGGTCTTGAGAACCCGGGCGGGGCTGGGCCCGCCGTCGGCGTCCGGCGCGTCGACCGAGACGACGCCGATCAGCGCGAGCAGCCCGGCCGAACCGATGATCATGGCCGGCTCGCCGGCCAGCACCCAGGGCCAGGACCAGGTCTGGCCGCTGATCGCGGTGAACACGACGGTGATCAGGAGGCCGGCCGGGCCGACCACGAGGAACCAGGCCCAGACGCGGCCGTGGACCTCGGGGCGCACCGCGCCGGGCACGACCAGGGTCAGCCACAGCGACGTGCCGTCGTCACCATAGAAGTTCGTAAAGCAGGCCGCGGCGATGACGGTGAACAGCAGGCCGGCGAACGGCAGGCCCTCGGTCTTGCCGCCGAGCGCGGAGATGACGCCGACCAGCACTCCCACCAGGAACGAGATCATGAGCATCACGCTGCGCAGCACCGACCGCGAGTACATGCGCAGCTCCTTGCCGATCACCGCGCCGAGCGGCGTGGACGGCAGCACCGGCTCCCCGGGTTTAGCGCCGTGGGCCCGCCGCCGCCCGCCGCGGGCCGACATCGTCAGCCGCCGGGCCAGCAGCGGCGGCCACGCCACCACGAGCACCACGATCAGCGCGACGAGCCCGCCGAGCGCCAGCGCAACCAGGCCCCAGTCGGAACGGCCGGCGGCGTCCACGGCGACCGCGCCCCAGCCGGACGGGAGGATCCTGACCACCGCGGCCAGCACCGGCGAGTGGCCGTCGGTGAGCCGCTTGGCGACGAGCGGCACCAGCCCCGACGCCAGCGACAGCAGCGTGATCGTCAGCGCGAGCAGGATCGTGCCGAAGTCACGGCCGCGCCGTGAGCTGATCGTCGGGCCGAACGCCGCGATCGCGACCGTCGAGGCGACCACCGCGAGCATGAGATCGAGCGCCGTGCCGGCGACCCCGGTGAGCGCGGCTGCCACACCCGACCGGGCGCCGAGGGCGATCAGTGCGGCGAACGCGATCAGGCTGAACAGCAGCGAGACGTTCGCGAAGGCGGCGCCGAGCATGGCGCGCGCCAGCAGTCTGGGCGGGATCGGCAGAAGCTTGAAGTAGTCCATCCGCAGCGCGGCGTCGTCGCCGGTCAGCAGCGGGCCCGCGATCCAGCCGAGCAGCCAGCCGAGGCTGAGCGTCGCGACCACGTCGGCGCCGGCTCCCGGGTACCGGTAGCGCACCAGGCCGGCCAGCAGCGTGGTGACCGCGAGCAGCGTCACGAGCACGGCCAGCAGCGCCACGCCGATCCAGCGCCTGCCCGAGGTTGCCCGCCGCATGATCGCGGCTCTCATCTGGATCAGGACGCGAGCCACGACAGCCCTTCGGTGCCGCCGGCCCGCGCGCCGACGATGTGCACGAACGCGTCCTCGAGTGCCTGGCCGCCGCGCACCTCGCCGAGCGGCCCGCTGGCCAGCACCTTGCCCTTGGCGATGACCGCGACGTGGTCGCAGAGCCGTTCGACCAGCGGCATCACGTGGCTGGAGAAGATCACCGAGCCGCCCGCGGCCACGAACCGCTGCAGAATGGTCCGGATCGTCGCCGCGGACACCGGGTCGACCGCCTCGAACGGCTCGTCGAGCACGAGCAGCCTGGGGCTGTGCAGCAGCGCGGTGGCCAGCGTGATCTTCTTGCGCATGCCGGTCGAGTAGTCCACCACCGGGGCGGGCTCCGCGCCGTCCAGCTCGAGCACCCGGAGCAGCTCGTCCGCGCGCTCCAGCACCACCTCACGCGACATCCCGCGCAGCAGGCCCAGGTAGAGCAGGATCTCCCGGCCGCTCAGCCGGTCCGGCAGCGCCAGGCCGTCCGGCAGCACGCCGATCAGCGCCTTCGCTGCGACCGGGTCGGCCCACACGTCCCGGCCGAAGATCCGCACGGTGCCGCCGTCGGGACGCAGCAGGCCCACCGCCATCGACAGCGAGGTGGTCTTGCCCGCGCCGTTCGGGCCGACCAGCCCGAAGAACGAGCCCGGAGGAACCACGAGGTCGATGTGGTCGACGGCGACGTTCTCCCCGAAACGCTTGGTGAGACCGGCAAACTCGAGCGCCGGAACGCTCTCCGGGTTGGTGACGGTCATGAACCGCTGACCAGCGGCAGGAAGATCCTGTCCACGATCTCGACCAGCGCCTCGTCAGGTACCGGCTGCTGGTTCATGATCAGGTCGTGGCGGACCAGGTCCACCGGCAGCGAGCGGATCCGCGGGCTGAGCCGGCCGGGGCTGATCTCGCCCCGGGCGACGGCGCGCTCCAGAATCAGCGACATCTCGCCCTGCGAGCCCGCGATGGCCCGCTCGCGCAGCACGGCTGGCGGCAGCCCGGCCTCATGGAAGTAGTCGGCGATCAGGAAGCTGAAGATCCCCGCGGCCTCGCCGACGCGCACCGACATGTGCCGGAGCAGCGCCAGCAGATCGCCGCGCAGCGACCCGGTGTCGGGCACCCCGAGCGGCGTGACCTCGGTATGGTGCCGGACCGCGGCGACGACAAGCTCGGGCCGGTTCGGCCAGCGCCGGTACAGCACGGCCCGGCTGGTCCTGGCCCGGGCCGCGACGCCCTCCATGGTCAGCGCCGTGTAGCCGACCTCGGTGAGCTCGTCCCAGGCCGCGTCGAGGATCGCGGCTTCCAGGGTGCTGCCGCGCCGGCGCGTGGCCGAGGTAGCCACCATGGCCCTCCGTAAGAGTCACTTGCGTATCTTATAGTCGCGCAGTACGGTGTCCGTGTTAGAGACGCCAGTGTATCCAATTGAGGAGGCCAGAGCGATGGCCGCACGCGACATCAGCATGATCCAGGCCGAGGGGCTGGCGAAACGCTATGGGTCCACCGCCGCGCTGGCCGGGGTCGACCTCGACGTGCCGGCCGGGGCCATCCTCGGCCTGCTGGGCCCGAACGGGGCCGGCAAGACCACCGCGGTCAAGATCCTCACCACGCTGGTCAGGCCGGACGCCGGCTGGGCCCGGGTCGCCGGGCACGACGTGGTCACCGAGGGCATGGCCGTGCGGCGCAGCATCGGGGTCACCGCGCAGGACGCGACCGTGGACGAGGCGCTGACCGGCCGCCAGAACCTGGTGATGGTCGGCCAGCTCAGCGGCCTGCCGCGGCGGCGGGCCCGGGCCAGGGCGGCCGAGCTGCTCGAGCGGTTCTCGCTCGCCGACGCCGGCGACCGGGTGCTGAAGGGCTACTCGGGCGGGATGCGCCGCCGGCTCGACCTGGCCGCCAGCGTGGTGACCCGGCCGCCGGTGCTGTTCCTCGACGAGCCGACCACCGGTCTCGACCCCGCCAGCCGGGCGACCATGTGGCAGGTGATCCGCGAGCTCGTGGCCGACGGCGCCACGCTCCTGCTTACCACGCAGTACCTGGAGGAAGCCGACCAGCTGGCCGACCGGATCGCGGTGATCGACCACGGCCTGGTGATCGCCGAGGGCACCCCGGGCGCGCTCAAGGCGCAGACCGGGGGCGCGCGGCTCGAGGTGAACCTGAGCCTCGCTGAGCCCGGCGCCGTCGCCGCGCTGACCCGGCTGGTCGCCGGGCCGATCGCGGTCAGCGAGGACGGCCGGCGCCTCCGGGCCGGCGTGCTCAGCGCTCCCGGCCTGGCCACGGCCGTCGTG
>Ga0335073_10005120_pt1 | contig 18407 bp, 12 predicted proteins | sample Lox_Sample_22_FD_207093 | JGI IMG/M metagenome (GOLD analysis project Ga0335073, IMG submission 207093) | Soil microbial communities from Loxahatchee National Wildlife Refuge, Florida, United States - Lox_Sample_2.2 | ecosystem: Environmental > Terrestrial > Soil > Wetlands | place: USA... | reverse complement strand
TGGCCGCCGCGCTATGAACTTTGAATTCTGGACTTTCCGAATCGCAATGGACTCTGCGGCCCGAAACCCCGGAGTGCGCTTATAATAACCCACACTTCGGAGACAGTTCATGGATATTCGATCGGTGCAGCGGCCGCTCAAAGACCAGTACCGGCAAGACCCGGCAAGTTCCCGGATTACTCTGACGGCGCACGGCAAGCAGACGGAGGCGCCAATCTCCTGCTCGATCGACTTGGGGCGGGCGATATATAACGCGCAAGCTCACAAAGGAGTGGGCGGAGCGGGGACGGGCGCTTGCTCGGGAGACTTGCTACTGGGTGCGCTGGCTGCCTGTGCGCAGATCACGTGCCAAATGGTAGCTGCCGCCATGGGAATCCCTACCGAAGCCATCAACGTCAGGGTCGAGGGCGATCTGGATTTGCAGGGTACGCTGGGCCTGTCGAAAGACGTGCCGGTGGGATTTCAGGACATCCGAATGATTTTCGACGTCCGCGCGCCGCAGGCCACAGCGGAGCAGTTAAGCGCGTTGCGGGCGAAAACCGAGCAGTATTGCGTGGTGATGCAAACCTTGCAGCATGCGCCACGGATTGAGAGCGAATGGAAGCAGTAGAAGCGGTTTAAGCGCACGACACCCAAAGTTCTGCGACAAGAGATTCCGTTTTCATTTCGGCTTGATGTTCTGATTCACGCGGAACAGGTTCCCTGGATCGTACCGCTTCTTGATCTTCGCCAGCCGCTCGTAATTCTTGCCGTATGTCGCGCGGATGCGATCGTCTCCTTCTTCCATCATGAAGTTGATGTACGCACCACCTGCGGAGTGTGGATGAAGGGCGCTCCAATACTCCTTCGCCCACCCGGAGATTTTTTCCTTGTTTGCGGGGTCCGGATCAACCCCGACGATCACAGAACTCCAGGTCGCGTCGCGGTAACTCCACGGTGTGGCGCTGTTTTTGATGCGGCCAGCGGCACCGTTGATGGGGTAGAGGTGCATGGTCGACTGCATCGACGGCAAGTTGGCTCCGTGTTTCACGTGAAGCGCAATGGCTTCGTCAGGTAGTGTACGCACGAAATCGGCCTTCCAGTACCATTGCAGGCCCGGCGGATAAAGACCGTCGTGCAAACTCTGGAGCACCGGATGCGGAAATGGGCCGACCATGTCGAGCACCGGCGCCTTGAAGCTCCGGATCGGCTTGAATACCTTCTCGCCCTTCTTGATCGGTCCCGTGTAGCACCACACGACGCCACACATCTTCTTGTTGTGCAGATGCTCCGGGAATGGAACTGCCGGCGGCACAGTAAGGAAAGCAAAGAAACCATAGACGTCATCGGAAGCCTTCGCGATGAAATCGCGGTACCAGCGGAGTATCTCCGCCGCATCTTCCATCGGCCACAGCATGGGCCCACCGTAGACGGTGTGCACGGGTTGCCCCTTGAACAAAAACGAGGTCACGACACCGAAGTTTCCGCCCCCGCCACGCACCGCCCAGAACAGGTCGGCATTTTCCTTGGCACTGGCGGTGAGAAATCGGCCGTCGGCCAAGACCATTTCGACGGCGAGGAGGTTGTCGATGGTCAGGCCGTAGCGCCGGGTCAAGTAGCCGATTCCTCCGCCCAAGGTCAACCCAGCTACGCCAGTGGTGGAAATGATGCCGGAAGGAACAGCGAGACCGAACGCGTGCGTCGCATGGTCAACATCGCGCCAGAGGGCGCCGCCGCCGGCCAGCACGGTCTTCTTCTTTGGATCGACGCGAACATAGTTCATCGGCGAAAGATCGATCACTAACCCGTCATCGCATACTCCCAATCCGCCGGCGTTGTGGCCGCCGCCGCGGATGGCCACCACCAGCTTCTGCTCGCGGCCGAATTTCACCGCCGCCATGACGTCGGCCACGTCGGCGCAGCGTGCAATCATAAGCGGGCGCCGGTCGATCATCCCGTTGTATACCTTGCGAGCCGCGTCGTAACCCGGATCGCGGGGCTCGATCAGCCCTCCGCGCAAGGTGGCTCTGAAAGCTGCAATCGTCGCTTCGTTCAGCATCGCTGCTCGATCCCCCAAAAATTTGGCCTCGGTGTGCCACAGTTGGGTACAGCGCCGGTACGGCGCGTCCCCATGCAAACCCCTGCGTCACCTGCCAAACTTAGCCGGAATTTCCGAACTGGACCCCTAGTTTGCAGATCGTACCGCTTCTCCTTCCCCCGACACAACGAATTTGCCAACAAAAGCACCAGCGATCGAACCCCAATGGGCGGAATACTCACTAACAGAGAACGTCGCTTCTCCATTTCACGCTGAGCCAAGACATCCCTATCTGGATTGACCCTTCCTCAGGTCCGCACAATATGACGAGTTGTCATCGTGACAAGTCAATTCCGAGACGGAGTACAGCGTGTGACTTCCCAGCCGAGGATCTTCAACAGTATGCATTGACATGGCAGGCGGCACAGATCGCAATCAGATTCTCCTCGGAATCTTCGGAGTGGGTGCAGAACTCTTTGTGGTGGACTTCTAGGTGCTACGACTCCCCGATGGTCGGTTTGTGACTTCACACACGCCCAGCAGTGATCATGAACACATCCTGCGAGCCGAACCGATGATATATGTGCGCGGCATCACTTGGTTTTTCTAGGAAGTTGTGGGCTCCCAGCGGCAGGCATCAGTCTCCGGTTGCAGGTCCGAGGGGGAGTCCACGGGTCCTCCGGCCCGATACGCGGGCAGGACGCCAGGAGGAGAGGACGTATGAGCCAATCCGTTCCTTCCATTTGGGAATCAATGCAAGCGAAAGGCTATGACCGGCGCGATTTTCTGCGCTTCTGCAGCTTTGCGGCCATGATGGCAGGGATCGAGTCATCCGGCTTCGCCAAAGTCGTGCAGGCTTTTGAAAAGAAGGCGCGTCCGCCCGTCGTCTGGCTGCATTTCCAGGAATGCACGTGCTGCAGCGAGTCGTTTATTCGATCTTCTCATCCAGTGGTCGGGGACGTCTTGCTGGACGCGATCTCGCTCGACTACACGGAGACGTTGCAGGCGGCTGCCGGGCACCAGGCGGAAAAGAGTCTGTGGGATACGGTCAAAAACTCCGCGGGCAAATACATCCTGTTGGTCGAAGGATCGGTGCCGACAAAGGATAGTGGCGTTTACTGTACGATCGCCGGCCGCACCGCCGAAGACATTCTGCAAGAAGCCGCGAAAGACGCCGCTGCCGTGATTGCATGGGGCAGTTGCGCTTCTAACGGCTGCATTCAGGCCGCAAATCCCAATCCTACGGGGGCCACTCCGATCCACAAACTGATTGGCCGGCCTGTGATCAATGTTCCGGGTTGCCCCCCTATTGCCGATGTGATGACCGGCGTGGTCACTCACATTCTGGTTCTCGGGGACATGCCGGAGTTGGACGGACTGGGCCGCCCCAAAGAGTTCTATTCCCGCCGGGTACACGACACCTGTTACCGTCGTCCTTACTACGACGCGGGATTATTTGTCGAATCGTTCGACGATGACAGGGCACGTCGAGGGTATTGCCTGTACAAGATGGGCTGTCGCGGTCCGGTGACCTATAACGCGTGCTCCGTAACCAAGTGGAATGGAGGCACCAGCTACCCGATTCAGTCCGGCCACGGCTGCATCGGCTGCAGCGAAGCAGGGTTCTGGGACAACGGACCCTTCTACCAGCACCTGGCTTCGTTCCCCGGCTTCGGAATCGAAAGCACCGCGGACTCGGTGGGAACGGCTCTCGGATTAATCACTCTCGGCGGCATCGCCGCCCACGCCATCTCCACCAACCTGCGCAAGCACAAAGTGATCGAGGAAGAGATTCAGGAATCCGACAAAGAACAGAAATCTAGAGAATGAGGTAAGCGTCCATGGCCAGGATCGTTGTCGACCCCATTACGCGGATTGAAGGGCATCTCCGTGTCGAGGCAGTGGTAGAGAACGGTGTGATCACCGACGCCTACAGTTCCGGCACTATGGTGCGGGGATTCGAGAAAATTCTGAAGGGCCGCGACCCGCGCGATGCGTGGGCCTTCACCGAACGCGCCTGCGGCGTTTGCACGACCGTGCACGCGCTGGCCAGCGTGCGCACCGTCGAAGATGCGTTGCAGATTTCGGTTCCGCAGAACGCGGAGCTGATTCGGAATCTTATGTTCTGCACGCAATACGTACAAGACCACGTTGTGCATTTTTATCACCTCCACGCCCTCGACTGGGTCGACGTGGTAAGCGCGTTGAAGGCCGATCCGCAGAAGACTTCTGCAATCATGACCTCGATTTCAGACTGGCCAAGGAGTTCCCCAAAGTATTTCGGTTCTGTGCAGAATCGCCTGAAGGCATTTGTTGAGAGCGGCCAGCTTGGGATTTTCGCCAACGGTTATTGGGGGCATTCTGCTTACCGGTTGCCTCCGGAGGTGAACCTGCTGGCGGTGGCCCACTATCTCGAAGCTCTGGAGTGGCAGAAAGAGATCGTGAAGATCCATACCATTTTCGGGGGCAAGAATCCCCATCCCAATTACCTGGTGGGTGGCGTACCCTGCTCGATTAATCCCAACGAAGTAAATGCTATCAACTCCGAGCGCCTGAATTACGTGGGCAGTTTGATCAACGGCGCGATTGAATTTGTGGAGCAGGTTTACATTCCCGACCTGATGGCGATCGCGGGATTCTACAAGGAATGGGCCGGAGTGGGGGGCGGCCTCACCAACTACCTAGCGTACGGAGATCTGCCGACGCAGGGGTTCAGCCAGCCCGAGCATTTCAAGTTTGCCCGCGGGGCGATTCTCGACCGGAACCTCAACGAAGTGCATCCGGTCAATCCTCGCGATGCCCAGGAGATTAAGGAGTATATCGCGCACTCCTGGTACATGTACTCCGGCGGCGATTCCCAGGGTCTGCATCCCTGGGATGGCGAAACCGAATTTAACTTTACCGGACCCAATCCTCCTTACGAGCAGTTGAATGTGGAAGCCAAGTATTCGTGGCTGAAGACGCCGCGATGGAAGGAAAATCCCATGGAGGTGGGTCCGCTGGCGCGGTTGCTCGTGTCGTACGCCAGCGGCAGAACCGATGTGAAAGACGTGGTGAACGATGCCTTGCAGCAACTGAAGGTGCCAGTAACAGCGCTGTTCTCTACGCTGGGCCGGACTGCTGCGCGCGGGCTGGAGACCCGTCTGGTCGTGCACTGGATGAAAGAGTTCTACGACGATCTGCTCGCCCAGGTCCGGAGCGGCCATACCTCCACCTTCACGCGCGACAAATGGGATCCATCCACCTGGCCGGCGACAGCCGAAGGCGTAGGATTGTCGGAAGCTCCCCGCGGCGCCCTGGCACACTGGATCCGGATTCGCGACGGGAAGATCGAAAACTACCAGTTGGTCGTCCCCAGCACATGGAATGCTTCGCCTCGCGACGGTGCGGGGAAGCGCTCCGCGTACGAGGCATCGCTGATCGGCACCAAGATCGCAAACGCAGAACAGCCGGTCGAGATTCTCCGTACCATCCATTCTTTTGACCCGTGCATCGCTTGCGCCGTCCATCTATACGATCCGCTTGGGAAACATGTACACCAGCTAAGTTTCTACTGAGGAACTGCGTATGGCCACCAACCCGACTGCTGCCAATTTGCCGAATACGCAACCGATCTTCTTCCAGCGCGTATATGTTTGGGAACTTCCAGTGAGGGTATACCACTGGCTGAACGCACTATGCGTGGTGGTGCTGTGCGTTACTGGGTACCTGATCGGACATCCCATCGCAATTTCATATTCCACCGAGGCATACCAACAGTACTGGTTCGGTACGGTGCGCTTCGTTCACTTCGTCGCCGCTTTCCTGTTCTTCTTCAACTTCTTGTTTCGGATCTATTGGGGGTTTGTGGGGAACTCGTATGCGCGATGGACAAATTTCATCCCCCTGAGACGGGCACAGGTGAAAGAGATGGCGGAAGTGCTCAAGGTGGATGTGCTGCAGACGCGCCTGCGCGGTTTCATCTCGATCGGACACAACGCCCTGGCAGGCTTCATTTATTTCCTGTCCTTTCTGGCATTCCTTTTCCAGGCCATCACTGGATTTGCGCTTTACTCCGGAATGAGCAAGTCACTGCTGCCGCGCCTATTCGCCTGGATCGTCCCCCTGATGGGCGGAGACTTCGCCGTACGTCAGTGGCACCACATCTTCATGTGGTTTTTTGTTCTGTTTGCCTTGGTGCACGTGTATCTGGTTTTCTACCACGACTACGTCGAGGGTCGCGGCACGACTTCTTCCATGGTGGGAGGGTGGAAGTTTGAGCGACAGAAACCAAAAGACTGATTCCGAGCGCGTACTCGTGCTTGGGGTCGGGAATGTGCTGATGGCAGACGAGGGTGTTGGTGTGCAGGTTGTGCGTGCACTCGAAAAGATGCCGTTGCCGCCGAATGTCGAGTGCCTCGACGGCGGAACGGGCGGCTTTCAGTTGCTAGGGGCCCTCCAGGACGCAGACCGGATTCTCCTGATCGACGCCTGCGCCGACGGCGGCCCCTCAGGAACCGTCCGCCGTTTGCAGCCTCGTTTTTCGTCCGACTACCCGCGAACTCTTACTGCACACGACATCGGGCTGAAAGATTTGCTGGACGCCGCTTACCTTACCAACGGTCCTTTGAACGTCACACTGTTCGCCATATCCATCGATCCGCTGCAAGGTGTGAGCACCGAACTTCGTCCTGCTCTTGCCAATCAACTGCCTGCAATTCTGAGAACCGTAAGGGATGAACTTTTCTTTCCGCCAACCAGCATCGGAGCAGAATTCTCCAACTTGCGGCCGTGAGCTAGGAAGCCGCTCGTGTTGCAGACATCGCGAGCGCCTTCTTGGACACGAGGTGCAATCCCCTGGATTCTGTTTCGGCAGCGAGGTCTTTCATCAAACTGCGGCCCAGAGTTGAATTCAACTTCATTTCCAGTTCGCCTAGCGCCAGTCGGGCCTCACACTCGAGCCTGTAATAACCAAGGCTTTTCGTACTGAGGATGGTTGCGTGCAGCTGGTTGCGGACTGCCGATGCCGGCGAATTTTTCCCTTCTGCAGTCTGCGCTGTGGTGATGCGCGCTTCCTGGATCGCGATCGGAATTTGCAGAAAAGGATCGGGATTGCCCTTTGCTTGTTCTGCCGCGTCATGGATCGCACTGCGGGCTTCAGGTATTTTTCCTTGGGATAGAAAAATCCGGCTCAGCAGGGTGTTGGCGGCGGCGGTATCCGGCACCGCTTTTTCTTTCTCAAATTCAGCCATTGCCTGGCGCAGCGAATTTTCGGCCTGATCGGGATGGCCTTCCTCCAGCGAGATTTTGGCGAGCGACATCAGATTCTCCGCCGCCTCCAGGTTCCTGCCTCGCGCTCGCCTGATCTCCACGGCTGATTGTTCCTGTTGCCGTGCTCCGTTCAAATCTCCTTCCGCCTCGAGCACTTCGCCCAGTTCGCTCATTGCTCCATACACATCCAGCGATTTCGATCGAGCGAAGTCAATCGCCTGAGCAGCCAGACGATGCGCATCCCGCACCTTGCCCTGGGTCAGTTCAAGGTCCGCCAATCGATCCATGGCATAAACGGGATCTCCGTTTTCGAATGTGTTTTCCAGGTCGATCACCTGCTGATAAGTCTTCGCGGCCGAAGCCAGCCTGCCGCGCAAATAAAGGATGTCGGCGATATTCACCAGCACAACGGCTGCATTGTGTTTATCGCCGGCTTCTTCGAAATCACTTTTTGCCCGACGATACAATTGTTCCGCGCGGTCGAGGTCCCCCTCGGTGGTGTACGCGATCGCCATATTGTTCAGGATGGTCGCCGTTTTCAGGTAGTCTCCAAGTCCTTCGAGAATTTTGAGGGCGCGCTGATAGGACGCGATCGCCTGCGCAAGATGTCCTTCGCCACCTTGCTGGTCGGCGATGAGGCGCACCGCATCGGCCGCCATCAGACGATTTCCTGCCGCCAGATAGATGTTGTAAGCGCCCTCGCAAGGTTCACTCGTCAACTCCGTGCGTCCGCCGTAAACAAACTGCATGCATTCTTGGAGGCGCGCGCGAGCATAAACCAGCTTCTTGCCTTGCGCCGTAGCTTTCCCGGCGGCGGCTTTCAGGAGCGCCAGGCTGTCCACCCGACGCGATGGAATGATTGACTCCGCGATGTCAATCCGTGGATCCAACGATGCAGCTGGTGGAAGCCGGCGAAGCTCGCCGATCGTCTCCAGAGCCTGGCTGCCATGCCCGGCAGCATTTTCCGCCGCAACGAGCTGAAGTCCGTAATCCACGCTGTCCGGAAACAACTCATGCAGCGCGCGGTATGCAGACGCAGCCTTCTCATGGTCGGCGACGCTTTCGTAGTAGTCGCCTTCCACCAGCAATCGCTCCGTGCGCGGCAGATCGGTGGAAAGCTCAAGGGCAGCTTTCGCCTCTTCTTTTCGCTTCTGCTCATACCCAAGCTGGCTCCATGCCCGCGCCAGCATGAGGTGGGCCAGAGAGAATTTCGGGTCGGCACGCGCGGCCTGCACCAAGAGATCTTTCGCGGCCAGCGCGTCGAAATCACGCAGACGGGCAATGCCGAGCGCATAGAAGCGCGCAGCTTCCCGGTTTAGAGGCAAAGAGGCTAGCACCTGCGCTTCTTCCGTGTCGCGGATTTCCGGCACGCCAAGCCGATCCCGCAACTTGGCGCCAATTTCAGAAGTTGCCTGGAACAGATCGTTGCGGCCGCAGGTTTGCGAGATTTCAGCAAGAACTTCTCCGGTACGCGAATCCTGTAAGCGCACGTCGAGGCGCAACTGGTTGCGGTCCGCGTCTCCGACACTTGTATAGGAACCGAGCAGAAGCACGTCGCTGTTCAAGGCTGTGCCAACGCGCACCGCGGTATCGTGCGCCAATGTGCTGGCCTGCGGCCAGGGCGTGGAGAGCCTCAGGTTTGCTACTTCCTCTGCGGGAACCAATCGAAGCTTGTCGCCAACCGATAATTCCGTGCTCAACATTTCCGAAAACGAGGTCGCCAGCCAGTCGTCCTCGGAACGTCCTGATGCGTTTGCAAAACCGAGAACCGCGACGGATTTGCGCGCCGGTACTGATGACGCCGTGGCAATCGAACTTGCGGCCGACTTCATGCGCTGACGAAGAAAATGCGCGCCGAGCAGGGCGACCACAGCCGCCGCAAGAATGAAAGCATAAACACGAAAGCTACGTGAGGCGTGTACGGGAGGAGGTTGCACAACCAGCGCAGCAATGTTAGGCGCGCCAACGGCCGGCGCTCCTTGCTTCTGCGGAACTTCGACCCTTACATCCGGGTCAGCCGGCTTCTCCTCCACCATGACCGGTGCGATAAAACGATAGCCGCGCTTGGGGATGGTCTCAATAAAGATAGGGTTCTCCGATGAGTCTCCCAAGGCAGAGCGCAAGCGCTTGAGCGCGGCGTTCAGGCTTCCATCAAACTCGACAAAAGTATCGGCAGGCCAAAGTTGCTGGCGTATATTCTCCCGCGGCACAACCTCCCCGGCGCGTTCCAGGAGAATGACGAGCAAGTGGAACGGCTGGTCCTGCAGACGAACTCGCACGCCCTTGCGCAGCAATTCCCCGCTGGCTGGGTCTGCCTCAAACAGCCCAAAGCGATACCGGCGCCGGGAATTGACCGGGGCGTCCATGGAAAAAGTGGGCAAAGCTGCCCCCAAGTCGGCCGTCGAAGTGTAGCACGGCGGCCCGGAAGCCAAGTCATAAGAATTTGTAAGTTATTGATAAAAAAATGTTTGACCGGTCACATACGCATCATCGGCGCATCCTTTGACGACAGCGACGACCTGGAGCACTCTAGCGCTCGCGCAGAGGTGGCTAGCACGATTTTCCATCCGTCCTCGCGCCGGCTCCCAGGAGGAATCTGTGAAAACCAGTCATTTTCAGTCCGCTCTGACCCTAAGTTTGGCGGTCATACTCGTCGCCGGCGGCCTTACTTGCCTTTCTCAAGCGCAGCAAGCTCAGGCGCAGCCAAAGCAAACACAGCAAACCGCTGTTGTGCCCACTCTCGTCAACTTCAGCGGCACACTCACCGACCTTAACGGCAAACCGCTTGCCGGCACGGTGGGGGTTACGTTCCTGCTCTATAAAGACGAGCAGGGCGGAGCGCCACTCTGGCTGGAAACCCAGAACGTGACACCGGACGAGAACGGCCACTACTCCGCGATGCTGGGCTCGACGAGGCCGGAGGGTCTGCCTACCGATGTTTTTGTTTCCGGCGAAGCACGGTGGCTGGCCGTCGAGGTTCAGGGCCAGACGCCACTGCCGCGGGTGTTGTTGCTGAGCGTGCCATATGCACTGAAGGCCGGAGACGCAGAGACGGTCGGGGGACTGCCTGCTTCGGCCTTCGTGCTGGCCGCGCCTGTTGCCAGTGGAGCGACACCGTCTTCGGCTGGCCCTGCGAGCAGCGCAATGGCGCCGCCTCCGGCGACTTCGAATGTGACCACGACGGGTGGAACTGTGAATGCGATTCCGTTGTTCTCGACCGCGACGAACATTCAGAATTCAATTCTGACTCAAACGGCCACCACGGCGATCAACGTCGTGGGCAAACTGAATCTGCCCTCGAATGGCACCGCGACTGCGACCGGCGGCAAAGGCTCGCGTCCAATGGACTTCGTATCGTCAGCGTTCAACAGTGGCACTGCGGCAGCCGCGCCTCAAACATTTCAGTTGCAGGCCGAAGCCGCGGCGAACAACACCGTCGCCCCTTCGGGGACGTTGAACCTGCTGTTTGCCTCCGGCACCACGGCCCCGGCCGAGACCGGATTCAAGATCAGCAGCAAGGGATTGATCACGTTCGCGACCGGACAAACTTTCCCGGGTACGGGCAAGGGCACCATTACGGGCGTGACCGCAGGAACTGGCTTGACCGGCGGCGGCACGACCGGCGCGGTGACGCTGAATGTGGATACGACAAAAATTCCGCAACTGGGCAGTGCTAATTCTTTCAGTCAAACCATGTCCGTGAATGTAAGCAATCCACTGATTGGAGCGCTCAACGCCACCAGCGCCTACCAGGCGATTGTGGGCACCATGACGTCCAACGATTTTTTCACTGCCGCGATCACGGGTAATGCCACGGCCAGCGGAACGGGCACCACGATCGGAGTGATGGGAAATGCGTCCACTTCGTCAGGCTACGGAGTTTATGGTTCTGGCAATGGCGCTGGCGTTTACGGGGTTGGCGGAAGCGCCGGCGTGTACGGCACGACGTCGAGTTCCGGAAGCAGCGTCAATGGCGTGCAGGGCGCAACCGAGAACGCAACTGCTGTCCGCGGCGATGATTCAGGCAATGGGCAAGGCGTGGTGGGGACCAGCGCCGGCACCGGCTACGGGGTGTACGGCTCCAGCCAGAGCGGAACCGGCGTATATGGAATTTCAAACAGCCTTGCCGGTCGGGGAGTCTCAGGCGCAAACAGCACTACCGGTGGGGTCGGCGTCTACGGCAGCGACACTACGGGCTTTGGTTTTGCAACCGACAGCAATGTGACGCAGGCACTCGGCATGGGGGGATGGGTGAAAGCCATGGTCTATGTTCAAGTCCTTTCTGCAAGCGGTGGTCCGGGAGCAGGAATTGTACGCTGTTTCAATTCACAACTGAGCGGTTCCGGGCAGAGCACTCCGCCATGCGGGCTGACATATACCAAAGACGCAGTCGGAGATTACAACGTAGACTTCGGATTCGAAGTGGACAATCGTTTCCCGACTTTCACGCTCGAGACGGCGGGTGGCGGAATTGCCAGCCTTTGCCGGGGAAATTGTTTCCTCAACCCAACCAGTCATCAACTCGATTTGGTCGTCTGCGTTGGCCAGAACCCCTGCACCACCAGCGAAGTCACGGCGTTCTACCTCTTCGTCTATTAGCGTGTCGCGAAAGCGCTGGACTATGCCCAAGGGCGAAGCTCCGATGCGACTGATGCATCTAGTGACGTGGCTGGCGTTGTCCGCCGCATGTTTTGCGGCGGACAACGCCGGGCCGCTCAACATCAAGAGCGGCCTATGGGAAGTAACCGATGTGACCGCACTGCCGGGTGATGTTCCAGTCCCTGCTGGGCTGCTAGAGAAGCTTACGCCGGAACAGCGGGGACGAATTGATGAGCGAATGAATGCTACACCGGCTCAATCAAGCGCGCATGCGCGCAAAGTCTGCGTGACTTCCGAGCAAATCAAACACGGCCCGACCTTTGGGGAAACAAGCCCATCTTGTAAACGCAGGATTACAACCTTGAGCAGCAATAAACTGGAGATGCAGCTGGAATGTGTGAAGTCTGGCGGAGCAAAGCAAGGGGGGATACTGACGATGGAAGCGCTCGGCACAAAGAACATAAAAGGCTCGATGCAGATGAATGTTGCAGGCAAAGACCAGACCACGAATGCCGCTTCCACGTTCACTGCAAAATGGATCGGCCCCTGTACTGACTAACTCAAATGTTATGAAGTGCAGTGATGAATAAAGAGGAGAGCAATGCCCGAGTGCATTGACTGGCCCCGGCTGCGCCTGTCGCAGCCTCGCCGCCGCCGCCATTTTGTTCTCATTTTCGTCGTGCTTGCAGCGATCTTCTTCGGCGGTCGGGTAATCATCGAACTGCCGATTGGAATCATCGGTGTCTGTGAGTGCGTGGCAGCTACTGCAGCTTCGCGTACTCGGCTTTAGCTTGCTTCAGAATGGGGATGTCGGGGTCGGCGTCTTTCCACAGGGTGAGGAAATCCTGATAGGCCGCCTTGGCTCTGGAGGTGTCGCCTTGCATCGCGTAGGCGCGACCAATTTGGAGATGGGCAAGTGCACCAGTGATACCGTTCAGGACGACACCGGGATGATCGAGCAGTTTTTGAAACTCAGTAACTGCTGCGCTGCCATTGTGTGCTGACAACTGGATCTGCCCACGCAAATAAGCGGGATAAAGACAACCGCCAAATTCATACGGTAGTGTGACTTCCAAGGTTGCAAGTGCCTGCGCAGCATCGCCACCGTTGACTTGGATAGCTGCTTCGACTGGCGGCAGAAAAATCATCCTTAATCTCAAATCCAAGGGGTACTGCTTTTCTAATTCCGTTACCAAATTGTTTGCCCGTGCGGTATCGCCGACCTGCGCCAGAGTGAGAGCCGCTACTGTTCTCACGGACCTTCCCGAATCAAATTCCAATGCTGATACGGCATCGTGCTTCGCTACTTCTACATTCCCCAATTCCGCCTCGCGGAGTGAGCTGCTTACCTCCCACAGCGCCGCTGCTCCCTTGAGGTCTGCGCGGATTGCGGAGTCTACCGCACGTCGGCTGAATTCTCGTGCCTTCCGAAGATGCCCATAATACGCCTCGGTATCAGACTGTATGCTCAGTAGCTCGGCCTCGTCTCCCGGCCTACCGGTAGCCCAAGCCACCTGCCTATCCATTTCTTCTTGGTCGCGATTCATGAAAGCCAAGTTGTAGCTCTGTTCGTGCAGCCATTCGTTATCGAGTTTTAGCGCTTGCGCCTGCTCAAGTATTTTCTTGGCATCGACCAGCCGATTGAGGCAAATATACGTGGACGCCAGATTCGCATAAATATTCGCGTAATCCGGGCCCAGTCGTAGACTTTCTTGATATTCCGGCAACGCCTTATCGAATTGTCCTAGCGCTGAGTCAATAATGGCCAAATCATTGTGGGCTGCGAGGTCTGCGGGATAGCTCTGTTTCCAAAGTTCGAGTGCCTCCGCGGCCTTCTGCAAATCTCCGGTGACATCTTGGTGGTAAACTTCGGAAATTCGGTACTTTTCACGTTCACTCGCTCGATCTCGAAGCTCATAGGCTTTCGTCAAGTTTTCGATCGCCAGACCCTCTTGGCCAAGACTAAAGTAGTCGAGTCCGAGATGAAGGTAAGCCGAAGCGAACTTTGGATCGAGCTCGATGGCATGTTTGTCGAAAGGTATAGCCTCGGCAGTTCCCTTCGTATTAAAGATCGTGTGAGCCATGCCGTAAGCTTTTAGGGCTTCCAGCGAAGATGTCGTTGCCTCAAGAGGAGCCTTGAATTGTTCTACCGATGCGAGCGATTCACCTAGCTTGGCTCGTAGGCGGTCAGTTAGCTGACTTAGCACTTTGAGTGTGCCCTCCTTGCTTGTTGCCTCTGCCTGCTCCTTGGTTAAGACATCCCCGGTGCTGCAGGCGATCGCTTCCAGACCCAACACGTATTCGTTGCCGAGGCTGGAAATTGATCCTGCCAAAACGGCCTTTCCGCCGGTTCGGACGCAGATTTCTCTAGCCACTTCCGGCGTGACGCGATCACCGGGTGAGCGGCCCATCAACTTCAATGCTTCGCCCACCTTCCGATCCGAGACAATGTTGAGGAAAGGCGATTGCTCAAGCTGCACGAAAAGCGCCTGCTTCAACGCGTCGTCAAAGACTGGGTCACCTGTGTGATTGGTAAAATCGGCGAGAACAATCGTGTCTTTGTCAGTGAGCTTGAACGTGCGATGGAAATAGAAGTAACCGCCGAGCGACAACGCCAGCACAGTCACGGCAGCAGGAGCAATCACCTTCCATCGTCTCCCGGCACCAGTCGGGGTTTTCACAGCCGTTGCCGAGTATGCCGACCCTCCAGACTCCGACAGCGCATCCAGAGCAAACGCGAGGTCCGACGCAGATTGGAAACGCTGCTCCGGATTCTTCTCCAGACAACGGTGCACTACGCGGTGAAGCCCCGGCGGAATGTTCGGTGTCACTTGCGAAATGCCCGGCGGGTCTTCGTTCAGAATCGCCGTCATTGTCTCTGGCGAAGTCGGCTTCTGAAACGCTCGCTTCCCCGCAAGCATTTCGTACAGAATCGCACCGAAGGCGAAAATATCTGCCCGGTGGTCGGCCGTCTGCCCCCGCACCTGCTCCGGCGCCATGTAGCCCACCGTGCCCATCACCACGCCCGCTTCGGTTCCCTCGGTGAGCGTCACCGCACTGTGCGCCGAGCTCGACTGTGGCTGCGTCAGCTTCGCCAGCCCGAAGTCCAGAATCTTCACCCGACCGTCTTTGGTGACGAACAGGTTCTCCGGCTTCAGATCACGATGCACAATCCCTTTCTCATGCGCTGCTGCCAGACCTCTGGCGATCTGTACCGCGTAATCAATCGCCTTGCGCACTGGCAGACGTCCGCGTCTGATCGGTTCCCGCAGCGTCTCTCCCTCCAGTAACTCAGATACCAGATACGGCGCACCTTCATACGTGCCCATCTGAAACACGGCCAGAATGTTGGGATGGTTCAATGCGGCAGCCGCCCGCGCTTCCTGCTCGAAGCGCCGCAGCCGTTCGGAATCAGCGGAGAGAAAGGAAGGAAGGACCTTGATCGCGACTTCCCGCTCCAGCCGCGAATCGCGGGCCCGATACACCTCGCCCATCCCGCCCGAACCCAGCAACAACTTCACTTCATACTCTCCCAGTTTGGTCCCTGACGGGAGCGTTAGCCGCGACGTGGAGGATTGCAGAAAGCTGGAGCGCACGTCATGGCTGGAAGCCAGCAGGGTCTCAACTTCTTGCCGCAAGGAGGAATCCGACAAACAGGCCTGACTGAGAAAGGCAGAACGCCGGTCCGGCGCCAGTTCCAGCGCCTTCTCCAGCACATCCCGAATCTGTTGCCAGCGTTCCGGCGTCATTGTTCAGTCTGCCTTGCTCATCTGGTGATGCAGTCGAACATCGCTGGGTAGACATGTTAGGAGCGGGCGATCGGGAGGTCAATTGCAGTGCGCACCAAAGAGAAGCGATCGCGCAACAGTTTATTGCAGCTTCGCGTACTCGGCCTTGGCTTGCTTCAGGACGGGGATGTCGGGGTCACTCACTGCGGCAGCCCAATCCGGCGCAGCAGGTCGGCGTAGCGGGGGTCGGAGCGGAGGCTGTCAAGTTCGGGATTAAGTTTGAAATTATCGACTGCTTGTCCGGCGGCGGCGGCTTGTTGGAGTAGCGAAAAAGCAGCGTCCTTTTCACCGAGCAAAGCGTAGTCAGTAGCTGCCCCGAAAAAGTCGCCCGCAGCTCCACTATCTTTAGCGCTCTTTCTGAGGTAAGCACCATAACCTGATTTCTCGAAGATTTCTTTCACTTCCTGGGCGCGCTCTTCATTGCCGAGCACCTGTTCATTCTTGACCCATTGCTCAATAGCCCCCTTGTAGTTTCCTGTCGCTTCGTCCACGGCTCCAATCGTCGTGATAGCTTCGGAGTACCTTGGGTCGATTTCGAGAGTCCTGTTTGCTTGCTGTAAGGATTGGCTATAGTCGCGTGCCAAGTAGTACGTGAACGCAAGATCATAGTTACAAAGAAGAGAGAGGGGATCAAGCTCCACTGCCTTGCGGCACTCGGCGATGGCGTCTGAACTCTTCCCCATTTCATTCGCGAACCAGCAAGAGACATCGTGAGCGTAGGCGGAATTGGGGTCTAGAGCCAGAGCTTTTTGAAGTGATGCCTGCGCTTCCGGAAGGTTAAAAACCACCATGTCGGAGATTGCTAAAGAAATATTCGGCTCGGGAATCTCACTATCCAATTCTAATGCTCGTTTTGCTGCTTCTCGGGATTTGTTGAAGGCCTCGCGGCTTGGGACATAGCCAGAATAGCCCTGCAAAGCATACACATCCGCTAACCCAGCATACGCAGCCGCGTAGTTGCTGTCCAGCGTGACTGCCTTCTCGAAAAATCCGGCCGCCGTCTTAAAGTCTTCTTGCGTGAATCTGTCAAAGTGGTAGCGCCCTTTGAGATAAAGTTGATACGCTTCGGCATTCTGAGTCCCGGCTTTGGCCAGTTTCTCTCGGTGAACGCCGTCTAGTTTCGGACGCAACTGACTTGCAACATCACGAGTGATAGCGGCTTGCAGAAGCGAGGCGTCGTTGCTATTGCGTGTATAGCGTTCACCCCAGAGTTGCGCTCCGGTTGCGACGTTGACCAATTCGGTTTCGACATTGAGTTCATTTCCATGCTCCACAACGCGCCCCGTCAGCACGGCATCGACATGCAGATCGTGCCCGACTCCTTGCGGGTCGTCTTGCCGCGATTTGTAATGAGACACGGTGCTTCGAGCCATAACTTGAAGATTCGGGAGCCGGGAAAGAGAGTTCGTGATCTCCTCGGAGATACCTTCCCCAAGGTAGTCGATTTCGCGATCGTTGCTCGCATTCGCAAACGGCAGTACGGCTATCGAACGGATCGGGGGGGCAGCGGAGGTCCGGGAGTGCAGGGATCGCCACGCCAAGAACACAGCCGCAATAAGCACGACTGCCACCGCACCGACCACTATTGCCCCCAACAGTCGGCCCGCGCGCGGCGTTGAGCGGGAAACGTCAGTGGTCGAGTAGCCACTCGAATCCGACAGTGCATCCAGTGCAAACGCCAAGTCCGAGGCCGACTGGAAGCGCTGCTCCGGGTTCTTCTCCAGACAGCGGTGCACTGCCCGCTGCAATGCCGGAGGAATGTTCGGCACAACTTGCGAAATCCCCGGCGGGTCTTCGTTCAGAATCGCCGTCATTGTCTCTGGCGAAGTCGGCTTCTGAAACGCTCGCTTCCCCGCCAGCATCTCGTACAGAATCGCACCGAAGGCGAAAATATCTGCCCGGTGGTCGGCCGTCTGCCCCCGCACCTGCTCCGGCGCCATGTAGCCCACCGTGCCCATCACCACGCCCGCTTCGGTTCCCTCGGTGAGCGTCACCGCACTGTGCGCCGAGCTCGACTGTGGCTGCGTCAGCTTCGCCAGCCCGAAGTCCAGAATCTTCACCCGCCCATCCTTGGTGACGAACAGGTTCTCCGGCTTCAGATCACGATGGACAATCCCTTTCTCGTGCGCTGCTGCCAGACCTCTGGCGATCTGTACCGCGTAATCAATCGCCTTGCGCACTGGCAGGCGGCCGCGAATGATCGGTTCCCGCAGCGTTTCTCCCTCCAGTAACTCAGAAACCAGATACGGCGCACCTTCATACGTGCCCATCTGAAACACGGCCAGAATGTTGGGATGGTTCAATGCGGCAGCCGCCCGCGCTTCCTGCTCGAACCGCCGCAGCCGGTCGGAATCAGCGGAGAGAAAGGAAGGAAGGACCTTGATCGCGACTTCCCGCTCCAGCCGCGAATCGCGGGCCCGATACACCTCGCCCATCCCGCCCGAACCCAGCAACAACTCGACCTCATAGTCGCCCAACTTTGTTCCCGAAGTAAGCGTCACCCGCAGGGTGGACGATTGCAGGAAGCTGGAGCGCACGTCGGGGCCGGAGGCCAGCAGGGTTTCAACTTCCTGTCGCAAGGAGGAATCCGACAAACAGGCCTGATTCAGAAAGGCAGAACGCTCGCCCGGCGCCAGTTCCAGCGCCTTCTCCAACACATCCCGAATCTGTTGCCAGCGTTCCGGGGTCATGTCTCTGTTGCCTTACTGATCTGGTGACGCAGCCAAACTTCGCGGTCGCTGGGTAGACATGTT
>Ga0335073_10005119_pt1 | contig 18413 bp, 18 predicted proteins | sample Lox_Sample_22_FD_207093 | JGI IMG/M metagenome (GOLD analysis project Ga0335073, IMG submission 207093) | Soil microbial communities from Loxahatchee National Wildlife Refuge, Florida, United States - Lox_Sample_2.2 | ecosystem: Environmental > Terrestrial > Soil > Wetlands | place: USA... | reverse complement strand
GAAAATCGCAGCGGCAATACCAACAACGGCCATCTCATGACGGTGGACACCCAGAGCGAGCGCGCCGCCGGCGCCGCCGCGGCCGAGGCGAATTTCGCGCAGGTGCCCGAGCTGATGGGCCTGCATTGGTTCCAGTATTACGACTATCCCAGCGGCGGCCGGGCGGATGGCGAGGATTATGATTTCGGCCTCGTCGATATCGACGACCGGCCTTACGGGTCCCTGGTCACGGCGCTGACCGCGGCGAACCACGCGCTGCCGCGGCTTCACGCGACGGCGCGGCCGCTGCCGCGGAGCGGCGCCATCGCCCTGCCCGAGGCGCAGATCGATCTCGAGCAGCGCTCGCTCGTCGATTGGCCCAAGCCCGCCTCGCTTCTGCCGCCGCTCAAGACCGCGCCCGGCGAGGTCGCGTTCGGCGAGGTTTATCTCTCCTGGAGCCGGGCGGGGCTCGCGCTCGCCCATATCGGCCAGGATTATTACGACCCCGACCTGCTCGCCTATGATGGCGACTACCCGCTGAGCGAGGCCTATCACGTCGAGCTCGACGTCGATGCCGGTGCCGGCCCGCATCGCTTCACGCTCTATCTCGTGCCCCCGCCCCGCGGCAGCGCGGACCAGAACATGAGCGCCAAATTGTGCGAAGGTGCGGGCGGCACGACCTGCCGCGCCGTCGCGGGCGCGAGCGCGCTTTATCTTGGCGCGGATCAGCCGCGCGTCGTGGCGGCCGCGCTCCTTCCGTGGCAGGCGCTGGGCATCAACGGCCCGCCGGCCTCGCGCCGCATCCGGCTCGATGTGTCGGCGCGGTCATGGTATCGCGGTCGCTGGATGTCGCTCAGCGGCCTGCCGCCCGAAGAGGGCTCGGCCTCGCCTCCGCGCTGGCTCGAAGCGCGGCTTCAGTAGGCCTGTTCGGCATAGATCGGATCGACGCTTCCGGCCCACGCACCGTTGAAGCGATCGACGAGGCGCTCGGCCGGCGTGCGGCCCGAATGGGCGGTCTCCATCAAGGTCACGAGGAAATGGCTTTCGTCCTGGCCGGTCGAATCGAGCCGCGCCCGCCGCTGCAGCCCTCCTTGCGCCAATTCCAGCATTGCAAGCGCCAGGTCCCGCACGGTGCGGCCGCGGAAGGGCGTGCGCAAGCCGGTGCGCGGCACGTCGCGATGGAGATGCTCGCGCTCGTCGGCGGTCCAGTCGGCGACCATCGCCGCGGCCGCGTCGAGTGATTGCTGATCATACAAGAGCCCGCTCCACAGCGCCGGCAGGGCGCAGATCTGCGCCCACGGGCCCGCATCGGCGCCGCGCATTTCGAGGATACGCTTCAGGCGCACCTCGGGGAACGCCGTCGTCAGGTGATCGCTCCAGTCGCTCATGGTCGGCATCGCCCCTGGCAATCCGGGGAGGCGGCCTTTCATGAAATCGCGGAACGATTGGCCGGCCACGTCGGTATAGGCGCCGTCGCGATAGACGAAGTACATCGGCACGTCGAGCATGTAGTCGACATAGCGCTCGTACCCCATGCCGTTCTCGAACACGAAGGGCAGCATGCCGCAGCGGTCGGGATCGACATCGGTCCAGACATGGCCGCGATAGCTGACATAATCGACCGGCTTGCCCTCGATGAAAGGCGAATTGGCGAAGAGCGCGACCGCCACCGGCTGGAACGCCAGGCCGACGCGGTACTTCTTCACCATGTCCTGCTCGTCGGCGAAATCGAGATTGACCTGCACGGTGCAGGTCCGGAGCATCATGTCGAGGCCGAGCCGGCCCTTTTTGGGCATATAGTTGCGCATCACCGCATAGCGGCGCTTCGGCATGAAGGACACGTCCTCGCGCCGCCATTTCGGCAGAAATCCCATGCCGAGAAGGCCGAGGCCCAGTTCCTCGCACACCGGCCGCAGCTGACGCAGATGCTGCTGCACTTCGGCGCAGGTCTGGTGCACGTTGTCCAGCGGCGCGCCCGACAGCTCGAACTGCCCACCCGGTTCGAGCGACACCGACGCCTCGCCGCCCGACAGCCCCACGAGATTGTCGCCGTCATGGACCGGCGCCCAGCCAAAGCGTTGGAGGCGCTCGAGGATCGCCCGGATGCCGGCCTCGCCGTCATGCGGGACGGGGCGGAGATCGTTGCGGCGGAAAACGAATTTCTCGTGCTCGGTGCCGATGCGCCATCGCTCGCGCGGCTTGGCGCCGGCGGCGATGTAGTCGACAAGCTGGCGCTTGTCCGTGATCGGTTCACCGCCGGATTGCGAAGGACCAGACATGTGGAAAAGACGTCCCCTTGAGGCGCTATCCTGTCTCGCCGGCGGGCACGCGCGGGCGCCGTCGCGCGATGCTCCATCCGCCCCCCAGCGCCTGGACCACAGCAAGGGCCGCAAGCGCCGCCGTTTCGCTGCGCAGCACGCGCGGACCAAGGCCGACGGCCGATAGATTGGGGAGTTTGCCCAAACCGTCAAGCTCCGATTCTGCAAAGCCGCCCTCCGGCCCGACCAGGATCGCGGCCGGGCCCGCGAGGCACGCCGCAGCAAGCGATGCGAGAGGCGGCGCCCGCCCGGTCTCGTCGCAAAGGATGAGCCGGCGGTTGGCGGGCCAGCCTGCAATGAGCGATGCCAGCGATTGTGGTGCGCGCACGCTGGGCAGCGAGAGCCGCTCGCATTGCTCGGCCGCCTCGCGTGTTATTGCCGCAAGCCGCGCAGCGTTGATTTTTTCGGCGACGGTGCGTTCGGTCGTTACGGGAATGAGCGCCGCGACGCCAAGTTCGGTCGCCTTCTCGATCATCCATTCGAGCCGCGGCCGCTTGATGAGCGCGAAGACGAGCCAAAGATCGCCGTCGTCCTCTTGCGCGCGCAGGTGCTCGCCGACGACCGCGTGCCCCTGGCCGTCGATCCGCGCGAGCCATTCGCCGTCGCGCCCGTTGAAGAGCGCCACCGCGTCGCCGGGCCTGAGCCGCAGCACGGCGCGCAGCCGATGCACGGCTTCCGGCGCAAGCGCCACCTCCATGCCCGCCGCAAGGGCGGCGTCCACATAAAGCCGGGTCGCGGGTTTCGCCGACATCGCGGTCGAGTTTAGCCGACTGCGGTGCCTCCCAGAAACGGTTGCGGACGATTGTGCTAAATAGGCGAAATGTGTATATTTTGTCATTGCTTGTGCAATGAGCAGGCGCTTTCATGCGGACTAACATCGATATCGACGATGCGCTGATGCGCAAGGCGATGAAGGCGAGTGGTCTGACGACGAAACGCGCCACGGTCGAAGCCGCGCTTCGCCTCCTTGTCCGTCTTCATGAGCAGGAAAAAATCCTTAAGCTCGGCGGCAAGATCAAATGGCACGGCGACCTCGAGCAAAGTCGGCTCGATCGAAACGCTCAATGATCGTGGTCGACAGCTCGGTCTGGATCGATCATTTCAACCGCAAAGTCACCCGACAGGTCGGCCTGTTGCGGTCGATCGTCGGCCAAGCGCCCATCCTGGTCGGCGATCTTATTTTGTGCGAGGTGCTCCAGGGTGCGCGCAACGACCACGACGCGCGGCGCCTCGCGAACGGGCTGAAAGCCTTCGAGACGACCAGCATGCTCAATCCGGAGATCGCCGTCCGCGCGGCCTCGAACTATCGCCGGCTGCGCGGCATCGGGCTAACGGTCCGCAAGACCATAGACCTCATCATCGGCACGTTCTGCATCGAGCGCACGCACACGTTGCTCCACGACGACCGCGATTTCGACGGAATGGCGCAGCACCTTGGTCTCCGCGTGCTGTGAAAGTGCGGCAGGAACTACCCCGCACTCCACCGCTCCGCCGCGTCGTCGTCGCTTGCCTGCGCGTCGACCCAGCGCTCGCCCGCCGGTGTGGTTTCGAGCTTCCAGAATGGCGCCTTGGTCTTGAGCCAGTCGACCAGGAATTCGCACGCCTCGAAGGCGGCGGCACGGTGACTGGATGCCGTGATGACCAGGACGATGCGCTCGCCCGGCTCGAGCCGCCCATGGCGATGAATGATGAGCGAGGCTTCGAGGGACCAGCGGCGCCGCGCCTCGGCTTCGATCGCTTCGAGCGCGCTTTCGGTCATGCCGGGATAATGCTCGAGCGTCATGGCGGTGACGCGTTCGGAACCGGTGCCTTCGCGCACCACGCCGACGAACGAGACGATGCCGCCGACGGCCGCGCGTCCTTGGGTGAGGCGCGCGATTTCCGCGCCCACGTCGAAATCGTCGCGCTGGACGCGGATCATGTCAGCCTCCTGTCACGGGCGGGAACAGGCCCACCTCGTCACCCGGCGACAGCGGGTGGTCGAAGCCCACATAGACCTTGTTCACGGCGACCCGGACGAGCCGCTGGTTCTTGAGCGCGTCGGCAAAGCCGGGACCCCTGGTCTTCAGCCAATCGATCAGCGCTGCCACGGTGTGCACGCCGGGAGGCGGCTCGATGGTCTCCTCGGCGGTGCCGATCCGGGTCCTGATCCAGGCGAAATAGAGAAGCCTCATGGGGCTTCAGCTAATCGTTTCGCCGGTCAAGTCAACACCTCGCTGAACGGCAGGAAGTCGACCGCGCTTCCTTGCGCGATCTCGGTGACGCCTTCGGCGATCGCCACGAGCCCGTCCGATGCCACCAGCGACGACATGATTCCGGCGCCATCGCGCGGGAATTTTCTCGCGATCCAGCCGCCGTCCTCGCCGCGCTCGAGCCGGGCGCGCAGATATTCGGCGCGGCTCGCCTTCTTGGCGTAGGAGAAGCCGGCGGTCACGCGGTATTGGCGCGGCGCGGTCGCGCCGGCGCCGCAAAGACGCAGCAGCAACGGCCGCGCCAGCAGCAGGAACGTGACCATCACCGCGACCGGGTTGCCGGGGAGGCCCAAAAACGGCACGCCCGCGACCTGGCCCAACGCAACGGGGCGCCCCGGCCGGATCGCGAGGCGCCAGAAATGGAGGCTGCCCAGCGCTTCGACCGCGGTCTTGACGTGGTCTTCCTCGCCGGTCGACATGCCGCCCGAGGTGATGACCGCGTCGTGGGATCGCGCCGCTGCGGCGATCGCCTCGCGCACGCGCGCCGCGTCGTCGGGAAGGATCCCCAGATCGTCGACGGCGCAGCCGAGCCCGGCGACCAGCGCCATCAGCGTGTAGCGGTTGCTGTCATAGATCGCGCCCGGCGGCAGTGTCGTGCCGGGCTCGCGCACCTCGTCGCCGGTCGACAGCAACGCGACCCTGAGGCGACGATAGACCGGCAGCGCGGTCCGGCCGAGCGCCGCCGCGATGCCGATATCCTGAGGCCGCAGGCGGCAGCCGCGTTGAAGCACGACCGCGCCCCTCTCTACGTCCTCGCCGCGCCTGCGCCGGTTGGCGCCGTGCTTGATCCCGGGCGGCAGGGTCACCTTGCCGTCCGCTTCGCGGCAATCCTCCTGCATCAGCACCGTATCCGGCCCTTCCGGCATCGGCGCGCCGGTGAAGATGCGGATCGCCTCGCCGCGCCGCGCGGCGCGATCGAGCGGCTGGCCGGCCGCGGCGCGACCCGTCACCGGTAGCACGCTGGGCTCGCCCGCCGTGAGGTCGGCGAAGAACACCGCATAGCCGTCGACGGCGGCGTTGTCGTGAGGCGGCACGTCGCTCGTGGATTCGAGCGGCGCGGCGAGGATGCGGCCGGCGGCGGCGGCGAGCGGAACGGTCTCGATCTCCGGCACCGGCAGCGACATCGTGCGAATCCGCTCGAGCGCGTCCGCACCCGGCATCAGCCGGTCGCCGAAGGCGAAGCAGTCATCGCTCAACGGTGCCATGAGCGGTCTCGAGCCGGCAGCGGACGATGATGAAGGATGCGATCGCCTCGACATCGTCAAGATCAAGGCGCGGCACCTTCAATCCGGCCAAAAGCGCGTCCGAGGCGACCGCCACGATGGCGGGATCGTCGACGCAGAGCAGCGGTTTGCCCAGCGAGGGACGATGAATCTCCAGCTTCTCGATGGGCTCGCGCTTGAATCCCTCGACGATCACCAGATCGACCGGGCTCATGTGGGAGAGAAGCTCGGCGAGGCCGGGTTCGGGCGCGTCGCGGTGCTCGTGCATCAAGGCCCAGCGCGACTGCGAGGCGACCATCACCTCGCGCGCGCCGGCCTCGCGGTGCTTCCAGCTATCCTTGCCGGGCTGGTCGATGTCGAATGCGTGGTGCGCGTGCTTCACGGTCGAGACGGTGAGGCCGCGCGCGACAAGCGTCGGGATAAGGCGCGTCACCAGCGTGGTCTTGCCGCTGCCGCTCCACCCCGCAAGGCCGAAGATCCGGGTCACGAGGCCGGGCTCGGGCTCGGCTTCGCTGCCTTGGCGGGCGGCGCGTCGTCCTGGATATGGACGAGACCCGCGCGCAGATAGTCCCAGCCGGTCTTGACGGTGAGCGCGCCGGCGATCCACAGCAGCGCTTCGCCGATCCACCGGACCGGCAGGTGCGGCGGCCCCGAATCGCCGACGAGCAGCACGGCGATCGCCACCATCTGGATCGCGGTCTTCCATTTGGCGAGGCCCGAGACCGGCACCGACACGCTCAAGCCCGCGAGATGCTCGCGCAGACCCGACACCAGAATCTCGCGACACAGGATCACCAGAGCGGGAAGAATGGTGGGCGCCGAGAAGCGCCGCTCCACGCCCAGCATGAACAGGGTCGTCGCGACCAGCAGCTTGTCGGCGATCGGGTCGAGAAAGCGGCCGAGTTCGGATTGCTGCTCCCAAGCGCGCGCGAGCTTGCCGTCGAGCCAGTCGGTCACGCCCGCGACCGCGAAAAGCGCACACCCGGTCCAGGGTCCGAGCGGCACGGGCATCGCGAAGGTTCCGATCACGAGCGGAATCACGACGATTCGCGACATGGTTAGAATGTTCGGCAACGTCGTGAACATGGGCGAAGTCTAGCCCTCGGCGTGAAAATGATCATAAACCTTTTTTGCGACCGCGCTGCTGATCCCCTCGACCCGCTCGAGATCGGCAAGCCCCGCGCGGGCGACCCCGCCGGCCGATCCGAAATGGTGCAACAGCGCCTTTTTGCGCCGCGCGCCGATGCCGGCGATCTCGTCGAGCGGCGAAGTGCCGATCGCTTTCAGCCGGCGCGCGCGGTGGGTCCCGATCGCGAAGCGGTGCGCCTCGTCGCGCAAGCGCTGCAGGAAATAGAGGACCGGGTCGCGTGGCTCGAGCGTCAAAGGCGGCTTGCCGGGCCGGAAGAACCGTTCGCGGCCGGCGTCGCGGTCCGGACCCTTGGCAATGCCGACGATCGGGACGTCCTCGACGCCGAGATCGTCGAGGACGCGCTGGGTGGCCGAGACCTGGCCCGCGCCGCCGTCGATCAGCAGCAGATCGGGCCACGTGCCGCGGGTTCGCTCGGGATCCTCTTTGAGCGCGCGGGCAAAGCGCCGGCCCATCACCTCGGCCATCATGGCATAGTCGTCGCCACCCGCCTCTCCGCCGGTCGCCGCGTCGATCGCCGCTTCGAGCGGCGTCTCGGCGTGACGCTCGCCGCGGATGTTGAATTTCCGATAGGCCGCCTTGATGAAGCCTTCGGGGCCGGCCACGATCATTGCGCCCACCGGATAGCGGCCCTGGATGTGGCTGTTGTCATAGACCTCGATGCGCTGGGGCGGCGCGTCGAGACCGAATGTCTCGGCAACCCCGGCGAGGAGCTTCGCCTGAGTCGAGCTTTCGGCGAGCTTGCGCGCCAGCGCCTCGCGCGCATTGATGAGCGCGTGCTCGACGAGCTTCAGCTTGTCGCCGCGACGCGGCGTCGCCAGGTCGACGCCACGACCCGCGCGCGTCCCGAGCGCCTCGACCAGCAGATCGCGGTCGGTTGGCACGTGGCTCGTCAGCACCGTCCTCGGCACCGGCTTGTCGTCGTAGAACTGGCCGATGAACGCGGCCAGCACCTCGTCGATGCCGAGCTGCCGGTCGTGGCTCGGGAAATAGGCACGGTTGCCCCAATTCTGGCCGCCGCGGAAGAAGAACACCTGAATCGCGGTGTGCCCACCCGCCTGGTGCGCGGCGATCACGTCGGCATCGCCCAGGGACTCGACATTGATGTCCTGGTGCCCTTGGACCTGGGTCAACGCGCGGATGCGGTCGCGCAGCATTGCCGCGCTTTCGAATTGGAGCCGGTCGGACAGATCCTGCATGCGTTGCGCGAGCTGCGCCTGCACCGACTTGCTCCGTCCGGAGAGGAACGCCCGCGCCTCGTCGAGGAGGTGTTCATAGCCCTCCTTGTCGATGCGGCCGACGCAGGGCCCGCTGCACCGCTTGATCTGAAAGAGAAGGCACGGCCGGGTGCGGCCCTGGAACACGCTGTCATTGCACGAGCGCAGCAGGAACGCCCGCTGCAACGCGATCAAGGTGCGGTTGACCGCGCCGGCATTGGCGAACGGGCCGAAATAGTCGCCGGCCTCGGTAAGGGCGCCGCGATGCTTCGTGATCTGCGGAAAATCGCGCCCGCCGGTGAGATGGATATAGGGAAACGACTTGTCGTCGCGAAGCAGCACGTTGTAGCGCGGCATGAGCCGCTTGATGAGGTTGCACTCGAGCAGCAGCGCCTCGACCTCGGTATGGGTGACCACCACTTCGACGGCATGGGTCTCGGCCACCATGCGCAGCAGCCGGTTCGACAGGTTCGCCCCATGGGTGTAGTTCACGACCCGGTTTCGGAGGTTTCGGGCCTTGCCGACATAGAGCGCGTCGCCCTTGGCATTGAGCATGCGATAGACGCCGGGGCTTGCCGGCATCGTCCTCAGCGCGTCCTTGATGACGGCGATGCCGCGCGCGAGCGTTCCGGCGGCCGCAATCTCTGCCTCGGGGGCCGATTCCGCGTCGCTGTCGAGATCGCTCATCACGCCTTCACTTGGCGCCGCCGTGACGCCCGGTCAACCGGCGCCGATATCCACGGAGGCTGTGCATAACCTTGTTGGCAACCCCGCTTGGCAAGGGTCTGTCCTGCGATATGACGCGGATTTCCCGTCTTTGGTCAAAATTTAGGCAAAAATGCTAACTATCTGATATTCCTTCGAATCTACGGATGGCTTTGTAAACGCAGTGTAATCCGACCTTAACACAAGGTAATTAAACCCCGATTCGCCTCCGGCCGTGCCTCCTGTTGACAAGTTCACGCGGCGGCGATGCCGGAAAGCCCCATATTTGCTGGTTTTGTGCAATCCCACGCTATTCCGGAGGCGCATTTCCGGCGCTTTGTGCCCACCCCAAATGCTGGCCGCCATCGAGCGCGATCATCTGCCCGGTCATGGCCGGCGCGGCCAGGATGAAACGCACCGCGGCGGCGATCTCCTCGGGCGCGGTTCCGCGGCCCAGTGGCATCGCGTGCCACTGGCGTTGGAACTCTTCCTCGCTCTGACGCGGGCTCGGGAGAGTGGGGCCGGGGCCGATGCCGTTTACCCTGATGCGGGGCGCTAGCGCGAGGGCCATCGTACGGGTCAGAGTCCACAAGCCGGCCTTGCTGAGGGTGTAGGAGATGAAGTGGGGGGTCAGCTTCCACACCCGCTCGTCGAGCAGATTGACGATCGCGCCGGTCCGGTCCGCCGGCAGCGCCGCGGCGAAGCGTTGCATCAGGACGAAGGGCGCGCGCAGGTTCGATTCGATGTGCCGGTCCCAGCTTTCGCGGGTCACGTCCATCGCCCCGTCGCGCTCGAACACCGACGCATTGTTGACGAGACAGCCGATCGGACCCAGCGCCGCCACCGCGGCCGGGATCAGACCGACGGTCTCGGCCTCGCGGGTGAGGTCGCAGGCAAGCGCGACGGCGCGGCCGCCGCCGCGCGTGATGTCGGCGACGAGCGCCTCGGCCGCGTCCCGCGAGCGATGGTGATGCACCGCGACCGCCCAGCCGTCGGCGGCAAGACCAAGCGTGATGGCGCGCCCGATCCGGTGCGCCGCGCCGGTGACGAGCGCCGCTTTGGGCGTGCTGGACGCGGCGTCGCTCACGGTCCGCGGCGCCGCCGCGCCTTGGAGCGGGCCATTTGCTTCGCCGAGGTGCCGGCGCGCCCGCTTTGCGAGCGGCCCTGGGGCCGCGGGCCGCCGGTGGGCGTCAGGCCCAGATCCATCTGCTCGAGCCGCTGGATCTCGTCGCGCAGACGCGCCGCCTCTTCGAATTCGAGATCGGCCGCCGCCGCGCGCATGCGCTTCTCGAGATCGGCGAGGACCGCCTGCAGGTTCGAGCCCTGGTAATGGAGCGCCGCATCGACGCCGGTCGAGACCGTGACGCGGTCATTCTCGTAGACGCTTTCGAGGATGTCGGCGATGCCGCGCTTCACGCTTTCCGGCGTGATGCCGTTCTCGCGGTTGTAAGCCTCCTGCTTTTCCCGCCGGCGGTTGGTCTCGTCCATCGCGGCGCGCATGCTGTCGGTCACGCGGTCGGCATAAAGGATGGCGCGGGCCTCGATGTTGCGCGCCGCGCGCCCGATGGTCTGGATGAGCGCCGTGCGCGAGCGCAGATAACCTTCCTTGTCCGCGTCGAGGATCGCGACCAGCGCGCATTCGGGAATGTCGAGCCCTTCGCGCAGCAGATTGATGCCGACCAGGATGTCGAACACCCCCAGGCGCAGATCGCGGATGATCTCGATCCGCTCGAGCGTGTCGACATCGGAATGCATGTACCGCACGCGCAGGCCGTTCTCGTGGAAATATTCGGTGAGCGCTTCCGCCATCTTCTTGGTGAGCGTCGTCACCAGGACCCGCTGTCCCCGTTTGGCGCAGCCGCGGCATTCCTCCATCAGATCATCGACCTGCCGCTCGACCGGCCGCACGATCGGCGACGGATCGACGAGCCCCGTGGGCCGCACCACCTGTTCGACGAACACGCCGCCGGTGCGCTCCAATTCCCATGGGCCGGGCGTCGCCGAGACGCACACGGTCTGTCCCCGCATCGCGTCCCATTCCTCGAATTTGAGCGGCCGGTTGTCGATGCAGGAGGGCAGCCGGAACCCAAATTCGGAAAGCGTGAACTTGCGCGCGAAGTCGCCCCGGTACATGCCGCCGATCTGCGGAATGGTCACGTGGCTCTCGTCGATGAACATGAGCGCGTCGGACGGGAGATATTCGATCAGCGTCGGCGGCGGCTCGCCCGGCCGGCGCCCGGTCAGATAGCGGGAATAATTCTCGATCCCGGCGCAGCTTCCGGTCGCCGCCATCATCTCGATGTCGAACCGCGTGCGCTGCTCGAGCCGCTGCAGCTCCAAGAGCTTGCCTTGCGCCTCGAATTCGCCGAGCCGGACCTTGAGGTCGCGCTTGATCTCCTCGATCGCCTGATTGAGCGTGGGCTTCGGCGTCACGTAATGGCTGTTGGGATAGATTTTCACTTCTTCGAGCGCAGCGGTCTTCTCGCCGGTCAGCGGATCGAACTCGTGGATCGCCTCGAGCTCGTCGCCGAAGAGCGACAGGCGCCACGCCCGGTCCTCGTAATGCGCGGGGAACAGCTCGATCGTGTCGCCGCGCACGCGGAACGTGCCGCGCTGAAAGGCCTGGTCGTTGCGGCGATATTGCAGCTCGACGAACTGCGCCAGGACCTTCGTGCGGTCGACGCGCTGGCCGGCCCGCAAGCTCACCGTCATCTCGGAATAGGTCTCGACCGAGCCGATGCCATAGATGCACGAGACCGAGGCGACGATGATGGTGTCGCGGCGCTCGAGGATCGCGCGCGTCGCCGCGTGGCGCATCCGGTCGATCTGCTCGTTGATCGAGGATTCCTTCTCGATATAGGTATCGGTGCGCGGGACGTAGGCTTCCGGCTGGTAATAGTCGTAATAGGAGACGAAATACTCGACCGCGTTGTCGGGGAAGAAGCTCCGCATCTCGCCATAGAGCTGCGCCGCCAAGGTCTTGTTGGGCGCGAGGATGAGCGCCGGACGCTGCGTCGCGGCGATCACGTGGGCCATGGTGAAGGTCTTGCCCGATCCCGTGACGCCCAGCAGCACCTGCTCGCGCTCGCCCTGGGTGACGCCCTCGACGAGCGCCGCGATCGCCTGCGGCTGGTCGCCTGCAGGGCGGAAGTCGGATTGGGGAATGAAGCGCCTGGCGACGTCGTCGCGCGGGCGCGCCTCGGTCAGGATCGGCATCGCCTCAAGATAGGCAAGAAGGCGCGCCGGCGCCAGATCACGCCATGGCAAAACGTCCGCGCCGGCTCGCGATCAGCAGCACCACGGCCATCACCATCGCGGTGCCGATGAGGATCGCCGAGGCGGTGCCGAGCGCGTAGCCGATCGCCTGCGGGCCGGCGAAAAGGCGATCCGAGATCGCGGCGACGAAGGTCGGCCCCGCGCCGAGCCCCAAAAGCGTGAACACCAGGAGATAGATCGACGTGACCTTGCCCATGAGGCGCTGCGGCGTGAGCTGCGCCAGCAGGCTCGCCGAGACCGGGTAGTAGCATCCCGCCAGCAGCAGAGAGACGCCCAGCGTCGCCCACATCTGGTTCAATTGCGGCACGATCGGCGGCGCGATCACCAGCGGGATGAAGAACAGCGTGGTCCAGAATCCCACCGTGGGCGCGGCATCGGCGCGGCCCCGCCGCGTGAGCCGGTCGATGGCGGCGCCGCCGAGCCACGCGCCGATCGGGGCCAGGACCAGAAGCTCGCCGCCGAACATGGGACCGATCTGTTGCGGCTTCAGCCCCCAGGTGCGGGCGATCACCGTCGCCATCCAGACGCCGTAGCTCGAGGCCTGGGCGTAATAGCAGGTCGAGAACACGGTGAGCGGCAGATAGGCCCGCCAATGCTCGCGCAGATGCGCCAACGCCTCGCCGAACGAGACGCCGGCGTTCTCGCCCGAGCCGGTCGCCAGCCGCAACGGCTCGCGGAAGGTAAGGGTCAGAAGCGCCAGCGGGAACCCGACCGCGCCGACGATCACCAGCACCGCCTGCCAGGTCCTGAGGCCGCCGAGGAACGGCACGCCGCGCAGCCCGCCCGATGCGATGTAGCCGATCATGAGGCCGGTCAGGATGACCGCCGAGGCCTGGCCGATGAAGCCCGCCGAGGAGAACAGCGCGAACGCGCGGGCGCGCCGGTCCGGCGGGAAGCTGTCCCGGATGAGGGAATAGGATGCGGGCGTGATCGCGGCCTCGCCGATGCCGACGCCGCAGCGGCCAAGGAACAGCTCGGCGTAATTGCGCGCCATGCCGCAGCTCAAGGTCATCGCCGACCACAGCACGACGCCGACGCCGATGATGCCGCGCCGCGACACGCGGTCGACGAGATATCCGGCCGGCAGCCCCAGCACGCCATAGAAGGTCGCGAACGACCCGCCCAGAAGCAGGCTCATCTGCGTGTCGGTCATGCCCAGATCCTGCTTGATCGGGCCGACGAGAAGCACCAGCGACTGCCGGTCGATGAAGGCGAAGATGTAAAGAAGGGTCAGCACGCACACCATGTACCAGCGCCGCCAGCCGACCGGCCCCGTGACGCGATCCTTGTTCATGTCCAGGTCTTTCCCCCGTTTTGCCATATAGTTTAGCTAACGTGGCCGCTGGCGCCACTGAGGGCGTCATGGAGGTGGGTCATGCGCCTTGCAAGTCTTCTCGTCGCATCGGGCCTCTTGCTGCCGACGATGCTTGGCGCCGCGGCGCAGGAGCCGCCGCCCCCGCCGCCAATGCCGGGAATGACCAAGATCCATCTGATGCAGCAGGCGACGCGCATGGTCCCGCCCGACCGGCTGCGCGCCGAATTGCGGGTCGAGATCAAAGGCAATGACGCGCGCCAGGTCCAGGCCGAGGTGAACCGCCGCATGGAGGCGGCGCTCGCCAAGGCGAAGACCCATGCCGACACCATGGCGGAGACCGGCGCCTACACGGTCAATCGCGATTACAGCGTCGCGAACAAGCAGGTTTGGCAGGCGGATCAGTCGCTGATCCTGACATCGGCCGATTTCGGCGGCCTTTTGACCCTGGTGGGTCAGCTTCAAGGCGACGGGCTGCTGGTCTCGGAGATGCAGTTCTTCCTGGCGCGCGAGACCTTGGCGAATACGCAAAGCGCCTTGACCGCGGCGGCGCTCGACGCGCTCAAGGCGCGCGCGGACGAGGTCGCGCGCGACCTCGGCATGCAGGTCGACCATTTCGAGGATCTGACGGTCGGCAACGCCAACGCTTCCACCAACCCGGTCCCCTTTCCGCGCTTTGCCATGGCGCTTGCCGCCGTGCCCGCGGCCCCGCCGCCCACCGCGCAGGCGGGCGACGCGACGGTTTCGCTGGCTGTCTCCGCCGACGTGATGCTGGCGCGCGGCCGACCCTAGATTTTGGGGCCGCGCCGCACGCCGTTGAGGAACAGGGTGACGGTGTCGCGCGCCCAGACGTCGAGCTCGGTCGGGGTCATTGGCGTGCCAAGCCCGTGGGCGCGCCGTTGCGGCAGCGACACCACCATCTGAAGGAATTGCGCGGCGGCGAAGGATGCGTTCGCAGGCGGCGGATCGAGGGCACGCTGAAGCAGCGTTGAGATGCCGTCCACCGCCTCGCTTCGTCCCCCTTGCTCGTTCACGATCGCGGCGAGCTCGGGAAACCGCGACGCTTCGGCCAGGATCACGCGGTGGAGGGCGAGCGCGTCGGGCGTGAGCGCCGCGCGCAGGATATAGCGCGCGAGCCCGACCAGCGTCTCTTCGAGCGCGCCGCCTTCGAACAGCGGCGTATCGGCGGCCGGGCGCAACCGCTCGACGACGCGGTGCACCACCGCGCCGAAAAGCGCGGCCTTGTCACGATAGCGGCTATAGAAGGTGCGCTTCGAGATGCCGGCGCGCTTTGCGATCGACTCGATGCTGGTGACGCCATACCCGTCCGACAGGAACAGCTCGGTGGCGGCGTCGAGAATCGTCTCTCCCAGTTGGGCAGCCGCAAGGCGCGACGGGCGGCCGCCACGCCGCGGCCCGCCCGCCTCTCGCGTTCTCGCAGTTGGACTGGTCGATCTCAAGCCATTATTGGGGGTAGTAGCCGGGCGGGTAGGCATAGGCCGGCGGCGGGTAGCCGTAAGCCGGCGCCGGGGGAGGATAATAGGCGGGCGCCGGCGGCGGGTAATAGGCGGGCGCCTGGAACGGCGCGGCGGCGATCGCGACCGGCGCCGTCAGCAAAGTGGCGGCGGCGACGCCAACGGCGGCGCCAGCGGCAGCCAAACCGAAGAACACGCCGGGACCCCGGTGCCATCCATGCGCCGAAGCCTGGGTCAAAGGCATGGCGGCAAGCGCGATGGCGGCTGCGGTGCCGATAAAGGCGGTGCGGAATTTCGACATGACGCCCTCCTTGGGCTCGCGGGCGCGACCCCTTCGTCGCTGTCCCTGCATACTATATGCAAGATGTCCCTGGAAACGCTACCGTGTCGTTTAATTATTTTTGGAAAACGCCAAGTGCTTCCAATCACAGGAGAATTTCATGCGGGCCTCGGTCCCGGATAACGGAAAGGCCGGCGCCACAGCCATTTCGGAGCGGCCGGACCGGCATCGCCAAAAGGTCACGTCACTTCGCGTCCGGCCGACCTGGGAAACGCGCGGCTTGGCCGATATAATTTCCTCGGGAGAGCCATGGCATTCGTAGAAGTCCCGACGCGGCCGTCACGGCGCCGCGTCCTGGTATTCACGGTCGCATTCCTCGTCGCTGCGGCGGCGAGCCTTGCCTATGTCTACACGCGTCCGCCGGAATACCGCGCCAATGCGCGGCTGCAGATTACGCCGGCGGCGACGCCGGAGCTGCCGGCGATGCCGGAAACCGATCCGCCGACGATCCGGACCCAGAGCGATGATGCCGCGAAGCAGGCCCAATCGTCCTCGTTCCTGACCGAAGTGCAGGTCCTGACGAGCCGCCCGCTGCTCGCGCAGGTGGTGAACCAGCTCCGCACCCGGGGCGAACTGCCCAATCTTGGCTCCGATGCCGTCGCCGGCGTGCAGAAACTGCTGACCGCCGAGCCGATCGAGGGCACGGAAGTCGTGAATCTGTCGGCGCAGGGGACCGATGCGCCCTTTCTCGCCCGCCTCGTCAACGGGGTGATGGACACCTATCGTCAGCACGTCGCGACGATCTATGCCGCGAACGCGGCAAGCGCGACGAGCGGCATGATCGACGAAGAGAAGACGCTGGCGATCGACGTCGCGGCGAAACAAGCGATCCTCGAAGATTATCGCAAGCGCTATGACATCGTCTCGCTCGAGCGCAACGAGAACGAGACGCTCGCGAAAGTGAACGGCCTCAATGCCGCGCTGATCGATGCCAACACGAAGCTCACGACCGCGACCAGCAACCTCGAGGCGGCACGGCGCGCGTCCGCCGAAGGCGGCGGGCCGGCGACCGCCAAGGACGACCCGACGCTTGCCGATCTCGAGCAGCGCGCGTCCGTGCTGCGCGAGCAGCAGCAGGATATGCAGCGCAAGTTCACACCGGACTATCTTGCGCTTGATTCGAACGCGGTGGAGTTGAATGCCCGGCTCGCCAACCTCGACAAGCAGATCGCCGAGCGGCGCGTCACCAGCCGACAAGCGACGCTGGCGGCGGCGCAAGACGCCTATGCCGGCGCGAAGGCGTCGGTCGATCAGCTCGGGCAGGAGATCGCGGCGGCACAGCACGATGCCCAGGATTTTTCAACCCATCTCGGCGCCTACAAATCCATGCAGCTCGATCTCGACCATGTCGAGGCGCTGCACCGCGATGTCCTCGACCGGCTGACGCAGCTCCAGGCATCGACGCGCGAGCGCGCGCCACAAGTCGATATCCTCGAAGCCGCGGCAACGCCGAACCAGCCGTTCTGGCCCGATTATCAGCGCGACATGGCGGCCAGCCTCGCGGGCTCGGTCGTGTTCGCCCTGTTCGCGGCGCTGTTCGGGGAATTCCTGGTTGGCCCTGCGCCATCGCCGGGCCTGACCGTGCGTCATTCATGGATTCCGTCGTCGCTGGTCTCGGCGCAGCCGGAGCCGGTTACGCCCGCCTTGGCGGCGGCGTCTCGGCCGCTCGAGCTGCCGGCGCCGGGACCGCCGCTGCGCGAGCTTGCCGACCCGGAGTTGTCGGCGCTTGTCGGCGCCAGCGGCGATCAGCGGCTCGCCTGCGCCGGCTTGCTCATGGGCCTTGGCGCGGACGAGCTCGTCTCGTTGCGCTGGGACGTGATCGACCTTGCCCGCAACATCATCCGGGTCGCGGGCACATCGCCGCGCACGTTCCGGCTCGAGGAACCGCTGCGTGGCCTTATCGCGTCGCGGCCGAAAGCGGCGGCGACCTTGCTCCATGACGGCAACCGCGAGCCGCTCAGGGTCGACGAGGTGGCGCGGGGGGTGCTTTACGCGGCGTACGACGCCGGGCTCGACCGGCCGCATGAGATCACGCCGGCGGTGCTGCGCCACACCTATCTTTGCTATCTGCTGCGCCAGGGCATGCGCATGAGCGACCTCGCGCGCATTGCCGGCAACATGCCGCAGGCCGACCTTGCCGTCTATGCGCAGATCGCAGGCGGGGGCGTCCGGCGCTCGTTCGAGCAGGTGGATCGGGTCCTGCCCGCGCTGCGGCAGATGGGCTCTTTGTGACCAACGAGGTTGTGGCCGATCCGCTCGCGCCGATACGCGCCGCCCTTCCCGATTTCGCCGCGGACATGAAGGCCAATCTCGACGCCGTCCTGGTCTCGCCGAACCTCACCTCGCAGCAGCTGTGGGGTGTCGCGGTCGCCAGCGCCATCGCCGCCCGCAACCCGGTGTTGCGCACGGCGATCGCCGCCGCCGCGCGCCCACATCTTTCCGACGCGGCGCTTGCGGCGGCGCAGGCCGCTGCGTCGCTCATGGGGATGAGCAATGTCTATTACCGTTTCCTCGACCTTCTGGGGAAGGACACGTACCAGGCGATGCCGGCGCGCCTGCGCATGAAGGCGACGGCTCGGCCCGGCATCGAGCGCAACGATTTCGAGCTGATGGCGCTTGCCGTCTCCGCCATCAATGGGTGCGCCGCCTGCATCGCGGCGCACGAGCGCTCCGTCACGCGGAACGGGATCACGCCGGCGGCGGTTCAGGACACGGTACGGATCGCTGCGGTGGTGGCCGGCGTTGCATCGGCGCTGGAGGCATCCCAGATCTAACCTGTCAATCCGCGCGAGGGACCCCGATCATGGCCACCCACAATCATCCGACCAAGAACGATCTTTCCTCCAATTCGAAGAATGTCTCGATCCGTCTGCTCAACGCGCGGCTCGCCGACGCGATCGACCTGGCCTTGCTTACGAAACAGGCACATTGGAACCTCAAGGGACCGCAATTCATCGCCATCCACGAGATGATCGACGGCTTCCGGACCGAGATCGACGATCACGTCGACACGATGGCCGAGCGGGTGGTCCAACTGGGCGGCACCGCCCTCGGCACCACCCAGGTCGTCGCCAAGGACACGACCCTGCCGCCTTATCCGACTGACATTTACGCCATCAAGGACCACCTTGCCGCGCTGATCGACCGCTATGCCGCGGTCGCCAAGTCG
>Ga0335073_10005118_pt1 | contig 18415 bp, 13 predicted proteins | sample Lox_Sample_22_FD_207093 | JGI IMG/M metagenome (GOLD analysis project Ga0335073, IMG submission 207093) | Soil microbial communities from Loxahatchee National Wildlife Refuge, Florida, United States - Lox_Sample_2.2 | ecosystem: Environmental > Terrestrial > Soil > Wetlands | place: USA... | reverse complement strand
AATGCAAAGGGCGATTTCCGCGACGTGGCGGCAGAGGTTGGCGGCAGATTCGATCAACCCAAGGTGGGCCGCGGACTGGCCTACGCCGACTTTGACCGCGACGGTGACCTCGACCTGTTGCTGACCACCAACAACGGTCCCGCTTATCTCTATCGCAATGACCAGTTGGAAGGAAATCGCAGCATCCGCTTTCGCCTTGTCGGAACCAAATCCAACCGCGATGCCATCGGCGCGACTGTGCGCATCTCCATCGGGGGATTGAATCAGTCGCGTATGGTGAAGACCGGCTCCAGCTATCTATCCCAGTCGGAATTGCCGCTTACCTTCGGCCTGGGCAAACTCGACCGCGTCGACAATGTGTCGATCACGTGGCCCAGCGGCGCGACCGAAGAATTCAGGAATGTCGTCGCCGGACGATCCTACGAGTGTGTCGAAGGGAAAGGCATCATGGTCGACCAGTAGATCGAGGGGAAGACAATCGCAATCGGATCAGCGCCTTGCCAGACTACCTGCCGCCTCGATATCGATTTCGACGGTGGGGCTCACGCGCAGGAAAAAATTGCTTGGATTCTTCATACCCCATGCAACGTACGGCACCGAGAAGTGAACCGTTGCCGTCCATTGCTGGGGAGTCATTTCTACCTCGGCTGGAACGGTTACTTCGTGATCGGCCCCGTGAATGCTGAAAATCCCGTGTACCTTCACCGATGACTTGCCCTGAAGCGAAACTGCTCCTTCCACGCGATCGGGGCGAAACGTAATCTCCGGATAACGGGAGCTTTCCAGCACCTCGCGATGCATTTTGCGGTCCCGCATCGCCGTGCCACTTTGCCCGCTGGTGGCGTCCACTATGATTTCTCCCGAGAGGTTACCCGACGCCGGGTCGAGATCGAGCGTGCCTTGTTTAAGCTGAAACGTTCCGTGGACCGTATGCAGCACATCGCCCAGGGTGTATTGAACCACCGTTCGTACGGGATCCAGGGTGAGCACCGCATCCTGTGCAGCCGCCTGATGGTTGATCGATAAAATCGCGCATGCCAGAAACAACCAGCTCAGCCTGTCCCGAAAGGGCCCCGGTCTTCTCATCGGATCAGGCGGTCAGCAACCCCCATCCCAGAGTGAGCCCGTCGAAGGCAAGATGGACAGGCGACAATTCTCCAATGTGGAAGGCCAGCAGCCTACGAAAAATGTTGGGATGGTTGCGAAAAACCTGCAACGTGCGGCGTTGCAGCCGGGCACGCCCATCCAGCGTCAGCATGAGCCTTGCCATGAATCGAGGCCGCAGGGACCCGCGATGGTGTTCGGCCTGGTAGCGAGTGAGATTGCCCGATCTCAGGCATCGCGCCAAAAACCTGGCCTGAGCAAATGAGAGCGCAAGCCCTTCTCCCGTGATGGCATCCACAGTGCCGGAGGCGTCGCCAATCAAAGCAACATTTCCCCGCCAAACTCGCCGCAGCGTGCGGTTAGCGGTCACCGCTCCCCGTTCTGCGGATGTCGGCTCAGCCCCGCCCAGCCGCGCGTTCAGCTCGGGGAATGCTAACAACGCCTCTTTCATCCGCAGTTTCGGATCGCGCGAAGCGAGCGCGACGCATACATGCTCACGATCGATCCCGGTAACGTAACCCTGGCCGCGCTCGCTCCAGTAGAGCTCCATGTGGTCGGTCCACGGCGGTACCCGGAAGTGCCTGCGAAAGGCGTAGCGAAATCTCGAGCGCAGGCGAGCCTCAATTCCAGCCCACTGCCGGACACGGGAATTGGCGCCATCGGCGCCCACAATCCATCTGGCGCGGAGGGTCCGCCCTGCCAACTGAACCTGGTCGCCCGAAATTCCCGTGACCGGAGTCTGCCACAGCAATTCCGTACCCAGGCGGGCAGCCTGTTCAATCATGAGGCGATGAAGTTCGGTGCGCCGAATCGCCACCCCGCAACTGCCCGACGGAAATGGCGCTTCCACGGACATCCCCGAACCAAGAAAGCGAATACCACGAAATGAGAACGCATCGGCCCTCGGGACGCGGATGTCCAGCCTCTCAAGAGCCGTGAGGGCATCCGGCATGAGTCCTTCGCCGCAAGGTTTGTCGATTGGCGGCTCCGAGCCGTCGGCCACCACAACGTGTAACCCCTCCTGCCTCGCCGCGATTGCCGCCGCCAGCCCGGCCGGGCCTCCTCCGATAATGAAGACATCCGTCGAACTTGCCACTGCCTAACCTCACCATCGCAGAAGAATCAACTCGGAGCAGAATCCCGGCCCCATGGCGGCCAGCAGGCCCAGTGTGCCGGGCTCGGGCCGGCGTTTTTTCATCACGTCTTCCAGAACTACGAGTACAGACGCCGACGAGAGGTTGCCGACCTTGCGCAGGCAATCCCAGGAGGCGTCGAGTTCACCGTTACGAAGATCCAGCGCGTCGGCCGTGGCCTCCAGGATTTTCGGGCCTCCGGTATGCAACACCCAGCTATGCAGATCACTGCGCTGGTATCCATGGTCGGCAAGAAAGGCATCCACGTCATGGCCCAGGTTTTTGCGAATCAGGTTCGGTACCTCGACCGACAGCACGATGCGAAAACCCTTTTCTGACACATTCCATCCCATCATTTCCTCCGTGTCGGGATAAAAAACGGAGCGTGTAGCCAGAATCTTCGGCCCAGCGGACTCGCGCCCTTCGCCAGTGACGATCACCGCGGCCGAGCCATCGGCGAAAAGGCCGGACGAGATAAGATTCGCCGTCGAGAGATCTTCCCGTTGCAGCGTAAGCGAACAAAGCTCTACCGACACGAGTGCCGCAGCTTGGGAAGGATAAGCGCGAACGTAATCCGCCGCGCGCGCAATCCCCGCCGCGCCGGCCACGCAACCCAAACCAAAGATTGGGACACGGCGAATGTTGTGCGAAAGTCCCATCTGGTTGATCAGCAGCGCGTCGATCGAAGGGCTGCAGATTCCCGTGACACTGGTAAAAAAAAGCGCACCCAGATCACTCGGCTGCAATCCGGCATTGTGCAGCGCCACGCAAAGCGCCTTTTCGCCCAGCTCTCGGGCGACTTTGATCCACGCATCGTTAGCCTCGCCCCAGGTGTGAATGCCGTAATAATCCTCGGTGGGCAGGGCAAGGTGGCGGCCTTCCACCGTGACGTGGCGATGTAAGCGCTCCAGCAGCTTGGGATTCTCCAGGCGGTCGCCCCAATACTGCTGCAGTTGTTCCAAAAGATACTTCTGGGAATAGTAATGCTCTGGAAACGCGCTCGCTGCGCTTGCGATCCTCATGCGTCCATCCCGTAAATCTGTCGTGGAGTTCAATCAGTCATGCCCGATAAGTCTACTCTTCTGCGCAAAAAAATCAGCGAGTGCTCCGCCAGACGATTTGATTGTCTCTAGCGAATCAGCTCCCGTTTGTCACCGGCAAGTAAAATCTAGGCACACTCTTACCAAGCCGCTCTGCCCGCGGTGGAACCCTGCGGCCAGCTGCACGAAAAGACTATTTGACGACGACGATCGAACTTGGAGTATTTGCCGTAGAAAAGGTAGCAATCGAGTTCAGTTGGCCGGTGCCGCCTGCGATGCCAAACGTCTGGATTCCGGCCGCGTTCTGGCTACCCACCAACAGATACTTTCCGCTGGGATCGACGGCCAGAAAGCTGGGCGCCGTTTCGGAAGCAAACGGCGAGGAACTCACTGCAGCCAATGCTCCCGAACCCGAGGCAATCGTGTACACCGCGATGTTATTCCCATGGTTATTGGCTGCAAAAAGGTAGGTTCCTGTAGGGTCAATCACCAGCGAAAGCGGGCGCGCGCCCGCCGCTTCGGACAAGACGGTTGGCGGCTCGAATGTACCCGAGGGATCAAGTGGAAAAATCGAAATTGAGCTATCCAGTGTGTTGGCCGTGTAGAGGTAGTTTCCACTGGGCGCGATGGCGATTGAGTTAGGGCCGTTGCCCGGGGAAGTGCTTGGATCGGACCGGGCAATCAGCGTGAGCGTTGCCGCACTCGAACTGGCTGTGATGCCGAACGCGGCAAGAATGTTTGGCGAACCGGTGACATACAGGACGTTTCCCGCGGGATTCAATTTCATGTCCAGGGGAGACATTCCCACGGGAAAGGGCGAGCCGGAAACCTCGGTAAGCGCTCCGTCGCTGGAATCGATGGAGAAGACTGTCACGTTGTTCGATCCGCCGTTGGCCACATAAAGGAAACTACCGGCGGCATCCATGGCCAGGACTTTGGGGACTGAACCGACGGGTGCGCGCGGAGTCACTTCCGTCAACGCGCCGTCGCCCGCGATGTCAAACAATGACACGTCGGCTTGAGCTTGCGCAGCGTTTAGGGCATACAAGTACTTTCCTGAGGGATGAATGGCGATCGATTCCGGACCAGCCCCGGATGGAAATGGGCTTCCTGAAAGCGCGGTCAGAACGCCCGAGTTGGGGTCTTCGCGAAAGGCGGCAATCTCGCTCGGTCCGGGTAGTGCTGCGTAGACATAGTGGCTGGAGGTCTCCTGGCAGCCGGTCCAGCCCGCGATGCTCCCACACACAAGAATCAACACGACTGCCTTCTTCAGCATCCGTAACTCCTGAGAGAATCTGAGACAGCGAAGACCAATAATAGAAGAACGATCATACAGGTCGCCAGAAGCGTCCTGCCGGAAGCTTCCGGGCACAGAACAATCTGGTTTACGAATCTCCCTGCTCCCTGCGCTACCCCTGCGATGCCGCCTCGATCAGATCAGGTTGCACGATCGGCAGCGGCCGGGGTCGGTCAGTCTCGAGTTCCGGTGCGCAGGCAAGGCCCAATCTTACAGGTTTTGCCGTGGGCTTGCTCGGCGGCGCTTAATGGGCAGGGCTCGGTTGCCCTGGCGCTGGTGAAGTCGTGGACGGCAAAGTTGTATCTTCGCCACCGCGCAGAGCCAGTCGCAGCCGATCAAGATAGACGTAAACCACCGGCGTGGTAAACAGCGTCAGCGCCTGGCTGACGATGAGCCCGCCCACGATTGTAATACCCAGCGGCCGGTGCAACTCCGATCCCGTGCCATGGCCTAGAGCCAGCGGAAGTCCACCCAGCAGCGCAGCCATCGTCGTCATCATGATAGGGCGGAAGCGCAGGATGCAGGCGTCGTATATGGCCTCCACCGGTTTCTTTCCCTGCGTACGCTCCACGTCGAGCGCCACATCGATCATCATGATGGCATTCTTTTTCACCAGGCCAATCAGCAGGATGATCCCGATGGTGCCGATTACATTCAGCTCGTTGTGCGTCAGCAGCAGAGCCAACAGCGCGCCCACTCCGGCAGAGGGCAGCGTGGAAAGAATCGTGATCGGATGAATGTAGCTCTCATAAAGCATGCCCAGCACGATGTAAACCGTGATCAGCGCCGTAAAGATCAAAATAGGCTCGCTCGAGAGAGAACTCTGGAAAGCGGCGGCCGTCCCCTGAAAGCTGGCCGAAACGCTCGGAGGCAGGCCAATACTGCTTTCTACCTTCTCTACAGCCTGAGTCGCTTGACCGAGAGAAATCCCGGGCGCCAGATTAAAAGAAATCGTCACCGACGGTACTTGCCCTTGATGGTTTACCGCCAGCGGCACGTTGACCGTCGCGGACTGGGTGAATGCCGAGAGCGGCACCATAGCGCCGGCCGACGAACGGACATAGATATTCTGCAGGGCTTCGGTGGTTTGCTGGAACTGCGGCGCAACTTCCATCACCACGTGGTATTGGTTCAACGGCCGGTACATGGTCGAGACCTGCCGCTGTCCAAATGCGTCATAGAGAGCATTGTCCAGGTCCTGCGGATCCACTCCCAAACGGCTGGCGGTGTCGCGGTCGATGATGAGCTTCGCTTCCAGGCCGCGATCCTGCTGGTCGGTGTTGACATCGCGCAATTCGGGCAAGGCCTTCATTTTTTCGAGCAGCAGCGGCGCCCACTTGTCCAGATCTTCAAGGTTCGCGCCTTGCAGGGTGTATTGATACTGCGCGGCGCCGAATCGCCCGCCAATCGTCAGGTCTTGCGCCGATTGCAGGAGTAAGGTTGCCCCCGGAACCACCGCAAGTTTTCCACGCAGCCGATTGATCACATCGTCGGCGGTAATCGTGGGGCACGATTGCCAGAAATGCTTTGCCTGACACTTTCCGCGCTCGTCCTGCGGCTTGAGCATGACGAAAAATCGGCCCTGGTTTGAAACGGTATTTCCCCCCGCAAAACCGACGACCGTGCTCACCGCCGGGTCCTTGAGAACGATGGTCACGAATTCCTGCATCTTGTCACGCATCGACTGGAATGAAATGTCCTGATCGGCCTGCACCGTACCCATCAGCCGCCCAGTATCCTGTTGGGGGAAAAAGCCCTTTGGCACCTGGATGTAGAGGTATACGCTAAGACATGCCACCAGAATGGTGACGGCCAGCACTATGGGTTGATGGGCAAGCACCCATTTCAAAGAGTGCCGGTACGAAATCAGCGCCTTATCGAAGACCCACTCGCTGGTGCGATAGAAGATGTTATGTTTTTCATCCTCTTTCTGGGCTCGCAGAAACTTGGCGCACATCGTGGGCGTTGTGGTGAGCGAAACCAGTAACGACACGCCAATTGCCACACTCAGGGTAACCGCGAACTCGCGGAACAGACGGCCTACAATTCCCCCCATCATCAGCAGCGGAATGAAGACGGCAACCAGAGACGTGCTCATGGAGAGCACCGTAAAGCCGATCTCAGCTGCGCCTTTGAATGCAGCCTGCACCGCATCCATGCCGCGCTCCACGTAACGCGTGATGTTCTCCAGCACCACGATCGCATCGTCCACCACAAACCCGGTGGAGATCGCCAGCGCCATCAGCGACAGGTTGTCCAGGCTGTAGCCCAGCAGATACATCACGCCAAACGTCCCCACCAGAGAAAGCGGCACGGCGATACTGGGGATGATCGTGGCCCGCACCGTACGCAGGAAGGCAAACACTACCAGGATGACCAGGATGACCGAGATCAACAGGGTCCGTTCAATGTCTTTGACCGAGGCTCGCACCGTGACCGTGCGGTCCAGCACCATATCCAGCTTGATGGCTGGGGAAATCGAAGACTGCAAATAGGGCATGAGGGCCCGAACGCGGTCGACCGTATCGATGATGTTGGCTCCCGGTTGGCGGAATAGAACAATCAAAACCCCCGGCTTGCCATTTGCCAATCCAACATTGTGTACGTCGGCGACCGAATCCTCCACCTGGGCGACGTCCTCCAACCGCACTACGCCCCCGTTGTGATAAGCCACGATCAGCGGACGGTATTCGGCGGCGGTGAAAAGCTGGTCGTTATCGGTGACTGCATAAGTTCTCGTGTCGCCGGAGAAGCTGCCCTTGGGCCGGTTTGCATTGGCGGCGTTGAGCGCATTGCGCACCGTGTCGAGGCCAACGCCTAGCTTGTTTAGCAGCGTGGGGTTCACCTCGACGCGTACGGCGGGAGGCGCTGAGCCGAATACAAACACCTGGCCCACCCCATCCACTTCGGAGAGCTTCTGCGCCAGAATGGAATCGGCAGTGTCGTAGAGCGTGGGAACCGGAATCGTATCGGAAGTCAGCGCCACGATGGTGATGGGTGCATCTGCCGGATTTGCTTTGCGATAAGTCGGGTTGCCCGGCAGATTCGCCGGCAGCTGGCTCCGCGCCGCATTAATCGCCGCCTGCACGTCGCGGGCGGCGGCATTAATGTCCCGGTTCAGATCGAACTGCAAAGTAATCCCTGTCGAACCGAGCTGGCTCGACGAGGTCATCTGATTCACCCCGGAAATACGGCCGAATTGCCGCTCCAGCGGCGTAGCCACAGCCGAAGCCATCGTCTCCGGATCGGCCCCGGGTAACGCGGCGCCTACGCCGATGACGGGAAAGTCCACATTCGGCAGCGACGCCACGGGCAGAAAATTGAAGGCAAGAATCCCGGCCAGCAGCAGCGCCGCTGCCAGCAGCGAGGTCCCGATCGGACGGCGGATGAATGGTGCGGAAATGCTCATCGCTCAATCCGTTGGCATGGGCTCCCGGGGAATAGGGTTGCCAATCTGGTAGCGTTCCAATCGACGCGCCAGCCGGTCAAACCACAGATAAACCACCGGGGTGGTATAGAGCGTCAACAACTGGCTGAGCAGCAATCCGCCCACAATCGTGATGCCCAGCGGCCTCCGCAACTCGGCGCCCGTCCCCGAAAGCAGAGCCAGCGGCAAGCCGCCCAGCAGAGCCGCCATGGTCGTCATCATGATAGGTCGGAAGCGCAGCAGGCAGGCCTGATAGATTGCCTCCTCGGGAGGTTTGTGTTCGTCGCGCTCGGCCTCCAGCGCGAAGTCGATCATCATGATGGCGTTCTTCTTGACGATACCGATCAGCAGGATGATCCCGATCAGCGCCACCACGTTCAGATCGTTGTGCGTAATCAGCAGAGCCAGGATCGCTCCCACGCCCGCCGATGGCAGCGTGGAAAGAATCGTTATCGGGTGGATATAGCTCTCGTACAAAACTCCCAGCACGATGTACACGGTGATGATTGCCGCCAGAATCAGGTAGGGCTCAGTCGAAAGCGAATTTTGAAACGCCGCAGCCGTTCCCTGGAATGAGGGATGAATGCTTGGCGGCAGCTGAATTTCTTTTTCCACCCGCTGGATGGCCTGCGTGGCGTCGCCCAGGGAAGCTCCCGGGCCAAGATTGAACGACAAGGTCACCACCGGAAACTGCCCCTGATGGTTCACGGAAAGCGAAGTGCGCGCCGAACGTACCGTGGTAAAGGCAGAGATTGGCACTGGCGAACCGCTGGTCACCGCACCCGGAACGTTGGCTGTGGGCGCGCCGGTCGTGGGCAGGCTGCTGCTGGGGCGAACGTAAATATCTTTGAGATCTTCCGGATTCTGCGAAAAGTTCGGTGCGACTTCGAGCACCACGTGATACTGGTTAAGCTGCGTGAAGATCGTCGAAACCAATCGTTGCCCGAATGCGTCGTAAAGCGTGTTATCGATAGCTTGCGGCAGGATGCCCAGGCGCGAAGCCGTGTCGCGATCAATCGAAATGTTGGCTTGCAGGCCGTTGTTCAGCTGATCGGTCGCGACATCGGTCAACTCCGGCAACTGGCGTAGTTTTTCCACCAGTTTCGGCGTCCACTCCGCCAGTTCGTCTGCATCGGCGTCTTCAATCGAGTACTGGAACTGGGTGCGGCTCACGCGGTCTTCGACCGTGAGATCCTGGACGGGTTGCATATAAAGCGTGATGCCATCAATCTTGGCCAGCTGCGGCTCCAGCCTCCGGATCACCTCCGACGCGCTGTCTTTCCGCACATCCAGCGACCTCAAATTGATCAGAATGCGCCCCGCATTGGGCGTGGTGTTGGTCCCGTCCACGCCGATAAACGACGATAAGCTCTCTACATCCCGGTCTTTCAGAATCACTTTTGCCAGTTCCTGCTGGCGCTGCGCCATGGCATCAAAAGAAACGCTATCCGGCGCTTCCGAGATGCCCAGAATTACGCCCGTATCCTGCACGGGGAAAAACCCCTTCGGCACCACCACGTAGAGAATCAGAGTAAGAACCAGCGTGGAAAAGGTCACCAGCAGTGTGGCAGTCTGATGTTTCAAAACCCACTTTACGGTGCGCCCGTAGAAGGCGATAACCCGGTTGAAATAGTCCTCGGAAATCTTGTAGAAGCGCCCTTCGTCTTCGGGTCGCTGATGCCGCAGCAGCTTGGCGCACATCATTGGGGTCAGGCTTAGTGATACCGCCGCCGAGACCAGAATCGTCACCGAGAGCGTGACGGCAAATTCGCGGAACAACCGCCCCACGATATCGCCCATAAACAGCAGCGGAATCAGCACTGCAATCAGCGAAACCGTCAGCGAGACAATCGTGAAGCCGATTTGCCCGGAGCCTTTCAACGCGGCTTCCACCGGCGCATCACCCTCCTCCAGGAAGCGGGCGATGTTTTCGATCATGACGATGGCGTCATCCACCACAAAACCGGTGGAAATCGTCAATGCCATCAAGGTGAGGTTGTTCAGGCTGTAGCCCAGCAGATACATCACGCCGAATGTGCCAACAATCGAGAGCGGCACCGCCACGCTGGGAATGATGGTCGCCGAGAGGTTCCGCAGAAATAGAAAGATGACCATCACCACCAGCGCGATGGTCAGCATCAGCTCGAATTCCACATCCTTCACCGACGCCCGAATCGTCGTGGTGCGATCGGTCAGAATCTGCAGATTGACCGCCGCCGGCAGCGAGCCCTGCAGTTGTGGCAGGAGTTTCTTGATCCGATCCACCACGCTGATGATGTTGGCTCCGGGCTGGCGTTGGATGTTGACGATCACCGCCGGTGTCAGATTCATCCACGCCGCAAGCTGCACATTTTCCGCGCCATCGACCACGTTGGCGACATCGCTGATTCGTACCGGCCCTCCATTGTGATAAGCGATCACGATCGGCTTGTATTGCTCGCCGGAGAGAAGCTGGTCGTTGTCCCCGAGGGTATAGGCTTGGCGCTGGCCATCGATCACGCCCTTGGCCTGATCCACATTGGCCTGCAGGATCGCTGTACGCAAATCTTCCAGGCTCAGTCCATATGAGGCCAGGGCCGTGGGGTTGGCCTGAATGCGCACCGCCGGCTTCTGCCCGCCGCTGATGGATACCAGTCCCACGCCCGGCAGTTGCGAAATCTTCTGTGCCAGCGCCGTATCGGCCAGGTCTTCCACCTTGGAAAGCGGCAGCGAATCCGAAGTCAACGCCAGCGTCAGAATCGGCGCATCGGCGGGATTTACCTTGTTGTAGATAGGCGGGTTGGGGAGATCGCTCGGCAGGAACGTGGAAGCGGCGTTGATCGCCGCCTGTACCTGTTGCTCTTCCACGTCGATGTTCTGGTCAAGGGCGAACTGGAGAGTGATGAGCGAACTGCCAAATGAACTGGTGGAGGTCATCTGGCTGAGCCCGGGAACCTCTCCGAATTGCCGTTCCAGAGGGGCGGTGACGGAAGAAGCCATGACGTCAGGGTTCGCCCCGGGATAAAACGTCACCACTTGAATGGTCGGGTAATCAACTTCGGGCAGAGCCGAGACCGGCAATTGAAGATAGGCGACCAGCCCCACCAACATCACGCCAACCATCAGCAACGTGGTGGCTACCGGCCGAAGAATAAATAGGCGTGAAGGACTCATGAACCGGGGGTTCCCGCTGCCGCCCCGCTTTGGCCTGCTCCTGTATTACTTCCCGCCACAGCCCTAGGCACAATCTTGCTGCCGCCTTGCAGTTTGTCCTGGCCGTCCGTCACCACAGTCTCGCCGGGGTTGATCCCGCTGGCGATAGCCGTGGTGTTGCCTTGAGTGAGCGCTACTTTGACCGGGCGCACTTCCACCGTCTGGTCAGATTTCACCGCATACACGAACGTACCCTGCGGACCGCGCAGCACCGCGGCCGTCGGCACTACCGTGGCGTTCTTTCGCACTTCGAGCAGCAATCGCGCGTTCACGAACTGGTTGGGCCAAAGCCGGTCGTCTTTGTTGTCAAAAACTGCCTTCAGTTTCGCCGTACCGGTCGTCTGATCAATCTGGTTGTCGATGGTCAACAGCTTGCCGGTCGCGAGTTTCGTCTGGTCATCGCGGTTGAGCGCTTCTACCTGCAGCGTGGCCGTCTTCATATGCTGGGCCACCCGGTCCAAAACATCCTCCGGCAGCGTGAAAATCACTGCGATCGGCTGCAGCTGCGTAAGGATCAGCATGGGGTTGGTATCGGTGGCGTGGACGATGTTCCCGGGATCTACCTGCCGCAGGCCGACCCGACCGTCAAACGGCGCCGTAATGTGGCAATACGTAATCTGCAGTTTCGCATTGTCGATCTGTGCCTGATCGGTACGAACCTGCCCCTCGAGCTGATCCACCGTTGCCTTTTGTGTGTCCACCTGTTGCTGGGCGATGCTGCCGGAGGGAATCAGCGCCGTGTAGCGGTCCAGGTTCAACTTGGCATCGCGCAGCGACGCCTGATCTTTGAACAGTTGCGCCTGCATCTGCTCCAGTTGCACCTGATAAGGCCGGGGATCGATCACGATCAGCAGCTCGCCCCTCTTCACGAACTGCCCTTCCCTGAAATTCACCTGCATGATTTGGCCGTCGACCCGGCTCTTTATATTGGCGGTATTGAACGCCGTCACCGAGCCCAGGCCCACCAGATACACCGGCATATCCTGGCTTTGCACCTTTGTGATGGCTACCGAGATGGCGCGCGGCGCAGCGGCATGGGCGTCTTGCTGCTTGCCGCTACAAGCCGAAAGGCCGGCTATCAACATTCCAGCCACCGTCGCAGTGAGCAGCCAGACTGTCCTTGTCCCGTGCACTGATTTTGCTTGAGTGAAGCTCGATTCGGTCATAGGTGCGATATCGGACTGTGCCTGCCCTCGCATCACCGGCAGGCTTGTCCATTATTAGACGTACGCCGTTCAACTCGGTTGCCGTAACTCTACCCGGGGAGTCAGGGACTTTTCCTCGCCAAGACCCTCCCGCTCGAGTGGCTCAGGTAGGAACCGGAATAGATGCAATACCTTGCCGTTCCAGCATCAACTGCGCTGCCACAACCGGTCAAGAGCAGGACGAAATTTTTTACAAATCTTTACTCGCTATTACCGTAGTTTTACTCTCGCACCTTTTCTTCGCTTACGGGTGCAGGATGGTTTGCCTCATACGCCGCTATTTGCGCCTCCTGCTGCAGCGTCAGACCGATTTCGTCGAGCCCATTCAGAAGGCAATCACGAGTGAATTCATCCATGGAAAACTTTACGCCGAATCCATGATCGTCACGCACTTCGCACCGCTCCAGATCGACGGTGACTTCGTAGCCCTGAACCTCCTGCGTGCGGTGCATGAGTTGCGCGACTTCGCCTTCGCCGAGCCGCACCGCGAGAAAACCGTTCTTCGAGCTGTTGTTGAAAAAAATATCCGCGAAACTCGGCGCGATCACCGCGTGAAAACCAAAGTCCGTCAGCGCCCAGACGGCATGTTCGCGTGACGATCCACATCCGAAGTTCTTGCCCGCAATCAGAACGCTGGCGCCCTCGTAACGCGGATGATGGAGGACGAACTCTAGATTCTTCTCTCCGTTTTGCCTGTAGCGCCAATCGTAAAAAAGAAATTCGCCGAAGCCGGTTCGCTCGATGCGCTTGAGAAATTGCTTGGGAATGATCTGATCGGTGTCGACGTTGATTCTGTCGAGAGGCACAGCCAACCCTCGATGTACACGAAAAGGCTTCATCGTTTCACCAATGTGCGTCGAAACCAGCAGACCGCTGTGTGGAATTTGCATTTCCGCCGTGTTCCTCTGTGCCCTCCGGGTTGAATCCACTTGTATCGAACTGGCACAGCACTGATCCTCGGGCCGATGGACTGACCCTACTGATACTTCCAATTCCTAATGTCTGTAAAATGCCCCGCAATCGCCGCCGCCGCCGCCATCATCGGACTCACCAGGTGCGTTCTTCCGCCACGCCCTTGGCGGCCTTCAAAATTGCGATTGCTGGTCGAAGCGCAGCGCTCGCCCGGCTGCAAAATATCCGGGTTCATTCCCAGGCACATCGAGCATCCCGGCTCGCGCCATTCGAATCCCGCATCCAGAAAAACACGGTGCAGCCCTTCCTGCTCCGCCGCGCGCTTCACCGTCTGCGATCCCGGCACCACCATCGCCCGCACTCCCGGGCTCACATGGTGACCGCGCGCCACTTTCGCCGCTGCGCGCAAATCTTCAATCCTCGAGTTGGTGCAGGAGCCGATGAAAACGCGATCCACGCCAATCTCTTCAATCCGCCGCCCCGGCTCGAGCCCCATGTATTGCAGCGCCAGTTCTGCCGCCTTCCGGTCGCCATTCTCGAAACTGCCGAGCTCCGGCACTCGCCCCGTGACCGGAGCAACCATCCCCGGATTCGTTCCCCAGGTCACGAACGGCGAGAGCTGCGCTGCATCGATTTCCACGACCTTGTCGAATGCAGCGCCCGTATCGCCGGGCAAATTTCGCCAGCGTTCCGCAGCCGCCTCCAACTCTGCGCCGCGCGGAGCAAATCGCCGGCCCTTCACATAAGCAATCGTCGTCTCGTCTGGGGCCACCATGCCCGCGCGCGCTCCCGCCTCGATGCTCATGTTGCACAGCGTCATGCGTCCTTCCATGGAAAGCCCGCGGACCGCCGCGCCCGCATATTCGATCACATGCCCGGTCGCGCCGTCAGTGCCGATCTGTCCAATAATTCCCAAAGCCAGATCTTTTGCCCCGACACCCTCGCCCAGCCGGCCGTGCACTTCCACCTTCATCGTCTTCGGCTTGCTCTGCGCCAAACATTGCGTAGCCAGCACATGCTCGACCTCGGACGTGCCAATGCCGAAGGCCAACGCTCCAAACGCGCCATGCGTGCTGGTGTGGCTGTCGCCGCAGACAATCGTCATCCCCGGTTGCGTGAATCCCAACTCCGGCCCGATCACGTGCACGATTCCCTGCTCCGCCGAGTCCATATCGAACAGCCGCACGCCGAATTCTCGGCAGTTGGTCTGCAGCGCGGCAATCTGCTTCGCCGCAATCAAATCGGTGATCGGAGTTCCGCGCGGTTCGGTAGGCACATTGTGGTCGACCGTCGCGACTGTACGCCCGGGCTGGCGAACTTTTCTTCCCGCCGCGCGCAACCCGTCAAACGCCTGCGGAGAAGTCACCTCGTGCACCATATGGAGATCGATGTAGACGATTGGCGACCGACCGCCCGGTTGGGCGACCACGTGCGCATCCCAGATCTTCTCGAATAGTGTGCGTTTCCCAGACATGGCTGCCAATCACCGCCGCCCCGGCGCAAACGGTGCCTCTTAGTTTTTCACACCGCGGCACCATGGAGCAAGCCAATGTAACCGCACCCGCAGGCCGCGCGCCGGGTGTAGAATCGCCTTTGTCGCTTCCTCTAAATTGCAACCGGAGCGCGCTGCGCCTCTGAATCCGTATCTTCGATCCCGTCATCAGAACCAGAAGATTCCAGGAGGAAAAAATCATGGCTCACGAAGTACCGCCTCTTCCCTATGACTATGCGGCCCTCGAACCCACCATCGACAAGCAGACCATGACGCTGCATCACGACATGCATCATGGTGCCTACGTGAAGAATCTCAACGCCGCCCTCGACAAGCATCCTGAGCTGTACAAGAAGACTCCCGAGGACCTGCTGCGCGACCTCAACTCCATTCCCGAAGATATTCGCGCCGCGGTCCGCAACAATGGCGGCGGCCACGTCAACCACAGCATGTATTGGAAAATCATGAAGCCTAAAGGAGGGGGGGATCCCTCCGGGCCGATCGCGCAGGTCATCAGCAAGACCTTCGGCAACTTCAAAGATTTTCAGGCCAAGTTCAATGATGCCGGCGGCAAGCAGTTCGGTTCGGGATGGGTCTGGCTGGCCGGCAAGCCCGGTGGCGAAGTTCACATCATGACCACGCCCAACCAGGATAGCCCCATTTCTCAGGGCCATTTCCCCATCTTCGGCAACGATGTCTGGGAACACGCCTACTATCTCAAGTACAACAACCGCCGGCCGGAATATCTTGCCGCCTGGTGGAACGTTGTCAACTGGGAGGAAATCAACGCCCGCTACGAGGCTTTCAAGTCCGGCAAAGCTATGCCCGAGCCGGCGTTGGCGCATCGGTAAGAGAAACGTGTCGGCCGGAGTGTCTTCTTGGCTAAGCGGAGAATGTCCGTCTGAGGGCCGGATGTCCTCGCCGGCTGCGGATGCAAGTTTCCCCAACGCAGATAACAGGGCCCAGCGGTTTTGCCGCTGGGCCTTTTCTTTTTATCGAGTGTCGCAGCCTCAGGCTGCCGCTGTCTCGATATAGTCATTCGGCTCGCTTTCGAATTCCTTGCGGCAATCCTCCGAGCAAAAGAAATACTTCCTGCCCGCGAACAGCGTCTGAAAATCCGTCGCCTTTTCGTCGACTTCCATTCCACAAACCGGGTCGGTCGCCACGATTCCTCCAAAATAGTTAGGTTAGGTTGAGAATTTGTTTCCTATCGCCAGATGAGCCAGCAATGACCTCTCCGTTTCGCCGCTGCGCCAAGTCGCTGACCCGGCTCGGCTTTTCTTGCCGCATATTTCGCGAGCAAAAATCATCAATGAAAATTCTTCCACCCGCGTGCAGGTCATACGCGCTGATTCACCAATTCGCGGAACTGCAGGAACTGCTTCCCCGTAGCAAACTGTGAGCCGCAGCCGACGCCCGTGAAAAGAAAACTCCGCCACCGTCTTTTGCTACCAGTAATCCTGTATCTGGCTTTCTGCGGCGTTGCGGTCGCACAGACCACTGTCCCGGTTCTTCTAATTCACGGCCAGGCCGACAGCAACATTCCCGTTCGCCACTCTCGCGGTATTCACGCTCGCAATCCAAACACCGTCCTGTGGGAAGTTCCCGGGGCAGATCATTGCGGAGCGATCAGCACCGCCCCTGAGGAATTCAGGCGGCGACTGCTCGCCTGGTTCTCATCTCACGATGCACGCGGCGCAGGAACTGCTGAAGCCCAGCTGACAGATGATCATTGACCTCTAAACAAGTGATTCCTGCTCCATCGCCTTTCTGCATTTCTTGTGCACGCTCTGTGGAGAATAAGCATTGCGCACCTGCTCTCAGAGTATTTCTCGCGCTCCCCGCTCACCAGAAGGCGACCGCCGCATTTTTCCTCAACTGCACCAAAAATATTGGATTGACCCTTCGCCGGTTCGCTCGTACAGTCTCTTCACGCTGACATCAAAAACGAGCTTGCCGCAGACATTCAGCGGCCCGAGCGGAGCGAGTCAATCGGAGCCTGGATTGGGCAGGCGACGCAGACGCTCCGCGAAAGCGATGCTTCAGGCATACAACGGCTCAACTCTAAACTCAAACAACCGGAAACTTAGCGAAACTGAGACCCGAGCAACTCCGCGCCATGAAAATGACCAACGAATGGACCACTTATCGCACACGCTTTCTGGTCAAAGCTAAACAACTGCAATATAGCCTCACTTTCACCGACGCTCTCGGCCGCCAGCATGCCGGGCGCAAAGGCGACTATCTGGTCGAGTCTTCCGACGGCGTGCTGCGCATCGCGCCGCGAAAAATCTTTGAAGACGTGTACGTGCCCATGTTCGGCGCCGGCGAGCAGGACGTTAGCCTGCCGCCCATTTCGTCTCTGGTGCGCAAACTTCCTCAGCCCTGCCGCGACCGCCGCTCTCCGGGCGCAGGTCTCCGGCTTTCTTGAAGAATCCAGAACCTGCTTTGCCAGGGATGGTCTGCTTTCCGTGGCAAAACCTAAACCATCAAACTGCAGCGGCGCGGAAGCTCGGCTCTTTGTGGAAATTTGGGCTACAACCCGGCATCCAGCCCGTCATTATTGGGGATACAACCTATTGTGTTTATCTCTTGACAGGCACAATCCACGGGAGTAACGTTGCACTCCCATGGCAATAAAATTCGCCTCGCGGGAACGAGGCGGATTTCGGGAAAACAGCTCAAGCGAAGAGAGCAATAAACTATAGCCTCCGGGGTAAGGAGCCGGGCCAGAGGTGACCCGTCTCTTCCCCGGAAATGTAACAAAACACAGGCTGTATTAGTGCGGTGATCGTTCCCCCGCTCCTCCCCCGGGGGCTCGACTAAAAGCTGAAATCTGCACGTCGCAGGGCTGTAGCCCTCGGTCTGTTTAGGAGCCCGAAATGGAAGCTTTAACCCGCCTCGTCGCCGAGTCGTTGGCTCGCTATGGTTTGGATCGTCCCGTCGACCCGCGCCGCCTGCAATGGTCCGGCTGGTTCCGTTGCGATTCACCCCACAGCCTGCTTTTAGTCCCGAGCAAGCCTGGCATTTTCGCCTTGGCCGAAGAGATCACGACTTTGGGTTCGAGCACGACTCATGTAGGAACAGCCGCCTTCGGCTGTCCAAGCGGCGCAGCAGGAGGCGACCCGGAAGGGCACGGCTTCAGTCATGCCGCATTCATTGCCGCTAATGGCGCACCTTCAGACGCTGACAAGCTCATCGCCGAAACCCGAACGCCAGGAGCCGGAAGCCAGAAACCAGAAGTTGGGCGAATGCTCGCCGTCTTTCAGTTTTCCGAAGACGACGATATGGCCTATGTGCTCGATCGCATGTTTACGCGTCCCAACCCGTTGCGCGCCCGTTTGGCCAAGGGAGATTGTTTTCTGCGCTTTGTCGTAATCGTCGATCAGGCTCAGCGCCGCACCATTTGTAACGCGCTGAATCAATGGCTGATTTCCTCCGCCGAGAAGGTCTCGGGACTCGCGGCCGATTTTGCCTCACCGCTGGAAGTTGCGACCCATCTGGGTAGAGCGGATCTGCCAGGGCAACCCAGGCTGGATTTCAGGGTTAGCCCGGCGGGACCTGTGCCGAACGTGCAGCCGTTGCCCTCGGGTTTTTGAACGACGATTTCTCT
>Ga0335073_10005115_pt1 | contig 18425 bp, 16 predicted proteins | sample Lox_Sample_22_FD_207093 | JGI IMG/M metagenome (GOLD analysis project Ga0335073, IMG submission 207093) | Soil microbial communities from Loxahatchee National Wildlife Refuge, Florida, United States - Lox_Sample_2.2 | ecosystem: Environmental > Terrestrial > Soil > Wetlands | place: USA... | reverse complement strand
TGGATTGCTGCGCGCCGCCTGCGTCCGTCGCGCAGGCGGCTTTGAATCGTGCAAGCAAACGATCGATGATCTCTGGCTGCGAGTATGACAGAAATTTGAGATTCGCCAAAGGTTCCACAATCGCCAATCTCCCTTAGTTCTTCCGATGGAGTGCGGCAAGGTAGAATGTCGTGGTCTATGGTGAAGGTCGATGTCGCGCCCCGCTTGCAAAAAGCGCCTCCCAAATCCGCAAAGCCATCGCGAGTCCGGCTGCTGAAGCGCTACTGGGACCTACTTGCGGTATTTCTCCTCATCCTCGGCTCGTTTCCGACCGTTTGGATCGCGCAACGGACTGTCACGCTGGTTCCCAATCTCGGTCTGATCGACGACAACTGGCACCTCGACAGCACCTGGAAGGCGTTGCGCGGTATCTGGATTGGCCGCGACGTCGCGTTCACGCACGGACCCATCTTCCAATGGCTGTCGTCGATTCCGGCTCGCTCCATGCCGCTGTCGTTGGGCGCGCTTTACGCCACCTGGAACACCATTCCAATCTGGTGCGCGATTGTTTTCGCATATCTGACGCTGCGCCTGATTCTGCCCGAGCAGGCGCCGTGGAAGCGATTTGTGCTGTTGCTCCTGCTGGCTTCGTTCTGGGAAACCTCATTGCGTTCGACCTTGCCCATCTTGCTGTTCGCATTGTTCCTGCGGGGATGGTATGAGGTGCAAGCGGGACGGTTGCGAAGCGCTTTCGCGGGAATCGCCGGCGCGGTGCTTTGCGCCATCGCCTTCCTTGTCGCGGGCGATGTTGGCATCTACACGACGGCAGCATGGTTTATATGCGTCGCAGCCATCGCGCTGGAGATGCGACGCGAGCGCTTCGCCGGGAAGCTTCTTGCTGGATTGCTGGCGTTCGCGCTCAGCGCCTTCGTTTTGGCGATCGTCATCAACAGCTTCATGGCGGGCCCGCTCGATTTCAAGTTTTGGCGAGACTCACTGGCACAGGTCGCGGTCTATCGTTGGGCAACACCGGCCGCAATGACGGCAAAAGGGACGAGACATCTTCTGGGCGCGCTGCTCCTCTGCGGGGCTATCTTCGCGGTGCGTGCTGGCACGCGAAGTAAAGGCGCGCGGCCAATGACACAGCGCACCGCGTTTCTAGCGGGCGGCTTCGTTTTCGGACTGGCGGTGATGCAAAGCGCCCTGGTGCGCTCGGACTTCGGACACGTGATCATCGGCGAATTTGCGATGATCTTTCTCGCCAGCGCGATCCTGTTCTCCTATCGGGGACGAGCGTCAGCAGCGGGAGTGTTGATTGCAATCGCAGCTTCCATGTTGTTTTCGCATCCCGTGTTCCGGCCATCCAGTGTGATCCGGCTTTATGGACGGCTGCGCCATCCGATGACAGAGTGTCCGCCGGGATACCGCGAATTCGACCGCGCCTGCTACGTAGAGCCGCTCACGCCGCAGATGTTGACGGCGGGCGCCAACTTTCTAGGCCAGCATACCGGCAGCGGCGACTCCATCTTTGTTTTTCCGTATCAGACGATGTTCGGGTTGGCGGCGCGTCGCAATGTCGCGGGAGGGCTGATGCAGGCGTACACCGCGAGCGGGCCGTACCTATCGCGGCTGGAGATGTCGAGCCTCGATGGTAAGTCTGTTCCGGCGGCGCTCTACCTGCCCGACTGCGACTACAGCCGCATGTCGCAAGCCGAGATTGCGCGTTGGTCGCGAAACTATCTCAGTGTTCCCGTCGACGGCCTTCCCAATTTCACTCGCGCTCCCGAAGTGTGGTTCTGGATGGTGCGGCATTACCGGTCGGCTGAGCAGCTCTCGCCTGGAGTCGTCGGTCTGTTAAGCGATGACTCGCGCACTTCGCGAATCGCCCTGCAGGCGCAATCGCTCGGCTTGCCGCTTCGGAAGTACCCGATCAATCAGCGTACTTCGGCAACCGACCTCGGCGCGCCGAATTGGCCCTCCGGTTTCGATTTCATCCGCCTGCGTCTGACGGTGCGTTATCCGATATGGTGGAAGCTGCGGAAGCCGGAGCGCCTGCAACTGGAGATCGCCCGCGCCGACGGCACTCGCGAAGTGCAATGGCTGATTGTGCAGCCGAATGTGTCGAGCGAGGCGTGGTTTTATCCTTGGAATGCGCCCGACCTGGCGAGCTATTTCGATTCCGACGAGAGCAAATGGCGACTTTCGCGGCGCGCGCCGATTACAAATCTGAGGCTGCTGGCAACGCCATTGGATTGGGTCTCGGAACAACCGGAAGCTGTGAGCATCGAGGCCGCCGACGCCGTGCGGCTGGTGATGGGTCCCCAGCATTAGCGAAGGCGAAGAGTAAACGCAGGACCAAGGTGCATGCTAATCTGGAAATGGAATGATCTCTGACTTACACCTAACTCAAGATCCGGCCTGATGCTCATCATTCCCACCTACAACGAGCGCGATAATATCGCAACTCTGGTCGGCCGTATTCGTACTGCTGCCGGCGAAGAGCCCGTTCTCTTCGTCGACGACAATTCACCCGACGGTACTGCGGATGAGATTCGCCGTATCCAGGCCGCCGATAGTAATGTGCACCTGCTTGCCCGGCCGGGAAAAGGGGGATACGGTTCGGCCTGCCGCGACGGCATGAAGAAGATTGTGCGCGAAAACCTCGCCGACTATGTCATTCAGTCGGACGCCGACCTGTCGCATCCCCCCGAGCTGCTGCCGCGCATGATCGAGCTGCTCAAATCCAGTCCCGTGGTCATCGGGTCACGCTATGTGGCGGGCGGAGGGGCGCAGGGTTGGGACATCCGGCGACGCGCCCTGAGCTTCGGCGCCAACCTCTATGCGCGTCTGTTTACGGGGGTGCCTGTGCACGATATGACTGCCGGTTTCGTCGGCTACCGGACGGATGTGCTCAGGAAGATCGATCTCGACGCGATTCGTTCCGAGGGTTACGCGTTCCTGATGGAGATGAAATTCAATCTTCATCGGCGCGGCACCACCTTCCGTGAATTTCCCATCATTTTTTGCGAGCGCGAGGCCGGTATCTCCAAATTCAACGGAAAGATTCTTTATGAGGGCGTTAAATTCCCCCTCAAGGCGCTGGGGAAAAGACTTCGCGGCGCATAGTTCGGGTTGCAAACTAATTGATAATACTTTCCCGGTCACAGTTCGTATCCGTCTGCTTATGGAGGGGACGAGTTTGTAGGACCTGCCGTTGAAGGCTCCAACTTCAAATGATGTGCGGCGGCGCGTTGCACCGCGTCTTCCGAGAACGGCAGCGTGAACGTTCGCCCGTGATAATAAGCATCCCACTGATCGTTGTAGTGGTCGTCGAAGATATCTCCCGACTGACCATTCACGATGTTCAAGGTCGTCGCATCCAGGTTCACAAAGTCCACTGTCAGCCGCTCCGAGGGGCCGAGCGGCGGCGCCTCCTGCTGGATGGTCTGGTCGTCGCCTGAAAGCGGCAGGCTGCCTGGTCCCGCGGCGCGCTTCAGGACAGGGAAGTGGCTCCAGAAGGGATGCTGGATATCGATGCGATTCACGCGTCCCCACTTCCACAACGCGAGCGCCCGGGTTGCACTCGCGTTGGACACTGCGGCCTCAACTGCAGCAGTCAGCAACTCGTCGTAATTCGAGTAGCCTTCCGGAAGCCAGCGCGGCGGCTCGTGGGTCAGCACATTCTCCAGCCAGACCGGACTCATGAACCACTTGTAGTCCTTCCAGCCGTCCCCCAGCTTGGGTTTGAGCAGCAGTTCTTCGAGCCTGCGGCGCGAGAAGACAGCGATGGTCGCTGCCGCGGAATCGGTGCTCATCGCGCCATCCCAATCGCGCATGAGATCGGCTGCCGCCTTCGCGCGGGCCGATGCCTTGGCCGTGTGATCGACGGAGTAAACGAAACGCTCGGCGCAAAAGCGATCAAAGGCGGAGACAACATCCGTCTGGATCGAGAGCATGTCCGCCGGCGTGTATTTCTTGGTTTCGCTCAGCAGCTTGTAGATACGTTGCGCGCGATACGGAGGCATCCAGTCGATGCTCAGCTCATAGGGGTAGTTGTCGGGCGTGACCCGAGCATTCGCCGTAGCAATGATGCCCGACGGCGGGTCGTATACGCTGGGCAGCTTGTCGAAGGGCACGTAGCCGGTCCACTCGTGGGTATCGTCGTCACCGGGCTCCGGTACCGATCCATCACCGCTCGCGCGAATCGGAATAAGGCCGGTGGCTTGATATCCGATGTTGCCGTCCACGTCGGCGTAGACCACGTTTTGTCCTGGAGCGCCAAACTCCGAGAACGCCGCCTCAAACTCCTGCCAATTGTGCGCCGAGTCGACTGCGAAAAAGGACATTCGCGATATCTGCGGATCGTAAATGGTCCATTTCAGGGCGAGCTTACGCTGCTCGCCGGGAATGAGGTCTGTGATGATGGGACCATGGCGGGTCGTCACCACATCCACCGTGACACCGGGCGCATCTTTGACGTGAATGATCTCTTGGCGATGCTCGGGCTGCACCCAACCTTGCGGCGTAAGGTACTCACCCTGGTCATTGAACTTTTCTATGTAGAGGTCTTCGACATTGGGGCCGAGATTAGTGAATCCCCAGGCGACGCGGCGATTGTGTCCGACGATGACGTAAGGCACGCCGGGCAAGGTCACACCTACAACATCGAAATCTCCTGCTGTAAGGTGGGCCTCGTACCAGATATCCGGAATAGCAAGGTCGAGGTGCATATCGTTCGAGAGCAGCGGCTTGCCCGAGGCGGTGTGCGCGCCGGAAATCACCCAGTTGTTGGAGCCGGGACGAACAGGGTCTCCCGTTCGAAAGCCTGAATCTGCAAACCCCATTGCTTTGTCATCCCGAGCGGAGGCGACCTGCCTTTGGTCGCCGGAGTCGAGGGATCTGCGCTTCCCACTCGAGGCCTGCCATTCGTGGGGAACCACCGATCCTTCGGCTCCGCATGCGTGGGGTCGCGTACTCCGCTCAGGATGACAACAACATGTGTTGTCGTCGCCAAGAAAAGCGTTTCCTCGCTCCTCTTCCTCATCACCCGGGGCTGTCTCTCCGGGAATCTCATTTTCGATGGAGTTGTTCTCGCTGCCAGGCGGATGATCGCGCCAGGAAATATTCACGAACAAGTCCTGCGTCAACTCCGGTCCTAGCTTCGCGAGGATCTTTTCCTTCTCCAGCTTTTCTTTGTAGAGTCCGTGGTTGAGAAACTTCGCCATCGATAAGCCGATGAGGATGGAGTCATCGACTGTCCACACATGCGGCGCATACCCGAGAAAGCGAAACTCCAGCGGCAGCGTCTTGCGATGCTGTTCGATATACGCATTTACTCCCGCAGCGTAGGCTTCGAACTGTGTCCGCTGCTGCGGATCCAGATTGGCTGCGCTGCGCTGCGCCACCTGGCGAAGGCCAAGGATGCGGTTCTCGCGATCGTACTTGACGTAAGCCGGGCCCAGAATTTCCGCCAGATCGCCGGAGGTGTAACGCCGCATCATGTCCATCTGCCACAGTCGGTCCTGAGCAGTGACGTAGCCTTGCGCGAAGAAAAGGTCCGGCAGATTAGCGGCGGAGATGTTCGGCACACCCAGGCTGTCGTAAGTCACGATGACGGGAGCGGTGAGTCCGGCGAGCCGCACGGTTCCATCGCGCTGCGGCAAGCTGGCGCGCACAGCGCGATAAAACCAGTAATCGAATGCGAGAAAGGCGGCCAGCAGCAACAGAAGAAGAACGATTACCGATCGGAAGATGACTCTGGATTTTCTCGGGCGTACAGCGGGTACAGTGACATGCATGAGGAATACCGATTATAAGCGGTCTGGCCGCCATATTTCCTCGCGCATACCGAGGCCGTCTACATGAGCTTTCTTAACTCGCGCCGCAGGATTTTGCCAGAGGCGGTGCGAGGCAAGGTTTCTACGAAGTGTATTTCACGGGGCGTCTTGTAGTGCGTCAGCCGCTCGGCTACGAACGCCTGCAGCTTCTCCGCCGTCTGCTGGTTGGGCAGCTCCGTTTCGGACAAGACCACAAACGCACAGGGAATTTCCTCTTCCGCGGCATCCTTGCGAGATACCACACCGCAATCGCGCACGAGGGGACATTCGAGCAATACACTTTCCACCTCGGCAGGAGCGATGGAGAATCCCTTGTACTTGATCATCTCCTTGCGGCGGTCGACGATGTAGTAGTAACCGTCTTCATCCACGCGCACGATGTCGCCGCTCCAGTACCAGCCGTCGCGCAGCACCGCCGCGGTCGCGTCGGGGGACTTCCAATAGCCCAACATGAACTGCGGTCCGCGCATGACGAGTTCGCCCAACTCGCCCGGCGCCACGTCGTTACCGTTCTCGTCGACCACTCGGCAGTCGGTTTGCGCCACCGGTGCGCCCACTGACTCGGGCCGATACAACGTCTCCGACAAGAATCCCACGTGCGTCACAGGTGACGCTTCGGTCATGCCGTAGCCCTGGCGAATGCGAACACTGGTGCTCGCGGTGAAGCGACGCGCCAGCTCCGGCGCAAGCGGCGCCGCTCCCGATTTCACCCAGCGCAGGCGATGCTGTCGCGGAAATTTCCCTTGCTCCGCTGCCTGGCAGTAAGCCAGCAGCGTCGGCGGAACGCACAGAGTAATGGTGACGCCCTCCTCCGCAATCAACTGCAGCGAGCGCTCGCAGTCGAAGCGCGGCATGAGCAGTAGCGTGCATCCGCGTATGAGCGCCAGGTTGAGTCCTACGGTGAGCCCGTAGATGTGATAGAGGGGAAGAAAACAGAGCATCACGTCATCGGCAGCGAAGGTGCCGCACTCGCCCGGCGTGAGTGTCTGATACACGTTGGCGACCAGATTGTAATGCGTCAGCATCACACCTTTCGGCAGACCGGTGGTGCCGCTGGAGAAGGGAAGTGTCGCCAGCGCGAGCCTCGGTTGCTGGTCAGGTTGCGGCAAGCCTGCGCCGCTTGCGGGCTTTAGCAGTGACTCGAATGGCTCCGAGCCATTCGGACCTGAAGTTCGAATCGTGAACACCTTGCGCAGCGCGGGCAAGCCGCTGAGGTCGATTCCGGACAGCACCGAGCCATCGCTGATGAGCGCGACCGCGTCTGAATTTTCCAGTTGATAGCGCACCTCGCGCTCGCGATAGGTCGGATTCAGGGTTGTGGGAACAGCGCCCGCCAAGGTCGCGGCGTGATAGGCAACTCCGAATTCCCAGCAGTTCGGCAGGAAGATGCCGATGCGCTCTCCAGGGCGAATGCCGGCTGCGACCAGCCCGCGCGCCGTTCGTTCCACCATTTCGCCGTATGTGGCGTATGTGATGCGTCGGGCCGGTGTGCACGAGGCGTCGATAACCGCAACTTTTTCAGCATGGCGCCAGCAGGAGTCGAGCACCACGTCGTGAACAAACCTGCCCTCGGGATCGGCGAAGAGTTGCGTGCGAAGCATTTCCAGTGAGGGCGCCATAGCGGTGCGCAGAAGTGTACCAGAAGCATTCTGCTATGCTTCGGATCGCATATGCGAGGCCTCCACGATAAACGCGTGCTGATCACGGGCGGCGCGAGCGGCGTCGGAGCAGCCACGGCCGCGCGTTTCGTGCAGGAAGGTTCGCGGGTTGCGATTCTGGATCGCGATGCGGACGGGTGCGAGCGCATTTCCCGGGAACTGCCCAGTCTTGCGGGAGCGTTCCGCGCCGATGTCAGCGATCCTAAGCAAGTGCAGCACGCCTTAGGCAACATCATTCTTGTGCTGGACGGGCTGGACGTTGTGATCAACAACGCCGGCATCAGCATTCGTCATAGCTTTCTCGATATCACGCCAGAAGAGTGGACCCGGGTGCTGGCGGTAAATCTCACCGGAGTGTTTTACGTTGCGCAAGGGGCTGCGCAGTACATGATGCGGCACACCGGGGGCGTCATATTGAACATGGCGTCTACCAATGGAATGGTTGGGCATCCTCACTACGCTGACTACAACGCCTCGAAGGCCGGAGTGATCGAGTTGACGCGTTCGATGGCGTTGGAGCTCGCACCCAAAGTGCGAGTGAACGCTGTTGCACCGGGATACGTGCTTACGCCGATGCAGCGTGCCGAGTACTCGGACACGATGCTGGAAGCGGTGAACCAGAAGATTCCGCTGCGGCGCCATGCTCAGCCGGAGGAGATTGCGGGGCTCTTTGCGTTCCTGGCGTCCGATGACGCTGCGTATCTCACGGGACAGGTTTACCTGATCGACGGCGGGGAAACCGCCGGAGGGCTGGCCAGCCGCTGACACATCATGGTTGTCGAGCGACTACCGAGGCCGACGCTGTGGTAGGCTTTTCTTATTCCTGCAAACTGACCGAATTGAATCAGATGAAATTATCCCGACTGGCGCTGTTGTGCCTGTTGCTGGCTGTTAGCGCTTGGGCACAGTCCACGCGCACCTGGGAACAGACGAAATACGATGATTTCGAAAAGGGTACGGCGCATGGCGTCGCCGTCAGCAGCGATGGTGCGCTGATGCTCGCGCCCGCTTTCACCGCACTGTACACTTCGCCCTCGACCTATCTGTGGGACATCGCCACCGATGCCGAAGGAAATGTCTATGCCGCGGCAGGCTCTCCGGCGCGAGTGTACCGGCTGACGCCCGACGGCAAGGCGCGCATCATCTTCGCTCCGCAGGAGTTGCAGGTGCAGGCGCTCGCGGTGGACAGCAGTGGCGCCATCTATGCTGCGACCTCTCCCGATGGGAAAGTGTACAAGCTGGTGCATGGGGGGCCTGCTCCTGGCAAGACTCCCGAGGGCTCACACACTACGGCGGAAGTTGCCGCGGCGCAGGAAGGCGGCAAGCCTGGCGAGAAGCCGCACCCGTCGGTTGATGTGGATCCCAGCTACAGCGCGACGGTTTTCTTCGACCCCAAGACGAAATACATATGGGCGCTGGCGCTCGACCGGGAAGGCCAGCTCTATATCGGGACCGGCGATCGCGGCGAAATCTTTCGCGTCGACCGCAACGGCAACGGCAGCCTCTTTTTCAAAAGCGACGAGGCGCAGATCCGTGCTCTCGACTTCGACAATTCGGGCAACTTGATCGCTGGCACCGACGGTAGCGGCTTGATCTATCGCATTTCGCCGAAGGGGGAAGGCTTCGTGCTATATAGTGCGCCGAAAAAGGAGATCACGGCGCTTGCAGTCGACAAGCAGGGCAACATCTATGCCGCAGGCGTAGGGGAAAAACGCGCCGCGCCGCCCTCTGTGGGTCAGCCCGTCACTAGCATAGGAGCGGTTTTGAGTATTTCGCCGGCAAATGGCCAGCAAGGCGCACCTCCGAGCGGCACGACGCAGCCCATGCCCAGCGCGTTACCCAGCATTGCGAATCTTGGCGGTTCGGAAGTCTACCGCCTTGCTCCAGACGGTTCGCCCAAAACCATTTGGAGCTCGCGCGAGGACCTGGTCTACGCCTTGGCCTTCGATGGCGAGGGACGGCTTCTTGCCGGCACCGGCAATCGCGGCAAGATTTACGCCATCGTCGGCAACCAATACATCGATCTCGCCCAGGCAAGCGCAAATCAGGTGACTACGTTCGCGCCCGATCCCAAGGGAGGGCTCTACGCCGCCACCAGCAATCTGGGCAAAGTCTTTCTGCTGGGCCCTAAGCCGATTCCGGAAGGCACCTACGAGAGCGATGTCTTCGATGCCAGAAACTTCTCCCGATGGGGGCGAGTCGAGGTGCGCGCCCAGGGCAGTTTTCAGTTGTTTGCGCGCAGCGGCAACGTAGACAATCCCGACCGGAATTGGAGTCCGTGGAAGCAGGTCGACCTACAGGACAACCTTGCGATTGATGCTCCACCTGCACGTTACATCCAGTGGAAGGCAGTATTGCAGCCCGGCAAGCCTATGCCGGTGATTGACAGCGTGACCGTCAACTATCTGCCTAAGAACGTTGCACCGGAAGTGGACAACGTCACCGTGATGGTTGGGTCACGCGTACCCGGAGGCGCGCGAAGCGGGCCAGAAGGTTCAGCCGGAGGGTATGAGCCGCCCCTACCCACGGTGAAGGACAAAGATTCCATCGTGGTGAAGTGGAAGGCCCACGATGACAACGACGACTCGCTGGTCTACAGCGTGTATTATCGCGGCGACGGCGAAACTCGCTGGAAGCTGCTGCGCGACGACGTCACCGACCGCTTCCTGAATTTCGACTCTGACCTATTACCCGACGGAGGTTACGAGATTCGGGTCGTCGCCTCAGACTCTCCCTCGCATTCCGCCGCGGACGCGCTGACCGGCGAGGCGACCAGCCCTCGGTTTGAAGTGGACAACACCCCGCCACGTATCGAGTCGTTGGGCGCTAAGGCAGGAGCTGACCAGATTCACGTTATATTTCGCGCCGTGGACGGCTTCTCGCCGGTGACTCACGCCGAATACTCGATTGACGCGGGCGACTGGCAAGTGATCGATCCAGTCGGGCAGATCTCCGACTCTAAAACCGAGAACTACGATTTCGAAATTCCGCTGCCTACTTCGAGCGAAGCGAACCAGGGGCGAACGATCGCATCAAGTTCTGCGCCCGAGGAACACACCATCGTGGTTCGCGCCTATGACCGCTTCGATAACATGGGCAGCGGCAAGATCGTCGTAAACCGACCGGCCGCTCGCTGAACAAGCACTCAGCGCCAAGCCTCGGTAGCCGGGCGCCGCTCTGCCCAATCTGCGGTCTTCCTCACATGTCTTCTTCGAAGTCTTCGTCCTGAAAGATATAGGGGGCGGTGCGGACGAGACGAAACCGTACCTTTTCCTTGCAGGTCTCGCAATCGGGGAAGTGCTCGCCGCTGATCATTACTACTTCATGCGCCTCGCGATGCTCGCGATCGTGAATCACTTCGTAAATGCCTGACTGACGGACGGTGTCGCCGCAGCGATAGCGCCTGCTGTTCGGGCGGTCGCCGCTATGCCCTGAATTGTTGACAGCGGCCAGCAGGTGGAACCCAACTCGTCGTGGGGACGTTGCACGGTGCCTGGCAGAATCGAATCGCGCGATTCGGAGATTTACGGGTGCAGCCATGAGGATTACCCCGTCGGGTTCATTGTGCTTGCTGTTCCGTAGAAAGTTAGCCTAAATTTTGAAGTTTGTGAAGGGTGATAGCACAAATCGCTGAGCTTAGGTGGCCTGTGAGGGCACCGGCTACTTGCCCGGATAGAAGTCGCGATCGCTACGGATATTGTTCGCCCGCTGCTTGAGAGTGAACCGCACGCGGTCTTCGCATATCGCGCACGCAGGGAAAGACTCGCCTTCCCGCAGGGTCGCCTCATGGGCTTCCCGGTGGCCATCGTGTTCAACCCGGTACACTCCTGAAACCGGAACCGCATGCGATGGCTTATAGACGGGCTCAGCCATATCGTGCTCAGCGGGGAACAACCAAGATTGTATCCCTGCCGAAACCAGCCGCTTCGAAAATCGAGGGTAGCGTGCGAAAATTTCGCAGGCGAAGCCCAGAAAATCACTTCAGCCCTGATTCACCAGCGAACCCACCCGCTCGCCCATGACCACGCGATGGATGTTGCCGCGCTGATTCAAGTTGAAGATCACGATCGGCAGATTGTTTTCCCGGCAGAGGGCGATGGCGGTCGCGTCCATCACGCGCAATCCGCGCCGCAGGACTTCCATGTAGCTGATCTGGTCGAACATGGTGGCGTCTTTTACGACCACCGGATCGTCGGTGTAGATGCCGTCTACCTTGGTCGCCTTGAGGATAGCGTCGGCTTTGATTTCCATGGCGCGCAACGATGCCGCCGTGTCGGTGGAGAAGTACGGATTGCCCGTTCCGCCCGCAAAGACGACCACGCGTCCCTTTTCCAGATGCCGGATGGCACGGCGCCGGATAAATGGCTCGGCCACCTGGTTCATCTCAAGGGCGCTCATTACGCGTGTGAAAACGTCCTGTTTCTCCAAAGCGTCCTGTAGCGCCAGCGCATTGATGACGGTGGCCAGCATGCCCATGTGATCGGCGGAGACGCGGTCCATGTGCTTGGCCTGCTCGGCCACGCCGCGGAAGAAATTGCCGCCGCCAACCACAATAGCGATCTCGATACCCAGGCGATGTACTTCGGCCAGCTCGGCGGCGATCTCGTGTACGCGCTGGTTGTCCACGCCGAAGCCTTGCCCGGCAGCTAGGGCCTCGCCAGAGATCTTCAAGAGAATGCGTTTGTAAATCGGAGCGTCCATGCAGTACGAACCTGGGAGAGAGATTCCTGTTCAGTTTAGCAGCAAGACCGCTATAGTTTCTTCCTTGTGCCTGAGCACGTCATCGAACATGGCTGAAATACAAAAGGCGGGATCGCTCCCGCCCTTGTTTCGTCCGTCGACACCGAAGCTTACTCAGGCGTCGGTTCTACGGCCTTGCTGATGGCGATGGTCTCGCCCACATCACCTACCTTGAAGCGAGCGAAGCGGCGGACGGAGATGTTCTCGCCCAGCTTGCCGATCACGCTGGCGATGAGCTGCGACACCGTCATGGTCTGCTCCTTGATGAAGGGCTGTTCGTAAAGGCAGACCTCCTCGTAGAACTTGCCCATCTTGCCTTCGACGATCTTCTCGATCACCGCTGCCGGTTTGCCCGTCTGCGCCGCTTGCGCGCGGTAGATCTCTTTCTCTTTCTCAAACGCTTCGGGAGTGACATCTTCCTTGCGGATGAAGCGCGGATCGGTGGCGGCGATGTGCATCGCGATGTCGTGCACCAGGCTCTTGAAGTCGTCGGTGCGGGCGACGAAGTCGCTTTCGCAGTTGACCTCAACCAGTACGCCGATCTTGCCGCCGGCATGAATGTAGCTGGCCACCGAGCCCTCGCTGGTGGTGCGCGTTGCCTTCTTGGCCGCAGTCGCGATGCCCTTCTTGCGGAGAATGATGATGGCCGCTTCCACGTCGCCTTTAGCTTCCGTGAGGGCGTTCTTGCAGTCCATCATGGGAGCGTTGGTCTTATCGCGAAGCTCTTTAACTTGTGCAGCAGATATGTTCACGGTCGTAGTACTCATGCTTCGAAAAACCTCTGGCTTTCGGCTCTTGGCTCTTAGCTGTTGGCAAGCAGCTCCTCTCGCCAGGCTTACCATTGGTGATTCTTGTTTTAGCCGACCAGAAGCCAAGAGCCAAAGGCCAATAGCCCACTAAAACAACGCCCGCGCTGCATCGATGCGCGGGCTGGAATTACTCTTACGAGCCGATCCTACGCGCTGGTGTTTTCGGCGCGACGGCCGCCGCGACCCAACACCTCTTCCATGCTGACCTCGTCGGAGTCGTCGATGGTCGATTCTGCAACAGCTTCACCGTTTGCGTCTTCGGGGCTGGCTGCAGCAGCTTCTGCGGCCTCGCTATACTGCACGCCGGCGGCGATGTCGGCCACTTGCTTGTCGGTCGCGGCATTCGCGCCTTCGACGACCGAGTCTGCGATCTTCGACGCGAAGAGCCGGATGGCGCGCAGCGCGTCATCGTTGCCGGGAATTACGTAATCCACTTCTGTCGGGTCGCAATTCGTGTCCACCACGGCAACCACCGGGATTCCCAGCTTGCGCGCTTCCTTGACCGCGATCTGCTCCTTGTTGGAGTCGATCACGAACAGAACGTCAGGGAGGCGGTTCAAATTCTTGATGCCGGCAAGGTTCGCCTGGAGGTGCTTGCGCTCGCGCTCCAGCTTGATGACTTCCTTCTTCGGCAGCAGCTCGTAGCGGCCATCCGTGGCCATCTCGTCGAGCTCTTTCAGCCGCTTCACCGACTTCTGCACCGTCACCCAGTTGGTGAGCAGCCCGCCCAGCCAGCGGGAGTTGACGTAGAACATGCCGCTGCGGGTAGCTTCTTCGGCGATGGCGTCCTGTGCCTGGCGCTTGGTACCGACAAACAGCACCAGCTTGCCTTCGGCCGTCTGCTCCTGCACGAACTTCGACGCTTCCTTGAACATCTTCAGCGTCTTCTGCAGATCGATGATGTAGATTCCATTGCGCTCGCCGAAGATATACTCCTTCATCTTCGGGTTCCAGCGTTTCGTCTGATGCCCGAAGTGAACGCCGGCTTCGAGCAACTCCTTCATCGTGATGTTTGCCAAGCTACCTCCTCGGTTGGCTTGCATCCCGGCCACGGCCGGGATTGCTTTTCCCGTCCCCGTCACCATAACGAGTGCGGGAAGAATTCGTTCCGGTGCTTACATCGAGCGACTCGCCCCCGGAACCAAAAAGCGAGTTGTCAGTAGCCGGTCGCCAGTTTTCGCTGGCTACTGACTACTGGATACTACCGTTTCGAGAACTGGAATCTCTTACGGGCGCCCTTTTGGCCATACTTCTTGCGTTCTTTCGTACGCGCATCGCGGCGCAGAAAGCCTTCCGACTTCAGCTTCGCACGCAGCTCAGGATTGAACTCCTGCAAGGCACGAGCGACTCCCATACGCACCGCTCCCGCCTGTCCGTTCACGCCACCGCCGCTCACCGTGCAAACGACGTTGAAGGTCCCCCCGGTCTCAGTCACCACGAAGGGCGACTTGGCCATGATGCGCTGGGCCTCGGTCACAAAGTGCTGGTCAAAGGGTTTGCCGTTGACCGTGAAGTCGCCGCTACCGGGACGGAGAAAAACGCGCGCGACGCTCGACTTGCGTCGTCCCGTGCCGTAATACTGAACCTGTTCTGCCATCGTTGATCTCTGAAGGGGCGCGGCTTTAGCCGCGCCGTTCCAGTTTCTCCTTGAATTTTGTCATCCCGAGCGCAGGCGCTTCAGCGCCGGAGTCGAGGGATCTGTTTTTATGCCCGCTGGGCAACCGCAATCGCTTCCGGCCGCTGCGCCGCGTGCGGATGCTTGTCGCCGCGATAGACCTTCAGCTTGCCGGCCATCGACCGGCCCAGTTTGGTATGCGGCAGCATGCCGACAATTGCGTCTTCGACAACCTTCTCCGGCCGGCGCGTCAGCCGCTTGCGGTACTCTTCCGACCGGATGCCACCGGGATAGCCCGTGTACCGGTGATAGACCTTGCTCTCAGACTTTAGCCCGGTGAGCCGCACCTTGCCCGCATTGATCACGATGACGTGATCGCCGGTGTCGAGGAACGGCGTGTAGCGGGGGCTGTCCTTGCCCGAGAGAATGCGGGCCACACGCGTCGCCAGCCGGCCCAACGTCTGACCATCGGCATCAATGACAAACCACTTGCGCGCAATTTCCCCTTTGGGAAAATACGTTGACATCGTTAAACTCTCCCAGATTTGAAACCGCGAAAGAGCCGCTCGGTTCAGGCGCTGAACGCGCAGAGACCTTCAGGCGGGCAAACGCAGGACCGCGAAAGAATTAAGAATAGACGAAGCCCGCGGGTATGTCAATGTAATCGCGGCGACGCTGGCGGTCTATACTTGCCCTGCAATCCCTCAGGGAGGAACACCAATGAAGACCTGCTTGGTTGTTTTAGCCTGCTGTCTCACTCTGGCTGCGACGCTCGCCTATGCGCAAGGCGCGGAGGAAGGCTTTCAGATGGCCAAAGTCGTCTCCTTCGAAAAGCTCGCCTCCAACGCGCAGCATCCGGAAGATGCGGACCGCTACAAGATTGCGATGCGAATGAACGATACGATCTACATCTGTCGGGCCAACGGTCCGATTACCGATTTCATGGGCTTCAGTCCGGGCAAAGAATTCCCTACCAAACTGGATGCTGAAGGCAAGGTGCTGCTGGTCAAGGCGCCCAGCGGCCAGACCGTACAGCTCAACATTCAGAGCAAGAAAATGCCGAAGTAAGAGGCTATCATTGGCGGAGTGGTAGCCCGCCCAGCACCACCTGCTGGCGCAGTACAAGAGCCTCGATTCCCTGATGCGCCAGTGCCAGCATCTTCGCCATCTGTCCGTCGTCGAAGGGTCGGCGCTCGGCCGTGGCCTGCACCTCCACCAGCTTCTTGCTGCCGGTGGCGACCACATTCATGTCCACGTCGGCGCGCGCATCCTCCTCGTAACAGAGGTCCAACATGATCTCGCCGTCCACGATGCCGATGCTGGTGGCGGCAACATAATCGCGAATGGGCGCAACCGTCAGCGCGCCGGCATCGACCATGCGCCGCATCGCCAGCCCCATCGCGACAAAGGCGCCGGTGATGGAGGCGGTGCGCGTGCCGCCGTCGGCCTGGATAACATCGCAATCAATGAAAATTGTGCGCTCGCCCAGCTTCTCCATATCGGTGACGGCCCGCAGCGAGCGGCCAATCAGCCGCTGGATTTCGTGCGTGCGCCCGCCCGCGCGTCCCTTGGTGACCTCGCGCGGCGTGCGCGTCAGCGTGGAGCGCGGCAGCATGCCGTATTCGCTGGTGACCCATCCCTTACCGCTGTTGCGCAGAAATGGCGGTACGGTGTCCTCGATGGTCGCAGTGCAGATGACGCGTGTGTTGCCCAGTTCGATGAGGCACGAGCCTTCGGCGGTAGAGATGAAGTCGGGCATGATGTTCACCGGGCGCATCTGGTCCGCCGAGCGATTATCGCTTCGAAAAACCATACTCGGCGATTTTACGACGATCTCGCAAGCGTCTGAGACCAATCCAATCGTATGGGGCCTGGCATCGCGAAAGCTTTCGACCAAATCCAATTGCCCGCGCCTTGTGCCGAGCCAACACCAGCAGTTCTTCGGCCAACGCGCGCAGCAGCTTCACCAGCTCCGCTACGAATCGGACGTGCCGATCTGCACCAGCGGATTGTGGGCGTGGATGGGCTTCACTTCTTCGTTCAGCATGGCAAGCGCTTCGTCGTCTTTGTACTCGGTCGAGAACGTTGCCCGCACGGTGGCCAGGAATCCGCGCAGCGAGCCAAACGTGTCGTTCACCGCCGAGGCTTCGTATCCGCTATGCACCATGCAATTCGCGCACTTGGGATTTCCGGACTCGAAACCATACTTGTGCCACTCGGTCTCGCGCATCAGCTCGTCGAAGGTATCGGCGTAGCCGTCCTGCAGCAGGTAGCAAGGTTTCTGCCAGCCGAAGAGGTTGAAGGTCGGCATGCCCCACGCCGTGCACGGATAATCGCGCTTGCCCATCAGGAATTCGAGGAAGAGCGGCGACTGATTGAATACCCAGTTCTTTTTGCGATTTGCCAGGATTGCGCGGAAGAGTCGGCGCGTGCGGGCGCGACCCAGGAAGTGCTTCTGGTCGGGCGCCTTGTCGTAGGAGTAGCCGGGCGAGAGCATCATGCCTTCGACGCCCAGCTCCATCATCTCGTCGAAGAAGCGGCGCACGCTGACGGGATCGGCGCCGTCGAACAGCGTCGTGTTGGTGGTGACGCGGAAGCCGCGGTGCAGCGCCGCACGCATGCCGTCGAACGCGGCGTCGAATCCGCCCTCGCGGCAGACGGAGAAGTCGTGGTGCTCGCGCTCGCCGTCCATGTGGACGGAGAACGTCAGGTACTTGCTGGGCGTGAACAGGTCGAGCTTTTCTTTGAGCAGGAGCGCGTTGGTGCAGAGGTAAATGTACTTCTTGCGCGCGACCAGGCCCTCGACGATGCGGTCGATCTCGGGATGCATCAGCGGCTCACCGCCGGGGATGGAGACCATGGGCGCGCCGCATTCGTCGACGGCGCGGAAGCATTCTTCGGGCGAGAGGTTCTGCTTGAGCACGTGCGCGGGATACTGGATTTTCCCGCAGCCGGCACACGCCAGATTGCAGCGGAACAGCGGCTCGAGCATCAGGACGAGCGGGTATCGCTTGCGCCCCTTGAGGCGCTGCTTCAGAACGTAGGTCGCGACCGTCCACATCTGGGATACGGGAACTGGCATAAGAAAGCAATTAGCAATTAGCAGCTAGCAATTAGCTCAAACCCCACACACAACGAACTTTGCTCTCTTTCGTTTCTATTGTACCTGTGGGACTATGTCAATTATCGCGGGGTTGTACGGGCGATGTAAACCTGCGACATTTGAGTTCGGGATCACAAAAGCGTGGACGTGTGGACTTTCATTGCCGAAATGGCGAAGGCACTCGCATGGCCTCTCGCCGTGCTTGCCATTGCTTACATGTTTCGATCCCATATAACGGGTCTTCTGAAAGGGGTCAAGCTCCGCCGGATTAGCAAGGGCCAATGGCAAGCTGATTTCGAGGAAGCAAAGGAAGAAGTTCGCGCGGAGTTACCCCGGCCGGAGCATCGTCTAAAAGGAAAAGGATTGGTTGGGCCGGAGGTGCTGGACGACGAAACCGAGCGGATGATTGAAGCCGCTCCTGCAGCGGCTGTAGCGGTGACTTGGAATCGACTTGAAGACCGAGTCGCAACCGTGGCCAAGCAGGCAGGCATCGCAGAAAGACTTTTTTCGGACGTCCTTCGTGCTCTTGTGGATCGAAATTTGATCAGCCCCACACTGAGAGATTCCATAATAGGCTTGCGTAATATGCGCAACTTGGCTGTACATGCGCCCCCCGACCGGCTAACGGCGAAAGAAGCGAGGGAATTCACCACCATGGCGGAAGCGGTCCTCTGGGCCCTAGAG
>Ga0335073_10005113_pt1 | contig 18431 bp, 14 predicted proteins | sample Lox_Sample_22_FD_207093 | JGI IMG/M metagenome (GOLD analysis project Ga0335073, IMG submission 207093) | Soil microbial communities from Loxahatchee National Wildlife Refuge, Florida, United States - Lox_Sample_2.2 | ecosystem: Environmental > Terrestrial > Soil > Wetlands | place: USA... | reverse complement strand
GATATCGACAGTGGTCTCATAAGTACAGGAGAACACTTTCCGATTAGATACGCAATTACTTATGACGTTATGTTTAGCTGTAGGACGTCAGCAATGTTTGGGTTGTCCACGACGTAACGCAAATACCCGGGCGGCTTCGCAGTCGCCCCTCGAATCAACTTTATCATCATGTGGCCGCAATTCCGACCGTTCCGGCCGTAAAAAGCGGTATCGAGGTCAAGCTTTTCCTCCTCATTCGGAACGCGAGCTTGACTTGGGATACGCATTGAGGGTTCACTCAACCTCGCAGGGACCTGAAACTTGTATCCGATGGCAGCATTCGGGGCGTCCCGCCAGAAAGTTCCGCGAAAAGCTTGCCATTCGTCGTCGTCCTTCACGGCAACCGCGCGGGCCGCAGTCTCCCCGAGGCTTGTCTCGAACCAAAGGGGATCGCCTCGTTCCCATGCTACGATCATTTGATTTAGGGCGTCCCGAGGCTGCTGGCCCTGGCAAGCCACGAGCAACCTTTGCGAGGGATGCGCGATGGAGAGATAAGACGTCAGACCCAAAGCAACGGCGATAGCGCCATCGAGGGACACCGTTGCGAAACTGAACTGCTGGCTTAACTCCATGTCTCGTAAACGCGGAAAGGCGCGAGCGCCGCGGATCCTGGCGTAGACGTAGAACAGTCGCTGAAGGTTCGGGGTATATTGACCGTTCTCCCCTTTCTTCGAGATCGCGCCGAACTCCTGTTCTAAGGCCGGCACCGACCGCTCGCCTAACGAGACGAGTCGCTCGATTGCGTCCTGGTCCTTCTTCTTCGCTGGGCTGTCCGCGTCGCAAGTGAGCGTACCATCGTAAGCGTCGGATCGATTCTGATAGGTCACGAACTTCACGAGTTGAGAAGGCGAAAGACGGCTGAGGTCTAACCTCGATGGCTTTTGCCCTAACAGGCTGGACGTCAACGCTCCGACGGCATAAAGGACCGCAACGTGAAGAAAGCTTGCTTTCATAGTCGCACTATGGAGTTGGTTGAGTCACGGCCCAAGACGCCCGCGGCAGTTCACCGTTTGGCCTCCCGATGAGAGCGTTACCTGGGGATTAAAAAGCCAAGTAATTGTGTTGCCGGGCCGGGTAAGAGACAGCTCAATGTTTCATCACCACCTTAATCTCAAACAGCTTCGGCCACAACTTCCCGGTCACAAACAACCGATCGCCGAATCGATCATAGGCGATCCCGTTCATCACATCCACGCCTTCGCGATCCTCGGGCGGCAAAATTCCGGTCATATCAATCCAGCCGAGCACGCGGCCATCGGCCGGCGAGATGCGCGCGATTTTTTCGGTCTGCCAGATGTTCGCATACAATTCGCCATGCACCCATTCGAGCTCGTTCACGTTATCGATTGGCCGCGCGCCGTCGTGAACCGTGATGCGGCGCAATTCGCGCAGCGTCGCCGGGTCCCATACGCGGATCTGCGCGGTGCCGTCATCCATGTAGATGTGCGTGCCGTCATTCGTTAAACTCCAGCCTTCGCCCTGATAATTGAACATGCGCTGCCGCGCGAAGGAGCCCTGATCGTACACAAAACCAATCTGCGTGCGATAGGTGAGCTGGAAAATTTTTTGATTGAAAATGGTGATGCCTTCGCCGAAAAGGCGCGGGTCGAGATGAATCTGCTCGACCGCCTGGCCGGTTTCGAGTTTCACCTTGCTCAAGGTCGAATGGCCTTCGAGACCGGTCGATTCATATAAAAACCCGGCGCGATATTCCAGGCCCTCGGTGAACGACTCGCGATTGTGCGGGTAAACGTGAACGATACGATAAGTGTATTCGGGGGTCGCGGCCAGCGCCGTCAACGCCGCCGCGAACAAGACTGCGATTCTCATTGTTCCATCTCACTCCTGGCGATTTCGTCGGCGACCTCGATGGCCGCACGCATCGCCTTTACATCATGGACGCGCACCAGGTGCGCTCCGTTTAAGACTGCGGCCACGGCGGCCGCCGCCGAGGCAAATTCCGTCAGGCGAGGCGAATCCTTCACCAGAAAATGCTTGCGCGAGGCGCCGATCAGGATGGGCAGCTCCAGCCGCGCCAGCTCGCCCAACCTGGCTAGAATTTCCGCGTTCTGTTCCTTGCGCTTGCCAAAGCCGATTCCCGGATCGATCACGATCTGGCGGCGATCGATGCCGGTATTGACGGCGCGATGCACCGACGCGTCGAGCTCGCTCGTAATCGTGCGCATCAGATTTTTGAGCGGCGGGAGCTTGGCCCAGGTTTGCGGCGTGCCGCGCATGTGATTCAGGATCAGGCCGGCGTTGGCCTGCGACGCTTTGCGCGCCAGCTCCGGATCGAACGTCAGGGCGCTCGGATCGTTGATCACGTCCGCGCCCAATTCCAGCGCTTTTTCGGCGACCGCAGCTTTGTAAGTATCGACCGAAATCGGAACGGCCAGTTTATTGCGCAGGCGCTTGAGCACCGGCACCAGGCGGCGCAATTCCTCGGCTTCAGAGATGCGCGCCGACCCGGGACGCGTCGATTCGGCGCCCACGTCGATCAGATCCGCGCCTTCTTCTTCGAGCTCGACGGCGTGGGCGAAGGCGCGATCGGGGTCGGTAAATTTGCCGCCGTCGCTGAAGGAATCGGGGGTGACGTTCAATACGCCGATGACCAGCGTGCGGTCTCCCAGCTGGAGGGTTTTGTCGCGAAGCCGCCACTCGAATCGCCGGCGAGGCATGAGTTTTCAGGTTAGCAGTTAGTGTCCCGCATTCGAAGTCCGTTGAACAATTCCGGTGGCAGCGGAGGGCGGACTTGAGCCCGGCCAGTCGGTTTGATTTGCGGAGCTGAAGCTCCGCGCGGGATGAATCCCGCCCTCCATCTACAATGGAACTTCATGGTCGAAACCATTCAATGGACCGACGCCGGGGTGGTCATGATCGATCAGACCCGGCTGCCGCGGGAACAGGTGTTTGTCACCTGCCGGACGTATCTGCAAGTGGCTGACGCCATTAAAACCATGGTGATTCGCGGCGCGCCGGCGATCGGCGTGGCGGCGGCGATGGGCGTCGCGTTGGGGGCGCGCGAAGGCGCGGATTTTGAGACGGTCTGCTCCACACTCGCGGCGACGCGGCCGACGGCGGTGAATCTTTTTTGGGCGATCGAGCGGATGCGGCGTGTTTGCGCGGCGTCGAATGGCAACATCGACGCGCTGGTGCAGGAGGCGCAGCAGATTCGCCGCGAAGACATCGCGATCTGCGAGGCGATCGGGCGCAATGGCGCGGAGCTGGTGCCCGATGGAAAAACGGTGCTGACGCACTGCAACGCCGGTGCGCTGGCGACGGCGGGTTACGGGACCGCGCTGGGCGTGATTCGCTCGGCGGTATCGGCGGGGAAAAAGATCGACGTGCTGGCCGACGAAACGCGGCCATTTCTGCAAGGCGCGCGGCTGACCGCGTGGGAATTGCAGCACGACGGTATCCCGGTTAAGCTGATCACCGACAATATGGCGGGATACTTTCTGCACTCCGGACGGGTTGGCTGCGTGGTGGTGGGAGCGGATCGAATCGCGGCCAACGGCGATGTGGCGAATAAGATCGGGACCTATTCGCTGGCGGTGCTGGCCAAAGAAAATGGCGTGCCGTTTTATGTCGCCGCGCCGGTTTCGACTCTGGATTTAAAGACGGCTTCCGGCGCCGGGATTCCGATCGAACAGCGCGCGCCGGACGAAGTGACACACGTTTTCGGTGTGCCCGTGGCTCCGGAAAATATCGAAGTGGAGAATCCGGCGTTCGATGTGACGCCGGCGCGATATGTGACGGCGATCGTCACCGAGCTCGGGATTGCGCGGGCGCCGTATGAAAAATCGCTGCGCGAATTCTGTGCGGCGAAATTGGATTCATAAGGCGCGGCGCAGTCCCAACAGGCCTGCCGCGGCGATCGCCAGCGAGACCAGCGCGGCTTCGCCAGCCACATCCGGCAGCCATCCGGAGCGGAAAAAGAATAAAAACAGCAGCACCAGAAAGACCACTCGCATCAGACGCCGGGCGCTGGCCGCGGATAAAGCCAGCGTCATCCAGCCGGCCACGGCCGCCATCGCCAGCGATGCCGTCAACCCGAAAAATCCAGCGCTGAGCAGCGTTCCAACGTCGGGCGCGAGGACGTACGGCCGGGTCGCGTAAATCGTCGCGAAGGCGGCTGCGAGAATCAAACCCGTCATCAGCTCGCCGTAAGTGACGGCGAGCAACAGCCGCGCGACCACCTCGTTCATTGATTGCGGGCGTTTCATTCCGAAACCTTGCGCGACCGCTGGAGCGGCGAATAGTACTCCTAGGCAGGCGTAGGCCGCGATGACGACGGGCTCGAGAAACACGCTGGGGCGTATCCACGGAAACACCACGCCAAACACGGCAATGATCGCGATGTGGACCGCCAGGCCGCCGGGTCCGATTCGTTCCGACAGAGCCGCGCCTTCGCGCCGCAGGTGATCCGGGATGCTTCCCATTCGCTGTTTATGGTACAACCGTGGGCGGGTCCCGTAACGGAACGCCCTTATCTCAGATTTAGGGCAAATTTGTCTAGGGCCGGAGCGCTAAACAACCCTGCGGGAAGATCCGATTAGGTTGATAGATATGTTGGACAGGCGTATAGAACCGAGAATGCTGTGCGCGGACCTAGTGGACGTTCAATGGAAAGACCCTGCCGGGCGAACGCGCCGCGGCGTTGCGAATCTTGAAGACATTTCGCTCTCAGGCGCCTGCCTGCAAGTGGATCGTCCCGTGCCGCTGGGCACGGCGTTTCGCATCAGTTACCCGAATGGGGAACTGCTGGGTAAGGTGAAATACTGTGTTTTTCGCGAGATCGGATATTTCCTGGGAATCGAGTTCGAGCCCGGCAACCGGTGGTCGCAGCGGCATTTCCGGCCGCAGCACCTGCTCGATCCGCGGCGCCTGGTCAGCCGGGTCACCAACCGTCTCAAAGCGGAAGCCGCTTCGCCGCTGCCGAATTAGCGCAAAAGACAGGTAGTGCCTGAAATCTGCGTTAATCCTGAAAGCATGGAGAGCCCCCGCCATGACTGGCGCGGCTGTAGATCCGTTATAGCCCCGCCGGTCATGGCGGGGCTCTCCATGCTTCAGATTCAAGGCTCAACGATCGATCCCTATAATGAAGGTATGCGGCTCGCCGTGCTTTTGGCCGTTTCCGCCGGACTTTTGTGGCCTGCGAACGCGCCCGATGCGCGCGACATCATCCGCAAATGTGTCGATCAGGACCAGTCCGACTGGATGCGCATGAAGGATTACACCTGGACCGCGCAGGAAACCACGCGGCATCTCGATTCCAGCGGAAATATCAAAGGGACCGACAGCGAGCGCTGGGAAACCGTGATCCTGTACGGCAAGCCGTACCGCAAAACCCTGGCGCGCGATGGCACACCGCTGAGCGCGGCCGAGCAGCAGAAGGAACAGCAGAAGATCGACCACGCGGTGTCGCAACTGGAGCGTGAATCGCCCCGGCAGCGCGCGGCGCGCCTGGCCCGGGATGAAAAAGAACGCGCCAAGGATCGCGAATTCTTAAAGGAAATGCCCGACGCGTTCCACTTCCGTATCGAAGGCCAGGAAAAAATCGACGGGCGCGACACCTGGGTTCTTTCCGCGACGCCCAACCTCGATTACCAGCCGAAACGTAGCGAGGCGAAAGCGTTTCAGAAAATCGCCGGCCGCATCTGGATCGATCAGCAGGAATTTCAGTGGGTGCGGATTGAAGCCAAAACCACCGGCGTGATTTCCTGGGGATGGTTTCTGGCGCGGCTCAATCCGGGCGCGACGCTGGAGTTCGAACAGGAGCGCATCAACGACGAAATCTGGCTGCCGCGGCGCGAATTTACCAGCGGCTCCGGGCGGCTGGGGCTGCTCAAAAAACTGCGGGAGCAGGACGAGGTGACCTGGAGCAACTACCGCAAATTCCAGGTGGAATCGACGCTGGTCCCGACGCGATGAAGTGGCACAAGCCGCCGGCTTGTGCTGTAAACCCGTCGCGCGCAAGCCTGGCGGCTTACGCCACTGTCTGGTGATTAACAGAAAAGCCGAAACGGTTCTCTACGCTTCGGCGCGTTCGGCGTCGGCCAACTGGCGCTGCCGCTCCCATTGCAGCTTGCCTTGATATTCCTGCCATAGCGTGGTAAATCCGGCCCAATAATATCCGCCGACGAACAGCAGCAGAAACGGAATCGCCAGAAAATTGTAGGATTCGATGGCGAAGGCCACCATCCACAGGAAGAACGTGCCGACCGCCAACTCCGCATAAGGCAGCCAGCCGCTGCGGCGGCGATACGCGATATTTTCCAGGCGAACTTTCTGATTGGCGCCGATGGCGTACTTCGGCGTGCGGGCAAAGCCGGTCTGATAACCGACCAGCGCTTCAATTACGGCGCGCGAATTGATGATGGTCAGCGCCACGCCGGCGGCCATCAGCGCCGGCAGGAACAGAAATGCGCGCTTCCAGGTTTTCGGAAACAGCTCGCGATGCGCGATCACGTAAAACGCCGAAATCGACCAGAAAGACGCCATGATCAGCGGCAGATCGATCACCAGCATCTGGAACCAGCCCATGTAAAAGCGCACGATCATCACCGGCAGCATCAGCGCGGTCACCACGATCATCAGCGGATAAGAAATGTTGGGCGTCAGATGGAAAAACGCTTCGAGCTTTACCCGCAGCGGGACTTGCGCGCGCCAGATGGTGGGCAATAATTTTTTGGCAACCTGCGTCAAGCCCTTCGCCCAGCGCGATTGCTGGACCTGGAAACCGTAGGTTTCAACCGGCAGTTCCGATGGGCACGCGACCGAAGGAACGTAAACGAATTTCCAGCCCCTCAACTGCGCGCGATAGCTCAAATCGGAATCTTCGGTCAACGTATCGTGCTGCCATCCGCCGGCATCGTCAATCATGGAGCGGCGCAAAATGCCGGCCGTCCCGTTGAAGTTGAAAAATAATCCGCCGCCGCAGCGCGCCACGTGTTCCAGAACAAAATGGCCGTCGAGCAGCATCGCCTGAACTTCGGTGAGCACGTTGTAATGCCGGTTCAGATACGCCCAGCGCGTCTGCACCATGCCGACCTTCGAATCGGCGAAGAAATGCACGGTCCGCTGCAAAAAATCCACGGGCGGCAGGAAATCGGCGTCGAAGATGGCGACGATTTCGCCGGTGGCCGTTTTCAATCCGTTTTGCAATGCACCGGCCTTGTAGCCGTGGCGATTGGTGCGATGGATATATTCGATCGGCAGGCCCTGCGCCTGATAATCCGCGACCAGGCGTTCGGTGAACGGATGGGTATCGTCGGTCGAATCGTCGAGCACCTGGATTTGCAGCAACTCGCGCGGATAATCGATTTTGACGGTTTCCTCGATCAGCCGCTCGATCACGTAGCGCTCGTTATAAAGAGGAAGCTGGATGGTCACACGCGGAAGTTTTGCGAAGCGCTGCGGCGGCGCGTCGAGAATGTTCCGGCGATGTTTCCAGTACCCGCGGATCATTTCATAGCGGTGCAGTCCGTAGCAGGACAGAACGATCAGAACGGCGAAATACGGGATCAGGATCGCCCAGTCGAAGAACACCAGGTGATGAATGCCCGCGAACGGGTTGTCGTAGAGCGATTGCACCCAACGGTTGATCGCCGAGGGGCCGTTGGTGGCCAACAACAAGGCCGGGCGGAGCGGAATGTTCATGATAAGCGGTATCTGGCGTTACGCTGGTTAGGCGCGAAGTGCTTCTGGTACTGCTCCGATAGCTTACCGGAACCGGGACAGCTTCCGGTATGGCCCTAATCATTATATCGACATTCGCCGCAATGTTATAATCAGGATTTTGCGCCGAGGGGCGAACCACGATGAAATTTTTTCTCGACACCGCGAATCTGGATGAGCTGAAAGCTGGCGCGCGCTGGGGCATTATCGACGGCGTGACCACCAATCCCAGCCTGATCGCCAAGGAAGGCGTTCCGCTGGAGGAACAGATCCGCCGGATTTGCGACATCATCGACGGCGATATCAGCGCGGAAGTGATCGCGGTTGAAGCCGACGAAATGCTGGAGCAGGGCCGGAAACTGGCCAAGATCCACAAGAACGTGGTGGTGAAGGTCCCGCTGACCCGCGACGGTATTCGCGCCTGCTCGATTTTCAGCCAGGAGGGCGTTCGCGTGAACGTCACGTTATGTTTTTCGGCGGGCCAGGCGCTGCTGGCGGCCAAAGCGGGAGCGTATTTCGTCAGCCCCTTCGTCGGCCGGCTGGACGATATCGGCGCGAACGGAATGGATCTGATCCGCGAGATCGTGCAGATTTACCGCAATTACAGTTTCAACACGCAAGTGCTCGCCGCATCGCTGCGCAGCACCACGCATGTGATTGAGGCGGCGAAAGCCGGCGCGCACATCGGTACACTTCCCTTTAAAGTGGTCGACGGGCTGTTCAATCATCCGCTGACCGATAAGGGGTTGGATCAGTTCATGAAGGATTACGCGCGCGCGTTTCAGGCCACCGCCGCATCGCGCTGATTTTTATTGCTGACACGCACCGCGAAATGAACCGCGCCCGTGTGGGTAGGGCAGGCTCCAAGAAGAAGCGGGCGGCGCGCCCGCCGCAGGCCGGGGGCCTGCCCCACAAACCCGCAGGCATAATCGCGGCCAGATTTCCCCGAACTTTGTAACCAGATCGTTCGTCTGCCAGTAACGACGATATGCACAGCCTGTTTGCCGACCTGCGCTTCGCGTTTCGTTCGTTCCGCAAAGCTCCGGTGTTCACCGCCATCGCCGTGTTGTCCCTGGCGCTGGGTATCGGGGCGAATACGGCGATTTTTACGCTGCTCGATCAAGTTTTGCTGCGCCTGCTTCCGGTGAAGGATCCGCAGCAACTGGTGCTGCTCACCATGCGCGGACGCCACTATGGCAGCAATTGGGGCGCGAATGCGATTTCGTTTCCCATGTATCGCGATTTTGAGGACCACAACCAGGTTTTTTCCGCGATGTTCTGCCGCCGCGCGTTCTTTACCAGCGTCAGCTTCGCCGGCCAGACCGAGCGCGCCCCGGCCGAGCTCGTTTCCGGGACTTATTTCCCCACGCTCGGCGTGGGCGCGGCGATCGGCCGCGTTTTCACGGCCGACGACGATCGCGCGTTCGATGCGCCTCCGCTGGTGGTGCTCGCTTATGAATACTGGCAGACGCGCTTCGGCGCGGATCGCGGAATTTTGGGAAAAACGCTGACCGTCGACGATCACAACCTGACCATTGTCGGCGTGGCGCAGGCGGGATTTGAAGGCGTGCAGCTCGGTTTCACGCCGGATTTCTTCGTGCCCATCACGATGGCGCGCCAGTTTAGCGTCGGCCCCAAAGAACCGTTCACGGATCGCCGCAGCCGCTGGGTGAACGCGTTCGGCCGAATGAAACCCGGCGTCTCGCTCACCGCAGCCAAAGCCTCGCTTCAGCCGTACATGCACTCGATGCTCGAAATGGAAGTGCAGCAAGCCGCCTTTGCGCACGCTTCGCCTTACGATCGCGAACAATTCCTGAAGTGCTGGATGGACGTGCTGCCCGGGTCGCAAGGGCAGACGCTGGTGCAGCAGCAGCTTTCGACTCCGCTGTGGGTGCTGATGGCCATCACCGGCGCGGTGCTGCTGATCGCCTGCGCGAACATCGCGAATCTGCTGCTGGCGCGCGCCGCGGGACGGCAAAAAGAAATCGCCGTGCGTCTGGCGATGGGCGCAAGCCGGCTGCGGCTGATGCGCCAGCTACTCATTGAAAGCCTCGCGCTGGCCGCCATGGGCGCAGCCGCCGGACTCGCGCTGGCCTACTGGGGCGATCGGTTGATGATGGCGACTTTCGTCGATGCCGATTCCGGATTCAAGCTGGCTGCGTCGCCCGACGTGCGAATCTTATTGTTCACGCTGGCGGTCACCGCGCTCACCGGCGTTCTGTTCGGCATGGCGCCGGCGATTCAATCCACCAATCCCGATGTCGGGCCGACGCTGAAGGATCAGGCCGGCGCGGTGGTCGGCGGAGGCAGCGGCGCGCTGCTGCGCAAGGCGCTGGTGGTGGCGCAGGTCTCGTTATCGCTGCTGCTGCTGATCGGCGCGGGGTTGTTTGTCCGCAGTTTGAATCGCCTGCTCACGCTCAGTCCGGGATTTCCGGTGGAACGTCTGCTCGGCTTCGAACTGGATCCGTCACTCAGCGGTTATAAAACGGATCGCGCCAAATTGTTTTATGAACGACTGCGCGAAAATCTCGGCGCGGTGCCGGGAGTTCGGTCCGTCGGTCTGGCGAACATGAGGATTCTCGAAAACAACGAATGGGACAGCAGCATGACCGTCGAGGGCTACGTCGCGCCGCGCGCCGGCAGCCATCCCGAGCCGTACATGAATTCGATCAGCCCGAATTATTTCGCCACCATGGGCATCCCGATTCTCGAAGGACGCGATTTCAACCTGCACGACACCAACCGGGTCAAAAGCACCGTTCGTCCGGACAGTAGCGAGCCGGACAAAATCATCATCAACGAAACTTTCGCCAAACGTTATTTCGCCGGGCGCGATCCCATCGGCCGTCACGTCGGATTCGGGGAAGACCCGGGCACGCCGACGCCCATGGAAGTGATCGGCGTGGTGAAAGACACCAAATACACCGGCCTGCGCGATGAAATTCCGGAGCAGGCGTTCGTTCCCTATCTCGCCAGTACGGACCCGGACGAAATGACAGTGTATGTGCGCACCTCGCTCGATCCGGATCAATTTTTTTCGATTGCGCGCGCGAAAGTCCGCGAACTCGATCCCAATGTTCCGGTGTACGCGATGCGCACCATGGAAACGCAAATTCGAAATTCGCTCACCACCGAACGGCTGATCGCCAGCCTTTCTAGCATCTTCGGATTTTTGGCTACGCTGCTGGCGATGGTCGGATTGTACGGCGTGATGGCGTACACCGTGGCGCGGAGAACGCGCGAAATCGGCATCCGCATGGCGCTGGGCGCGGAGCGCGGGAACGTCGTCTGGATGGTGATGCGCGAGGTGGTGCTGCTGGTGGCGATCGGCGTCGCACTGGGATTGCCTGCGGCGCTGGCGCTGGCAGGCCTGGTGAAGGCGCAGCTTTTCGGTCTGGCTCCGAACGATCCCGCGACGATGGCAATGGCCGTCGTCGGGCTGGCCGTTGTCGCCGCGCTCGCCGGCTACGTTCCCGCGCTACGCGCCAGCCGCGTCGACCCGATGACCGCGTTGCGCTACGAGTAGCCTCGATTCCTGAGCGAGCCTTCATGGCCCCTCTTGTGGCGTACGCACTCCTGCGTGCCGCATCGAGACTCATTTCGATGCATGCGAAGGAGTGTCGCGAAGAGGTGTCGCGAAGAGTCGCGACACGGCACCCAAAAGTGGGTGCGCCACGAGTGCTGCTAGTCGAAAAAGCCGCGATCTTCCGGCGAAAGGCGCTGCTTCGCCGCCGCGATATTGAAAGTCACTCCCAGACCCGGCCGGTCCCATACCTCGATGAAACCCTGCTTCATGATCGGGTCCGGCAGGCCGTCGACGATCTGATACCACCAGTCCGGCTGGGCCACCGGATATTCGAAGGCAATGTAGTTTTGCGGCAGCGCGGCCGCCAGGTGAACGTGCGCTGCCAGCCCGATCAGGCCGTCGAAAATGCCATGCGGAGCGATCAGGATGCCGTGCAGATCGGCGTATTCGGCGATCCATTTCGTCTCGGCCAGGCCGCCGCAGTCTTCCGGATCGGGGCCGATCACGTTCACCGCCTGTTTTTCGATCAAGTCTTTGAAATTTTCCCGCAGGTAAATTTCTTCGCCGGTGTGAATCGGCACCGACGTGGCTTCGGTCACTTCACGAAACAGGTCGGCGTTAGGGTAAGGCATGTAGTCGCCGGTGATCAGGTCTTCCAGCCACACGATGTGCAGCGGCTCCATTGCCCGGGCGAACGTGATCGCGTCTTTGACGGTCCAGCCCGGTCCGCAATCGAGCGCCAAACCGATCTCATCGCCCAAAACTTTCTTCATCGCTTCGACGCAGGCGACGATGGTTTCAAGACCGCGCTCGGTCAGCAGGCCGCGATCGGAGTGCGCCGCTCCCGTGCGCGGTTCGTCGTACCAGCCGTTGGGCATGGCGCGCATCATGGCGGGATTGTGAAACCCGACGGCCTGCTTGATCAGCGTGAAACCTTCTTTGGCCGCTTTCATCCTGGCCATGTTGTCAGCGTAATCGTGGGGCGTTTGTCCGGTCATCGGGAAGCGGACGCCGCCGTTGTAGGCGCGAACGCGATCGCGCAGTTTCCCGCCGAGCAGTTGATACACCGGCAATCCCGCCACCTTGCCGGCGATGTCCCAGAGCGCAATCTCGATCGCGCTCACCGCCGCGCCCCACGGTTTGAATGCGCCCATCCGGCGGATTTTCAGCATCACGCGCGCCACATCGGTGGGATCTTCGCCGAGCAGGTAATTCTTATAAAAAAGCACCATCGGCTTGAGATACGGTTTGTAGGATTCCGCTTCGCCGTACCCCGAGACGCCCTGATCGGTGACGATTCGCACCACCGGGCTCTGGCCGATGATGGCGCAGCGGAGGTCGGTGATCTTGAGCGGCGCGCGGCCCATGCGCCGGGGCTGAGCGAAAAGCGAGGTCGCCGCGGCGAGTCCGGGGAGCGATCCAAGAAATCCTCTGCGCGTCGAGTTTGTCATGAGTTCTATTATGCTCTTCGCTCGCGTTTGCCCTGAAAGTCCCGACTCCGAGGGTCGTCCTTGATCGGCAAAATGAACCGCGAGCGCGGAAATCGGCGGATGCAGGTCCCCCGGCAATCTTCTAAAGACTTCGCACCGCCTGCTCCACCTGTTTCGCCAGTTCCGCGAACGATTCGCCCTGGAGCCTCATCGGCCGCCCGAATTTCACCTCGACGCGTCCGAAGCTCGGCCACCGAGCGCTGCGGTTTAGAACTTTTTCGAGTCCCACGATCCTCACCGGAACCACCGGGATTTTCAAATGCGCGGCGATCATTCCCACTCCCGGCTGGAACGGAAGAAGCTCCCCGGTCGAGGTGCGGTCGCCCTCGGGAAAAATCAGAATCGACCATCCTTGTTCCACCAGTTCGCCCATGTAGCGGATGGTTTCGCCCGCGCCGGCATGGTGCTGCGGCAGCGGAAAGGCGTTGAAGAAGAACGTCGCGCCGAAATAATTCAGGCTGTTGGTCAGATACTCGCGCAGCGAATAGCGCTCCGGGAAAAAATGCTTTTCGAAAAATTCTTTGCTCATCGCCGTGGCCACGCGATAGCGGCGATGCGGCCCTAGCGCGGCGAGAATGGACGGCACATCGAAATGGCTTTGATGATTGGACGCGAAAATCACCGGCCCGCTCAGCGCCTTCAAATTCTCACGCCCGGAAACGCGGATGTGCGCCCAGATTTTCAACATCGGAATCAACCAATACGGCAACGCGAGCCGGCGCACCGCGCGCGCGAACCAGGTGCGACTGTAAGTGGGAAATTTCATCGGCGGCGCGGGCGGAAGCGGAGCCGGATGCGCCAGATCGGCCACTTTGCTCGCCGAGGAAAACGCACGCTCGTCGATATCGGTCGCCAGTTTTTGTTCCAGCTCCATCATCAGCTGCACGCGATCGAGCGAGCTTAAGCCCAGCTCATCGAGCGTGGTTTCCGGCGTAATCGAGCGGCCCGGCGCGTATTTCTGAAGCAGCGCCGTGAGGGCGTCGCCGTTGTGGCGCGGCGCGGCGCCGGTGGCGATCGCTTGCGCGATTTCGGCGCGGCGCAATTTTCGCGTGGTCTGGGTGCGCGGCAAATCGCCCGCGGTCCAGATCGAAACCGAACGGATTTTCTGATGATCTTCCAGCTTCGCGTTGACGTCGCGCACGATTTTGTCGGCGTCCGCGCCGTTTTCGAGCGCCAGCACGGCGTGCACGCGATCCTTGCCGATCACCGCCGATTCGCGCACGCCCGGCTCGTCGTTCAGCACTTTTTCGACGTCTTCGGGAAAAACCTTCAGACCCTCCGGCGTGACGATCATTTCCTTTTTTCGCCCGCGAATGCTCAGATGGCCTTCGCTGTCCATCTCGCCGATGTCGCCGGTGTGGAACCATCCGTCTTCGAAAGCCGCCGCGGTTTCCGCGGGCGATTGAAAATATCCGGTGGTGACGTTGGCGCCGCGCACCAGCACTTCGCCGTCTTCCGCGATTTTCACGTCGACGCCCGCCAGCGGTTTTCCCACCGTGCCGCCGCGCACGTGAAACGGATGGCTCAACGTCACGATCGGCGCGGTTTCGGTGAGGCCGTAGCCTTGCACCACTAAATATCCCAACTTCTGCCAGAATTTTTCGATCTCCGGCGCGAGCGGCGCGCCGCCGGAAATGAAGGCCCAGAATTTCCAGCCGAAAAAACGATGCACGCGGCGGAATCGCCACCAGCGCAGCGGCCATTTTCCGCGATCGAGACGCGGATCGTTCACCTCCGCGAAACGGCTGGCCACCAGGTCGCGCATCAGCTCCAGCATTTTCGGCACCGCGATCACCGCGGAAATTTTACGCGATTTGATTTGCCGCGCGATTTCGTGCGCGCTCGATCCGGTCATGAACACCACCGACGCCGGGACCAGCGGCGGCAGAAACAACGCCAGCGATTGTCCGAAAAGATGGCTCAGCGGCAGTAAATTCAACAGGCGCAGCGGCTGGAACGGTCCGGTATATTTCTGATATTTGGCGATCTCGCCCGCGACCGGTTCCAGATTCGCCAGCAGGTTGCGATGCGTGATCACCACGCCTTTCGGCTCGGCCGTGGTGCCGGAGGTGAACACAATTTCGGCGATATCGTTTTCATCGAGCGGCGCCGGCGCCAGCGCCGCGGCGTTCTGCGCCTGCTCGATTTCCGGGAGATGCCAAACCGGCGCCGCGCTATCCGGCGAGGCTACACGCTCCCCGATCAGCACCACGCGCGCCCCTGACTTGTTTTCGATTCTCCGGCACAACGCCGCGGACGATTGCGGATCGACGGGCACCACCACCACGCCATCGAGCAAACAGGCCCACAGCGCGGCAACCCATCCCGGCCGGCTTTCGGACCAGATCAGCACGGCGTCGCCCTTGCGAATCCCGGCCGCGCGCAGACGCTCGCGCAGCGCCGCCGCCATCGCCGCCACCTGACCGTAACGGTAGGTGCGGCCGCGATAGCCGTCGTCGTAGATCAGAAACTCGGCATCGAGTTTCGCCGCGCGATCGAGATACCGCGAAAGTTTACTCTCCGTAAAGGCCCTCTTCTTTATTCGTAACACTCCTCGAAGCATGGCCATCCAATCAGCGGAGGCACGTCTGCCCGAAGATCCCAGCCAGAACCTGCTCGAAGCGTGGTGTCCCACCTGTAACCCTTGGTGGATTGCGGTCTCCGTAATCCTGCCGACGTTCATGGAAGTGCTGGACACCTCCGTGGCGACGGTCGCGCTGCCGCACATCGCCGGGAGTCTGGCCGCATCCACCGAGGAAGCGACCTGGGTCCTGACCAGCTACCTGGTGGCCAACGCGGTGGTTCTCCCGGCGAGCAGTTGGTTTGCGCTACGTTTCGGGCGCAGAAATTTTCTGGTTTTCTGCATCATTCTTTTCACCGCCTCCTCGTTTTTCTGCGGCGCGGCGACCAGCCTGGGGATGATTCTCGCTGCGCGCGCGGTCCAAGGCGCTGGCGGCGGAGCTTTGCAGCCGCTGTCGCAGGCGATTCTTCTGGAAAGCTTCCCGCCCGCCAAGCGCGGCGCGGCCATGGCCGCGTTCGGATTGGGAGTGGTGGTCGCGCCGGTGCTCGGCCCGACGCTCGGTGGCTATTTGACCGATCAATATTCCTGGCGCTGGGTTTTTTATGTCAATATTCCCATCGGAATTATCGCCGTAATCCTGATTTCGCATTTTGTCGAAGACCCGCCTTATATCTCGCGCGCGCGGCCCGGCCGGATCGACTCGATCGGGCTGGGGCTGCTGGCCATCTGGATCGGCGCGCTGCAATACATGCTCGATAAAGGCCAGCAGGACGACTGGTTCGGCTCGAACACGATTCGCTGGGCCGCGGTCGCCGCCACGATCGGGTTGGCCCTATTCTTGGTTCGCGAGTTTACGGCCAAACATCCGGTGACCGATTTACGCGTCTTCGCCGACCGGAATCTGGCTATGGGCTGTATCTTAATCGCGCTTTTCGGCGGCGTTATTTATGGAATTATCACGATATTGCCGTTGTTTTATCAGACCCTGTTGAATTATACGGCCTGGAACGCGGGCATCGCGGTAGCTCCGCGCGGCATCGGCGCGATCGTGATCATGCCGATTGTGGGCGTGCTCTCAACCCGCCTCGACACGCGCTGGGTGATGACCACCGGGTTCCTGACGTTTGCCGTTTCCGCGCTGTGGATGAGCGATCTGACTTTGCAGATTTCGCAATGGTCCCTATTGTGGCCGATTATTATCAGCGGAGCCGCGGCGGGGATGGTGTTCGTGCCGACGGCAACGGTTTCGGTGGCCACGCTGAGCAATGAAAAGATCGGCAATGCCACCGGATTATTCAACCTGCTGCGGAATCTCGGCGGCAGCGTGGGAATTTCGTTGGTGGAGACGATGATCGCCCGGCGGCAGCAGGTTTATCGCGCGGAGTTGTCGCGCAATGTCGGCCGGCGTCATCCCTTGGAGCAGGCCTATCACCTGTACCACGGCCTGGTGCTGCCCTGGAGCGGTTCGCATCAGGCGATGCTGCGCGCCTACGCGCTGATCAACAACGGATTGAACCAGCAGGCGACCCTTTATTCCTACGTGTTCGATCTGCGCTACATGGCCGTGATCTGCGTGGTCTGCGTCCCGATTGTCTTCCTGTTAAAGAAAGCCAAGGCAAAGCCGGGCGCGATGGGCGCGCACTAACCCCGAATCACAGCCGATGACGAAGGCTCATCCGGGACTGCCCTCGCGCGGCTCCGGCGCCGCGGCTAAATGCCGCAACTTGTCCGGATTGCGCACCGCATACACCGCCCGAATCACGTCGCCCTCAATCTCGAACACGGTAGTCTGCACCGGTCCCTCGGGTGCGTCCACAATGACGCCGGGCAGCCCATTGATGGTCGCAAACCGCAAGGTGAACTCCTCGCGCCATCCTTTGCGCGTGGCGCCCACCAGGAATCGCGCCGCGCGATCGGCGCCGTCGAGCACGTTCAGCGCCGCCGCCACCTTGCCGCCGCCATCCGTCACCACGCGCACATCGCTCGCAAGCAACTGCGTCAGGGCATGGAGATCGCCGGAACGTGTTGCCGAGACGAATGCGGATATGAGCTGCTCATGCTTCGCCTCGATCTCGCCCGAACGCGCCGGCGGCGCGCTGGTGCCGCGCGGCCGCACGGCGCGCACGTGCGCGCGTGCCCGGGCGGCAAGCTGCCGGCACGCAGCCTCGCCGCGCTCCAGGGTCGTGGCCACTTCGCGGAACGAAAAATCGAAAACATCGTGCAGCAGGAAGGCGGCCCGCTCCAGCGGCGACAGCCGGTCCAGCGTCAACAGCAGCGCGATGGACAAATCCTCCGCCAGCTCCGTCCGGCTGTCGGGTGCGAGCGCTGCCGTGTCGACCACCGGCTCCGGCAGCCAGGGACCGACGTACTCCTCGCGCCGCGCGCGCGCCGACGTCAGCATATCGAGACAAATCCGCGCCGTTGTAGTCATAAGAAACGCTCTCGGGTCCGAAACTTTGTCACGGTCCGCCGCGTGCCAGCGCAAGTAGGTCTCCTGTACCGCGTCCTCGGCGTCCGCCATCGACCCCAGCATCCGGTATGCGAGACCAAGGAGGCGCCGGCGGTACGGCTCAAAGCTTGCGGCCGGATTCGACATCGCGCCGGCTGAGCTCATCTCGTAGGCGCCGCCACATCGGCCGGCGTGGGAACCCGGCCGTGATCCAACTCGACCGGCGTGTCGCCTACGACGATGCGCATGCAGGCCTTGCCGTGGCCAAGGGCGTACTTGACGGTTGGATAGATTCGCGCCGCGGTAATGGCAAAAGCCAAACTGATCAGGCCGAGCCGTCCCCAGCGCTTCACGATCGCCTCGCGATACTCATCGGCGGCGGCATCGTGCGCGAGCGTGGCGCGCGTGAATTTCCATACCAGTGCGACGTCCTGCGGCATGGCCTCGGGATTATCGGCGAGCACGGCGCGCAGCACCGCGGGACTGACGCCGGCACGTTCTGCCATGCTGACGCCCAGCTGCGTACATGGGCCGCAGTCCTCATGGCGCACGGCGGTAATGCCGGCGGCAAACCATGGCTCGATGGGGACGTCACGCCGAAACTGTCCGAGGGCGGTAGCGCGGGAAAACAACCACGCCGCACGTGGACTCGCGTCGATAATGTCGCGCATATAACTGGCGTCGTATTTCCAATCCCGCTCGAACTTGTCAATCGCTCTCTGAAGT
>Ga0335073_10005112_pt1 | contig 18432 bp, 15 predicted proteins | sample Lox_Sample_22_FD_207093 | JGI IMG/M metagenome (GOLD analysis project Ga0335073, IMG submission 207093) | Soil microbial communities from Loxahatchee National Wildlife Refuge, Florida, United States - Lox_Sample_2.2 | ecosystem: Environmental > Terrestrial > Soil > Wetlands | place: USA... | reverse complement strand
TGAAGCGATGGGGAATGACGCTGCCGCTGCCCGGGATGCCGCTTGCCGGGCAGCGCGAGATCATCGCGGGGCTGCCCGCGCTGGGCTTCACCGACGCCTGGTCCGCCGAGGTCAGCGGCACCGACGCGTTCACGCCGCTGGTCCTCGCCGCCCAGTGGGCCGGCGAACTGCGGCTCGGCACGGCGATCGTTCCGGTGTACACCCGCGGGCCGGGGCTGCTGGCCATGAGCGCCGCCACGCTGGCCGGCCTGGCGCCCGGCCGGTTCGTCCTGGGCATCGGCACCTCGTCCGAGGTCATCGTCACGCAGTGGAACGGGATCGAGTTCGACCGGCCGTACCAGCGGGCCCGTGACACGCTGCGTTTCCTTGGCCGGGCGCTGGCCGGGGAAAAGATCACCGAGGACTACCCGACGTTCCGGGTGAACGGGTTCCGCCTCGAGGCCCCGCCCGCCACGCCGCCCGCGATCGCGCTGGCCGCGCTGCGGCCGCAGATGATCAAGCTCGCCGCCGCCGAGGCGGGCGCGGCGATCACGAACTGGCTGGCGCCGTCCGACGTGCCGAAGGTGCGCGCGGTGGCCGGCCCGGACTGCGAGCTGATCGCGCGGATCTTCGTCTGCCCCACGCCCGACGCCGCGGTGGCCCGCGCCATCGGCCGCAGGATGATCGCCGCCTACATGACCGTGCCCGCGTACGCCGCGTTCCACGACTGGCTGGGGCGGGGCGAGGCCATGGCGCCGATGCGGGAGGCCTGGGCCGCGGGCGATCGCAAGGGCGCCCTCGAGAAGATCGACGACGGGCTCGTCGACGACCTGATCGTGCACGGCGCCCCCGAGGCCTGCCGGGAGCGGGTCGCCGAGTACCAGGCCAGCGGCCTGGACACGCCGGTGATCGCGATCGTCCCGCCGCCCGGAACCGACGCGGGCGGCGTCGCCGGCCTGGTGCGCAGGCTCGGAGCGGTCAGAACGACGTGATGACCGCGCGCAGGATCCGCCCGGCGTCGATGTCCGCGTAGGCCTGGTTGACCTGGTCGAGCCGGTACGTTTCGGTGATCATCTCATCGAGCTTCAGTATGCCGTCGCGGTAGAGGGCCAGCAGCCTCGGTATCTGGATCCGCGGGCTCTGCGACCCGTACAGGCACCCCTTGATCTGCTTGTTCATCATCGCCAGCAGGAACAGGTTCACGTCGGCCTGGCCCTGGGCGATCGGCGCCACCGAGGTGACCACGCACGTGCCGCCCTTGGCCGTCAGCGTCAGCGCGGGCTCCAGGAGATCGCCGCGCATGACGCCGAACGTGCAGATGACCGCGTCGCACATCTGCCCCCAGGTGAGCTGGCCGACCCCGGCGATGGCCTCGTCCAGCGACGAGTAGACGTGGGTGGCGCCGAACCGCGGAGCCTGCTCGCGCTTGAACTCCGACGGGTCCACGGCGATGATCCGCCGCGCGCCCGCCACCCGCGCACCCTGCACCGCGCTCATGCCGACCCCGCCGACGCCGAGAACCGCCACGGTGTCACCGGGACGGATCTCGGCTCGGCTCACCGCCGAGCCGAACCCGGTCGCCACCCCGCAGGAGACCAGGGCAACCGCCGGCCACGGGATGTCCGGGTCGACCTTGACCACCGAGGACTCGGCCAGCAACTGTCGTTCCGCGAACGCGCCGAGCTGGGAGAACCGCGCCACCGGCTGGTCCCCGATCCGGTGCGCGACGCGGCCGTCGGTGATCATCCCGGTATCGAAGAGCTTCATGCCCATGTCGCAAAGGAACGCCCGCCCGGCCCGGCAGCTGGCGCAGGTGCCGCAGGAGGGAATGAACGCCAGCGCGACGTGGTCCCCGGGCGCCACCGACGTCACGCCGTCGCCGACCCGTGACACCTCGCCGGCGCCCTCGTGGCCGCAGATGACCGGGTAGTGCGGCAACGGCAGGTCACCGCTGCGCACGTGCTCGTCCGAATGGCACAGCCCGCAGGCCCGCATCTCGACCAGCACCTCGCCCGGGCCCGGCTCGCCGACCGTGACCGTGTCGATCTTGTAGTCCTCGCCGGGCCCGTAGAGAAGCGCCGCGCGCGTACTGATCATTTGTTGCACCCCACGGGTAGGCGCCTAGCGGAGGCGGGTGACTGGGTGGGCGGGTGGGTGAGTATTAAAGTAGAACAGGTTTCAGTCTGCTCGCGCAAGGCGCGGCGGGGCCCAGCCGGCGTCGCGCGGCAGGCGGGGGCTAGGGCGGTCGTCCCGGTGCGGCGATAATGGCGACGTGGCCACGAAGAAGGCACGCCCCGGGGGAGACAAGGGCGGCCCCGCGGGCGCGGGCACGCTGGCCTCCGATGGATCGGCCCGGGCCGAGCGGGCCCAGCCGTCGGAGCGGAGGGCCCGGATGGTGTCGCTGGCCGGCGAGCTGTTCGCGCAGAAGGGCTACCGCGCCACGACCGTGCGCGAGATCGCGGACGCCGCCGGGATCCTGTCCGGGAGCCTGTACCACCACTTCGACTCCAAGGAGTCGATCGGCGACGAGATCCTTTCCGGGTTCATGGACGAGATCATGACCGACTACCGCGCCGCGGTGGACGCGGGCGGGGGCCCGCGCGCCGTGCTCGAGCAGATCGTGCGCTCGACGAGCGGCACCCTGGCCCGGCACCGCGCCGCGCTGGCCATGCTGCAGAACGACTGGAGCTACTTCGCGCAGCAGCCGCGGTTCGCCTACCTGCGCACGGCGCTGCACGAGATCGAGCGGATCTGGGTCGGCCAGCTCGAGCAGGGCATCGAGACCGGCGCCTTCCGCGCCGACCTGGACCCCAGGCTGACCTACCGGCTGATGCGCGACGTGCTGTGGATCCCGGCCCAGTGGCGCCGGACCGGATACAGCACCGACCAGGTGGTGGACGCCTTCCTGCGCCTGCTGTTCGACGGCATCACCCGCCCGGCCGCGAGGTAGCCCCGGCGGCGGGCAGCCCGTTACGCTCGGAACCAAGCAAGCGTTTGGTGCCACGCGCGTCTGGTGCCGGGGAAGCGCGCGTCTGGTGCCGGGGAAGCGCGTTGGTGCCGGGAAGCGCGTTGGTGCCGGGAGCGAGGACGCCATGGGCAGGCTGGACGGCAAGGTGGCCCTGATCAGCGGCGGCGCCCGGGGCATGGGCAAGTCGCACGTGCGGCACTTCGTCGCCGAGGGCGCGCGGGTCGTGTTCGGCGACGTGCTCGACGACCGGGGCGAGCACGTGGCGGCCGGCCTCGGCGAGCGGTCCTGCCGCTACGTCCACCACGACGTCACCGACGAGGCCGGCTGGGCGGCCGCGGCGGCCACGGCCGTCGACGCCTTCGGCCGGCTCGACGTGCTGGTCAACAACGCGGGCGTGCTGCGGTTCGGCAGCATCCAGGACATGCCGCTGGCCGAGTTCCGGCGGATCCTGGAGGTGAACGCGGTCGGCTGCTGGCTCGGCATGAGGGCGGTGATCGAGCCGATGAAGGCCGCGGGCGGCGGGTCGATCGTCAACATCTCCTCGATCGAGGGGTTCACCGGCGCCGCAGGCCTGTCCGCCTACACCGCCAGCAAGTTCGCGGTGCGCGGCATGACCAAGGTGGCCGCGCAGGAACTCGGCCGGTTCGGCATCCGGGTCAACTCCGTGCACCCCGGTGGCGTGCTCACCCGGATGATCCTGGAGCAGGCCGGGACCTACGATGAGGCCGACGGCGCCGCGTTCATCGAGTCGCTGCCGATCCCCCGGTTCGCCGAGCCGGTGGAGATCTCCCGGCTGGTCGCGTTCCTCGCCTCCGATGACTCGTCCTATTCGACCGGCAGCGAGTTCGTCGCCGACGGCGGCGTGCTGAGCGGCCCCGGCTACTGACCAAGGAAGCAATCACAACGTGAACGACTCCACGACCCTGGACGGCAGGACGGCGATCGTGACCGGAGCGGGCCAGGGCCTGGGCCGGGCCGAGGCGGTCAGCCTGGCCGCCGCCGGGGCCCGCCTCGTGCTCAACGACCTGCCCGGACCGGCGGTGCGGGACACCGCGGACGAGATCATCGCGGCGGGCGGCCAGGCCGTCGTCATCGCGGGCGACGTCGGTGAGTGGTCCACCGGCGAGCGCCTGGTGATCGCCGCGCTCGAGTCCTTCGGCGGCCTGGACATCCTGGTGAACAACGCCGGGGTGCTCAGGGACCGGATGGTGTTCACGATGTCGGCGGACGAGTGGGACCTGGTGCTGCGGGTGCACCTGCGCGGCCACTTCGTGACCACCCGGCACGCCACCGCGTACTGGCGCGAGGCGAGCAAGCGGGCGGGCGCGCCGGTGTACGCGCGGATCGTGAACACCTCGTCGGAGGCGTTCCTGCTCGGCTCGCCGGGGCAGCCCAACTACGCGGCGGCCAAGGCCGGGATCGTCGCGCTCACCGTGGTCACCGCGCGCAGTTGCGGCCGCTACGGCGTGCGCGCGAACGCGATCTGCCCGCGCGCCCGGACCGACATGACCGCGGACCTGATGGGCGCGCCGCCGGAGGCGGGGCCGGACCCGCTCGCCCCGGCCCACGTGGCGCCGCTGGTGACCTACCTGGCCGGCCCGGCGGCGGCCGGGATCAACGGGGAGGTGTTCGTCGTGCACGGCGGGGTGGCCGCGGTGATGGAGCCGCCCCGGGTGCGCACCGTGTTCCTGGCCCACGAGCACGGCTCGGCCGACGGCATGTGGACCCTCGACGCGGTGGCCAGCGCCCTCGCCCCGATGTCGGCCAACGAGCCGACGTCGGCGGGATTCGCCTGCGAGGACACGCTCCCCCTGGCCGCGGAAACGATCGGCTTCCCGTCCGCTCCGGCGTCAGATCGCCCGCAACGATCAGGCCCGGGGTCATGAACCAGCGCGATCGGGTGGCCATGTCGCCGCAGGAGACCGCGGCGTTCCTGGCCCGGGGCCGCAAGCTGCAACTGGCCACGATCAACCCGGACGGCACCCCGCACCTGGTCACGATGTACTACGCGCTGGACGGCGGGCGGATAACGTTCTGGACCTACCGCTCCTCGCAGAAGGCGCGCAACCTGGCCAGGGACCCGCGGGTCACCTGCCTGGTCGAGACCGGCGAGCAGTACTTCGACCTGCGCGGGGTCCAGGTACGGGGCCGGGTCGAGCTGGTCGGGGACCCGGCCCTCGTGCGGGAAATCGGCCGCCGCATCGCCGCGGTCATGGCCGGCCAGGCCGCGGGCGAGCTCGAGGATTACGTGGAGCACGCGGCACGCAAGCGGGTCGGCTACATCGTGGAGCCGGAGCGGGTCGCCTCCTGGGATCACGCCAAGCTGCTCCCGCCGGCCGCGGAGCCCGGTTAGGTCGCGATCCGGTACTCCTCGAGCAGCCGGCGCCCGACGATCATCTTCTGGATCTCCGCTGTTCCCTCGCCGATCAGCAGCATCGGCGCCTCCCGGTACAGCCGCTCGATCTCGTACTCGGCGGAGAAGCCGTAGCCGCCGTGGATGCGGAACGAGTCCTCGACGACCTGCACGCAGTACTCGGAGGCCAGGTACTTGGCCATGCCGGCCTCGAGGTCGTTGCGGCGCCCGGCGTCCTTGGTGCGGGCGGCCATCACCATCATCTGGTGCGCGGCCTCGACCTTGGTGGCCATCTCGGCGAGCTTGAACGCGATGGCCTGGTGCTCGGCGATCGGCTTGCCGAACGTGTGCCGCCGCTGCGCGTAGTCGATGCCCAGCTCGAACGCGCGCAACGCGACCCCGCAGCCGCGGGCGGCCACGTTGACCCGGCCGACCTCGACGCCGTCCATCATCTGGTAGAAGCCGCGGCCCGGCGCGCCGCCGAGCACCCGGCCGGCCGGGACGCGGACGCCGTCAAGCACAAGCTCGGTGGTGTCGACGCCCTTGTAGCCCATCTTTTCGATCTTGCCAGGCACGGTGAGGCCGGGCACGGCGGGGTTCGCGCCGAACCCCGGCTCCTTCTCGATCAGGAACGCGGTCAGGTTGCGGTGCGGCGCGGCCTGTCCCTCGTCGGTCCGGGCCAGCAGCGCGACCAGGTTCGAGGTGGCGCCGTTGGTCAGCCACATCTTCTGGCCGTCGATGACGTAGTCAGACCCGTCGCGGACCGCCCTGGTGGTGATCGCGGCGACGTCGGAGCCGAGGCCCGGCTCGGACATCGAGAACGCGCCGCGCACGTCGCCGGCCGCCATCCGCGGCAGGAAGCAGTCCCTCTGCTCCGCGGTCCCGTGCTGCGCGATCATGTGGGCGACGATGAAGTGCGTGTTGATGATCCCGGACACCGACATCCAGCCCCGGGCGATCTCCTCGGCCACCAGCGCGTAGGTGAGCAGCGACTCGCCCAGGCCGCCGTACTGCTCGGGGATCGTCAGGCCGAACAGGCCGAGCCGCTTCATTCCGTCGACGATTTTCTCCGGGTACTCGTCGGCGTGCTCGAGCCCGGTGGCGACCGGGATGATCTCCTTCTCGACGAAGTCGTGCACGGTGGCGAGGATGTCCCGCTGGATCTCGGTCAGGCCGTCGGTCCGGGCCAGGCGTCCCATCGCGATCACCCGGCCACGTCGGGGCGGCCGGGCTGCTCGCCGCCGCGTTCTTTGACGTGGGCCGCGGTCGGCACCATGACCTTCCGGCGGAAGACGCACACCAGCGTCCCGTCCTGCTTGTAGCCGCGGGTCTCCACCTGGACCACGCCGCGGTCCCCCCGTGAGGTGAGCCGCTTGCCGAGCACGGTGGTCTCGCCGTAGATGGTGTCGCCGTGGAAGGTCGGCGCGACGTGCCTCAGCGACTCGACCTCGAGGTTCGCGATGGCCTGACCGGAGACGTCCGGCACCGACATGCCGAGCAGCAGCGAGTAGACGTAGTTGCCCACCACCACGTTGCGGCCGAACTCCGTGGCCTGCTCCGCGTAGTTCGCGTCCAGGTGCAGCGGGTGGTGGTTCATCGTGAGCAGGCAGAACAGGTGATCGTCGTACTCGGTCACGGTCTTGCCCGGCCAGTGCCTGTAGACCGCCCCGACCTCGAACTCCTCGTAGGTCCGTCCGAACTGCATGACCGTGTCCTCGCTTCCTAGGCGGGCGGCTCGAACGCCGAGGTCCGGCGCAGGCCGGCCGCCCGGCCCTTGCCCGCGATCACCAGGGCCATCTTGCGCGACGCCTCGTCGATCATCTCGTCGCCGAGCATGGCCGAGCCCTTGGCCCCGCCCGCCTCCGAGGTGTACCAGTCGTAGGCGTCCAGGATCAGCTCGGCGTGGTCGTAGTCCTGCTGCGCGGGCGAGAAGATCTCGTTGGCGGCGGCGATCTGGTCCGGGTGCAGCACCCACTTCCCGTCGTAGCCGAGGGCGGCCGACCGCCTGGCCACCTCCGCGAACCCCTCCGCGTTGCGGACCTGCAGGTACGGACCGTCGATCGCCTGCAGATCGTGGCTGCGGGCGGCCATCAGGATGCGCATCAGGATGTAGTGGTAGGCGTCGGCCGGGTAGCCGGGCGGCTGCTCGCCCACAACCAGCGACCGCATGTTGATCGAGGCCATGAAGTCGGCGGGCCCGAACACGATGGTCTCGGTCCGCGGCGAGGCGGCCGCGATCGCGTCGACGTTCACCAGGCCCCGGGCGTTCTCGATCTGGGCCTCGATCCCGATCCGGCCGGCCTCAAGGCCCATCGTCTTCTCGATCTGGGTGAGCAGCAGGTCAAGCGCGACGATCTGCCCGGCGTCCTGCACCTTGGGCAGCATGACGCAGTCGAGGTTGGCCCCGGCCCCCTCGACCACCGTGACCACGTCACGGTAGGTCCACTGGGTGGTCCAGTCGTTGACCCGGACCACCCGGGTCTTGCCGCTCCAGTCCCCGTTGTTCAGCGCGTCGACGATCAGCTGCCGGGCGCTCTCCTTGACCAGCGGCGCTACCGCGTCCTCCAGGTCCAGGAACACCTGGTCGGCGGGCAAGCCCTGAGCCTTCTCCAGGAACCGCGGGTTGCTGCCGGGCACGGCCAGGCAGGAGCGGCGCGGGCGCAGCCGGTTCGTCGCGATGGCGGGCGTGGTCGTGGTCATCTCAGTTCGGGCCATCCTTCGGCAGGTGGTGGGCGAGCCTGATCTCGTCGACGATGCGGCCGATGACCGTGGTGAGGGCGAAGTCCCGGGGCGTGAACACGGCCGCTACCCCGTCGGCGCGCAGGGCTTCGGCGTCGGCCGGCGGGATGATCCCGCCGACTACCACGGGGACCTCCCTCGCCCCGGCCTCGCGCAGCAGGCGCAGCACCTCCGGCACCAGCTCGCCGTGCGCGCCGGACAGGATCGAAAGCCCGACGCAGTGCACGTCCTCGGCCACCGCCGTGGCCGCGATCTGGGCGGGAGTGAGGCGGATGCCCTGGTAGATCACTTCGAACCCGGCGTCGCGAGCTCGCAGCGCGATCTGCTCGGCCCCGTTGGAATGCCCGTCCATGCCGGGCTTGCCGACCAGGAGCCGCAGCCGGCCGGCCCCGAGTTCCTCGGCGGTGGCCGCGGCCGCGGCGCGGACGGCGGCCAGCTGCCGGTCTTGCCCGGCCGCCGCGGCCACCGGGGCGCCGCTGATCCCGGTGGGGGCGCGGTACTCGCCGAAGACCTCCCGCAGCGCCGATCCCCACTCGCCGGTGGTCACGCCGGCCCGGGCGCAGGCCAGGCTGGCCGGCATGAGGTTGACGCCGTCCTGTGCCGCGTCAGCGCGGAGCCGGCCGAGGGCGGCCGAGACCGCGGCCTGGTCGCGCCGCTCGCGCCAGCGCGCCAGCTGGGCCCGGATGTCGCGCTCGGCGGCCGGCTCGACCCGCTGTACCGCGGACTGAGGGTCGGCGGTGAGCGGGCTGGGCTCGGTCTCGGTGAGGCAGTTCACGCCGACGATCTTGTCCTCGCCGGACTCGATCCGGGCGCGGCGCGCCGCGAGCGAGGCGACCAGCTGGGACTTGAGGTAGCCGGACTCGACGGCCGGTATCACTCCGCCCATGGCCAGCACCTTGGCGATCTCCGCCTCCGCCCCCGTCAGCAGCTCCGCGGTCTTGGCCTCCACGACGGGGGACCCGTTGAACAGGTCGCCGTACTCTAGCAGGTCGGACTCGTAGGCCAGCACCTGCTGGATGCGAAGGCTCCACTGCTGGTCCCAGGGCCGCGGCAGGCCCAGCGCCTCGTTCCAGGCGGGCAGCTGCACGGCGCGGGCCCTCGCGTCGCGCGATAGCGTGACCCCCAGCATCTCCAGGACGATCCGCTGGATGTTGTTCTCCGGCTGCTCCTCGGTCAGGCCCAGCGAGTTGACCTGCACGCCGTAGCGGAACCGGCGCCGGGCCGGGTCGGTGACGCCGTAGCGGTCCCGCGTGATCTGATCCCAGAGCCTGGCGAAGGCCCGCATCTTGCACATCTCAGTAACGAAGCGGACGCCGGCGTTGACGAAGAAGGACATCCGCGCGACCACCTCGGCCATCCGCTCGGGCGGCACCTGTCCCGAGTCCCGCACGGCGTCCAGGACGCAGATCGCGGTCGAAAGTGCGAACGCGATCTCCTGTACCGGGGTGGCCCCGGCCTCCTGGAGGTGATAGCTGCACACGTTGATCGGGTTCCACCTGGGCAGGTGGCCGACCGTGTAGGCGATCAGGTCCGTGGTGAGGCGCATCGAGGGGCCCGGCGGGAACACGTATGTCCCGCGGGACAGGTACTCCTTGATGATGTCGTTCTGCGTGGTCCCGGCCAGCTTGGCCGGATCGGCTCCCCGCTCCTGCGCGACGACCTGGTAGAGCGCCAGCAGCCACATCGCCGTGGCATTGATCGTCATCGAGGTGTTGGCCCGCTCCAGGGCGATGCCGTCGAACAGGATTCGCATGTCGCCCAGGTGCCCGACCGGGACGCCGACCCGGCCCACCTCGCCGCGGGCGAGGACATCGTCGGCGTCGTACCCGGTCTGGGTGGGCAGGTCGAACGCGACCGACAGGCCGGTCTGGCCCTTGGCCAGGTTGCGGCGGTAGAGCGCGTTGGACTGCGCCGCGGACGAGTGCCCCGCGTAGGTCCGCAGCAGCCAGGGACGATCCCTGGCGGGCAGGCCGCTCGGCTCGCTCATCTCCCGCGCCGTTCTCACACGTTCCTGAAGCGGTTGATCTCGCTCAGGTGCTTGGCCCGCAGCTCGGGGTCGCGGACGCCGAGCCCCTCCTGCGGAGCCAGGCAGAGCACGCCCACCTTGCCGTGGTGCAGGTTATGGTGGACGTCCCAGGCGGCCTGGCCGGTCCGCTCCAGCGGGTAGACCTTGGACATCGTCGGGTGGATCATCCCCTTGGAGATCAGGCGGTTGGCCTGCCACGCCTCGCGGTAGTTCGCGAAGTGCGAGCCGATGATGCGCTTGAGGCTCATCCACAGGTAGCGGTTGTCGTACTCGTGCATGTACCCCGAGGTCGAGGCGCAGGTCACGATCGTGCCGCCGCGGCGGGTCACGTACACCGAGGCGCCGAAGGTCTCCCGGCCCGGGTGCTCGAAGACGATATCGACGTCCTCGCCGCCGGTCAGGTCGCGGATCCTGGCGCCGAAGCGCTTCCATTCCTTGGGGTCCTGGGTCGCCTCGTCCTTCCAGAACCGGTAGCCCTCGGCCTTGCGGTCGATGATCAGCTCGGCGCCGAGCGACCGGCAGAGGTCGGCCCTCGCCGGGCTGGAGACGACGCAGATCGGGATCGCCCCGCCGGCCAGCGCGTACTGGGTGGCGTAGGCACCGAGGCCGCCGCTGGCGCCCCAGATGAGCACGTTGTCGCCCTGCTTCATGCCGGCGCCGTTGCGCGAGACGAGCTGCCGGAACGCGGTGGAGTTCACCAGGCCGGGCGTGGCTGCCTCCTCCCAGGTCAGGTGCTTGGGCTTGGGCATCAGCTGGTTGGTCTTGACGAGGGCCAGTTCGGCCAGGCCGCCGAAGTTGGTCTCATAGCCCCAGATGCGCTGCTCCGGGTCGAGCATCGTGTCGTTGTGGCCGTCCGCGCTCTCCAGCTCGACCGACAGGCAGTGAGCGACGACCTGCTCGCCGGGCTTCCAGATGTTCACGCCGGGACCCGTGCGCAGCACCACGCCCGCCAGATCCGAGCCGACCACATGGTAGGGCAGGTCGTGCCGCGCGGTGAGCTGCGAGAGCCTTCCGTAGCGGCGCAGAAAGGCGAAGGTGGAGACCGGCGAGAAGATCGAACTCCACACGGTGTTGTAGTTGACCGCGCTGGCCATGACGGCGATGAGCGCCTCGCCCCAGGCGGGTTCGGGCACCGGCACGTGTTCCACGTGCAGGGACGTGCGCGGGTCCCGGTCGGGGGCGTCGACTCCATCGAACATGTGCTCGTCGTCGCGGTGCAGGGTTACGGCGCGGTAGGACTCCGGCACCGGCAGGGCGGCGAAGTCGGCGGGCATGGCGTTCGGGTCGAGTATCGCGTTAAGTATCTCTTTCATGGCTGTCTCCCTGAGCTCCCGCGCGCGCAGGGCCTCAGGTTCAGCCTTGGCGGCGTTTCCGGCAGGTCATAGGGACCTTCGTCATCTACGCCCGGGCCTGGCGGCCCGTCTGCGCCCGCGCGCCCGGATCGCCGGATCGATGATCGGAACCGAACCGGCCCGATCCTGCGACAAGGAGTACATGGGAGCGCGCGGGCGGCTGCGGCCATGAGACCGGTGCCCGGTGAGCGCGATGACGCGGCGCTGCTGCGCGCCGTGGCGCGCGGCGATGAGGGTGCCCTGGCCGCGCTCTATGACCGGCACGCGGGCTGGCTGACCGTCCGGATGACGCGGCGGTGCGCGACGCCGGACGTCGTGGACCAGGCGGTACAGGACACGTTCCTCGCGCTCTGGCGGAAGGCGGGCTCCTACCGCGGGGGCGGGGACGTGGCCGCGTTCATCTGGGGCATCGGCATCCGCCGCCTGATCGACGCGATCCGCCGGGAGAACGGCGCCAGGCACCGGCCGGCCTGGCGCGCGGCGGAGCCGGAGGTCGTCGTCTCCGCGGAGGACCAGGTCCTGGTCGGCGTCGAGCACGGCCGCCTGGGCCAGGCCCTGGCCGGGCTGTCGCCGGAACTGCGCGGCGCGATCGAGGCGACCGTGCTGGACGGACTGACCTGCGCGGAGGCCGCGGTGCTGCTGGGCGTGGCGGAGGGGACCGTCAAGTCTCGCTGTCACCGGGCCCGGCTGGCGCTGCGCGCCGCGCTCGCCGAGCAGCAGGGCGGACCCGACACGATGGCATCTCGCCGGGAAGCCTGGGGAACATCATGACGAGCTCATTTCCTGGCCTGGACCAGCACGCGGGCAAGGATCTCCTGGCCGGTTATGCCGCCGGGACGGCAGACGGGGTCCTCGTCTGGTCGGCGGAGGCCCACCTGACCGGGTGCGCGCGCTGTCGCTCGGCTCTGTCGGAGCACGTGGACGCGGAGCGGCTGGCGCGCAACCGGTCGGTGCTGCTGGCGCGCGCCGCGATTCCCGAGGGTGGCCCGGTGAGGCGGCTGCTGTGCCGTTGCGGCGTTCCCGACCATTTGCTTCGCCTGCTCGCGGCGACGCCGTCGTTGCGCGGATCCTGGCTGCTGTCGGTGGTCGGCGTGCTGGTCGTCGTGGCCGGCGAGACCGCGGCGGTCGCGCACGGGTGGATCGGGAGCGGCGGGCACCCGGGCCCGGCCGGCTACCTGCACAGGGAAGTCCTGGTGCCGTTCATGCTGGTGGCTCCCCTGCTGGTGCTGGCGGCCGTCGCGGCGGCGTTCCTGCCGATGTTCGACCCGGCCGCGCGGCTGGCCGCCGCGGCGCCGTTCTCCGGCCTCACGCTGCTGCTGGCCCGCTCGGTGTGCGCGCTGGCCGCCGCGCTGGTGCCGGTGGTCGCCGCCGCGTTCGCCGTGCACGGGCCGGGATGGCTGCCCGCCGCGCTGCTGCTGCCGTCGCTGGCCCTGTGCGCGTTCGCGCTCGCGGCCGCGACCGTCATGGACGCCCGCGCCGCCGCCGTCGTGGCGGGGGCGTTGTGGGTGCTGCCCGCGCTGCTGCTGGCGGCTGGCCACGTTCCGTTGCTGCTCGTGCAGCGCAACGCCCAGTTCGCCTGCGCCGCGGTGCTGTGCGCCTGCGCCGCGGCGCTGTTCGCGCGCCGTGACCGCTTCGAGTTGGGACCGATGAGATGACCCTGAACGTGGGCACCGCGGCCGTCCGCGCCGACGGCCTGTCCCGGCGGTACGGCGCCATCCGCGCCCTGGACGAGGTCGGTCTGGCCCTCGAGCGCGGGATCACCGGCCTGCTCGGCCCGAACGGCGCGGGTAAGACGACGCTGCTGTCGATCCTGGCCACGGTCAGCGAACCGGACGCGGGGAGCGTGTCGGTGTTCGGCCTGGACCCGCGGGATGCCGCGCAGCGGGTGGAGATCCGAAGGCGGCTCGGCTACCTGCCCCAGGAGCTGGGCTTCCACCGGCACTTCACGGTCGCCGCGTTCCTGGACTACGTGGCGATCCTGAAGGAGATCACCGACCGGCGCCGGCGCGCCGCCGAGGTGGCCAGGGTGCTGGCCGCCGCCGGCCTGGAAGGCCGCGCCCGCACCCGGATACGCGCCCTGTCCGGCGGGCTGCGCCAGCGCCTGGGGATCGCCCAGGCCCTGCTCGGCGACCCGGACCTGCTGATACTCGACGAGCCGACGGCCGGGCTGGACCCGGAGCAGCGGCTGCGCTTTCGGGAGCTGCTTTCGGGCCTGCCCGGCAACCCGGTGATCGTCCTGTCCACACACCAGGCCGACGACATCGCCGCGATCTGCCCCCGCGTCGTCGTGCTGCTCCAGGGGCGGGTCCGTTTCTCCGGCACCCCGGCCGAGCTGGCCGCCACCGCCGCCGGGCGGGTGTGGGCGGCCGGCGAGCGCGACGCGGGGGCCCATCTGTCCTGGCGCGGCGGCGACGGCCGGTGGCGGCACGTCGGCGACCAGCCGCCGCCCGGCGCCGAACTGGTCGCGCCGACCGTCGAAGACGGGTACCTTCTGCTGTCCCACGCGGCAGGTGCGCGATGACCGCCGCCGGTGGCGGGCCCGCGCTCTCCGGTACGGGCGCCGGCCACGCCCCGGCAGGCCTCACCGCGCGGTCGCGCGCTCCCCGGCTGCGGACGGTGCTTGCCCTGGCCACAGTGGAGGCGTCGCTGCTGGTCCGCAGCGTGCTGGCGCTCGCCGGGCTGCTGGCCGGTGCCGCCGTGATCTGGCTGTTGGCCCGGTCGGCGCAACCGTTGTGGTGGCGCGCTGACTGGGAGATCGGCGCCGGGCAGTTCGTCCTCGGCATGGCCGTACTGGTCAGCGCGCAGCTGGCCGCCGGGCGGCCCCGGCGCGACGCCATGGCCGGTCTTTACGCCAGCTTCCCGGCCACGGCCGGCACCCGCACGCTCGCTCACCTGGCGGGCCTGGCGGGAGCCGTGCCCGCCAGCCTGCTGCTGCTCGGTGCCGCCGCCGCGGTGATAGAAGTCCGCGGTGCCATCGGCGCCCCGAGCATCGCGGTCCTGGCGGGCGGGCTGCTGCTGGTGATCGCCGCCGGAGCGGCCGGGATCGCGATCGGCACGCGATTCGCGCATCCGCTGGCCGGAGTGCTCGGCGCCGTAGCACTGTTCAGTACCTCCGCGACGAGCCACCTGGCCTCGGGAGGGGGCATCTGGCTGCTCCCGTGGGAGATTTTGCAGGACCAGCTGGGGAGCCTGCCAGGCCGGCTGGCCGGATACCCGCCCGCCGGCGCGCACGCGCTGGAACTGGCCGGCCTTGCCGTCCTGGCCGGGGTCGTGGCGCTCGCGGTGGCTGCCGGGCGAGCCCGGCCGCGCGCTTGGCTGGCGGCGGCCGGCGTCGCCGCCGTGGCGGTGATCTGCCTCGCGGGCGCCCTGCAGCTGCGGCCCGTCCCCGCCGCCGGCCTGAACCACCTGGTAAGCGAGGTCGCCGATCCGGCCTCGGCGCAGCGCTGCGCGAGCGCCGGCCAGGTCCGGTACTGCCTCTATCCCGGCTTCGGCTCCCTGCTGCCGTCGCTGGAGGCGCCGGTCAACCAGGTGCTCGCGCACCTGCCCGCCCGGCCCGCCCGGCCGCTGACGGTCAGGCAGGTCGTGCCGCTCGACCTCGATTCCACCCTCACGCACGGCCATCCGGGCCTGGAGGTGTCCCGGTGGGACGCGCGGCTGCAGCGCGCGCCTGGTAGCGACGGCGCCGCACCGGCTTCGGCGATCTACCTGCCGGTCGGCGACTGGCCCGCCGCCGGCGGCCAGCTCGCTGACGCACATTTCGACCTGGCCCTGGCCGCCGCCGAGTGGGCGGCAGGCCTCCCGGGAACCGGCGGCATATTCAACAGCTCCGAGAGCGTGCAGTGCGTGCCCCTCGACCAGGCGCGGGAGGCGGTCGCGATCTGGCTGGCCATCCTCGCCACCCGCCCTCCGGCCGGCGAGCTCCAGGCCGGCCTGGGCGGCCTGGAGACCGGTCGCGGCTTCCACGGGGTGCAGGCCCGCGGCACCATGGTCCCCACCTGGAACTATCCCGGCGAAGGCGGCAGCTACGTCACGCCGCCGGGGGGCGGAGCGGAAGACACCGCCGCCGGATACCTGCTCGCCAACGCGATGACGAGCCTTCCGCAGCAGAAGGTCAGCCAGGTCCTGCGGTCCGCGTGGGGCAGATGGCTGAACTGGCGCACCACCGACGCCCAGCTCGCCGCGGCGCTCGGCATCCGGATGCCCGGTTTCCGCCTCCCTCCGCCGCTGCGGCCGGGTTTCACGCCCCCGCCGGGGACGACAGCGGGGAACGCGGATCAGCCGGGACCGCAGACTCCGGTCTGCGCGTCCTGAGCCATGCGCGCCAGCGCCCGCGACGGCGCGCCGCCCGCCCGCGACGGCGCGCCGCCCGCCCGCGGCCGGCCGGTCCGGCCCGCGCCGCGGTCCCGCGTGTCCTGGCTCCGCGCACTGCCGCTGCTCGCCGGGCCCGTCACCCGGACGATGCCGTGGGCGCCGCTGATCGCCGGCTGCCTGGCCGGCACCGCCTTCCTCGCCGTCCTGACCCACGTCGCCGAGAGCCCCGGCTCCCCGCCCGGCCCGGGCATCGTCCGCCTGGCCTTCCTTCCCGCCGTCGCCGCGCTGGCATTCGTCCCCCGCGCCCCGTTCCGGCCGCTGACCCAGACCACGCCGGTCCCGGCCTGGGTGGCGCCCGCCGGCCACCTGCTGCTGGCCGGCCCCGTCCTCGCGGTGACCTGCTGGGCGCAACTGCGCATCGCCGAGTCCGCGGTCGTGCTTCACGCCACGGTCCGCCTGCCCGCCGTCTACCCGCCGATAGCCCAGCTCACCGGGTGGTGCGCGGTCACCGCGGCCGCCGCGGTCTGCGTCGACAGGTCCCGCTACGCCGACCTGGGCGGAGCCGTCGCCGCACCCGTCGGCCTCGGGGTCATCGCGCTCGCCTGGTACACGCCCGTCACCGCCAGATTCCTGACCCAGCCGTCCGCCACCGGGCGCGGCGTGACCGTCGTCTGGTACGCGATCGCCGCGGCCGCGCTGGCCGTGACCTGCGTGGCGATGCGGGACCGGTGGCACCGCTGCATACGCGACCCGATCAGGCCGCGGCGCGGCTGGCCAGCCGGGCGCCCTCGGCCATGGCCGCGAGCCTGGCCCAGGTGACCTGCGGGTCAACGGTCGACGAGCCCGCGAACGTGGCGAAGCCGCAGTCGCTGCCGGCCAGCACGTTCTCGTGGCCGACCAGCCGCGCGTAGCGCCCGAGCCGCTGCGCGACAAGCTCGGGACGTCCGTGATCATCCCGCGCCGCGGCCCGCCCCAGCCCAGCTCGCCGACCGGGCCGGGACCCGCCCCCGGCAATAGCGTGGAAGTCCCAACGCTGTTCCTCTTTTCTGGGTGATGGTCCCTTCACGTCATTGCCCGACGCCGGGATCGGACGCGACGTGAGAAGATATGCGAGGAATATGCCGGTTCGGGGCAGACCAGACCGGCGGGTTGCGCGCCATTCCGGGACGCGCCCGGATTCGGTCAGCCGTATCTGATATTCAGGGCCGTCCGTAACCAGCCGCCGGCTACATCATCTCGTCGGTAAACGGCAGCAGGACGGTCTTGAGCTCGGTGTAAGCCTCGATCGCCGGGCGGCCGCCCTCGCGGCCGAGGCCGGACTGGCGGTAGCCGCCGAACGCCGCGTGCGGCTCGAGCTGGTAGCCGTTGACGCCGACCGTCCCGGCCCTGATCGCCTTGGTCATCCGCATCGCGCGCTTGATGTCGCATGTCCAGACCGTGGCCGCGAGCCCGTATTCGGTCTCGTTGGCGATCCGCACCGCCTCGTCCTCGTCGCTGAACGGGATCACCGAGAGCACCGGCCCGAAGATCTCCTCCCGGGCGATGCTCATGTCGTTGGAGACGTCGGTGAACAGGGTCGGGGCGACGAAGTTCCCGGCGGCCAGCTCACCCTCGGCCCTGGTGCCGCCGCTGACCAGCCGGGCGCCGTCGGCCTGGCCCTGGGCGATCAGCGCGAGCACCCGGTCCGTCTGCCGACCGTTGATCAGCGGTGACGACGTGACCGCGGGGTCGAACGGGTTGCCGTAGCTGACCATGCCGCCGATCATCTCGGCCATCGCCAGGAACTCGTCGGCCACGTCCCGGTGCACGAGCGCCCGCGTCTGCGCCAGGCAGACCTGACCAGACAGGCCGAGCGTGACCGTGCCCATCGTGATCGCCGCGGCCGAGGACACGTCGGCGTCGGCGAACACCAGTGCCGGGCTCTTGCCGCCCAGCTCCAGGCTGACCCGCTTGAACCCGTCCGCCGACGCCTCGACGATCTTGCGACCGACCGCACGGCTGCCGGTGAACGAGAGCTTGTCGACCATCGGGTGGCGGATCAGCGCGTCGCCCGTCGGCTCGCCGGGGCCGGTGATCACGTTGAGCACACCGGGCGGCAGCCCGGCCTCCTCGATCAGCCGGGCCAGGCGCAGCACGGCGAACGTCGCGTACTCCGAGGGCTTCAGCACGACCGTGCACCCGGCGGCCAGGGCCGGGGCGACCTTCTGGGCGGCCAGCAGCAGCGGTGCGTTCCACGGGACCACGGCGCCGACCACCCCGACCGGCTCGCGCAGCGTCATGACCAGGTGATCGCCGCCCTGGTAGGGGGGCAGGGTCTCGCCCGCCAGCTTGTCCACCCAGCCGGCGTGATGGTCGAACACGTCGGCCACGAACGCCGCCGAGGTCGCGTAGACGGCGCCGAAGCTCAGCGGGACGCTGTTGTCCAGCGCCTGCAGCTTCAGCAGCTCGTCGCCGTGCTCGCGGACCAGGTCGGCGATCCGGCGCAGCGCCCGGATCCGCTCGCCGGCCCGCAGCCGCGGCCACGGCCCCTCGTCGAAGGCCCGCCGCGCGGCGCGCACGGCCCGGTCCACGTCCCGCGGCCCGGCGACCGGGAACGACGCGACGTCCTCGCCGGTCGCGGGATGGCTGTGGTTCCAGGTCTGGCCGCCCGCGGCCGGCGACCACTGGCCGTCGATCAGCATCAGGCCGTCGGAAAGGCCGATCT
>Ga0335073_10005111_pt1 | contig 18432 bp, 12 predicted proteins | sample Lox_Sample_22_FD_207093 | JGI IMG/M metagenome (GOLD analysis project Ga0335073, IMG submission 207093) | Soil microbial communities from Loxahatchee National Wildlife Refuge, Florida, United States - Lox_Sample_2.2 | ecosystem: Environmental > Terrestrial > Soil > Wetlands | place: USA... | reverse complement strand
GGCGCCGCATCCGAGTCACGAGCAGATCCAGCAGGCCTGTCCGGGTGTCTTCGCATTACCCGTTCTGGCGGGTGAACTCCCGGCTTGAGTTTGACCGAAGCGCAGCCGAGGGATATCGCCTGGACATACCCGCTGGCGCATCGATTCGCTGGGCACCGGGCGAGATCAGGGAGGTCGACCTGGTGGCGCTCAGCTCCGACGCTCCGGCAGCTCCCCCGGCCGACGGGTCCTGAAGGGCCGGCCATGCGACAGGATGACTACGTCCGCAGGTTCGGCCCTACAGCCGGGGACCGGATCCGGCTCGCCGACACCGACCTGTGGCTCCGGGTCGAGGCCGATCACGTCGGGTACGGCGATGAGCCGCTTTGGGGGTATGCCAAGAACATCAGGTCCCGGATGACCCAGCAGGACCGGGCAACCTCCGCCAGCGAGCTCGACGTCCTGATAGCCGGAGTACTTGTCGTCGACCCGCTCCTCGGCGTTGTGAAGACGAACATTGGCATCTCCGGCGGGCGGATAGTCGGCATCGGCCGGGCCGGCAACCCTGATATCACCGCCGGCGTGGACATGACGATCGGGCCGAACACCCTGCCGATCATGGGTTACGGGCTGATCGCAACAGCCGGCGCCGTCGACTCGCACGTGCACCTCATCACGCCGCGGCTGATCCCCGTCGCGCTCAGCGCCGGAGTCACCACTTTGATTACGGCAGGCTTTGAGGAGCCGCCCGCGGCGATGACCGCCACATTGCGCGCGTTCGAACAACTGCCCGTCAACGTCGGCCTGCAGGCCAGTGCGCGGACCGAGGCACCGGGTGCCGTCGAGCGAGTGCTTGCGGCCGGCGCTATCGGCCTCAAGATCCACGAAGACTGGGGCGCATATCCGGAGATCGTCGATGCGGTGCTGAGTCTCGCCGACTCCTATGACGTTGCCGTCGCCCTGCATACCGACGGCCTCAATGAATCCTGCGAACTCGAGGACACCGTCGCCGCGATTGCAGGCCGGGCGATTCACGCCTACCACGTCGAAGGCTCAGGCGGCGGTCACATCCCGGACCTAATCGGGCTGGTTCGCGAGCCCAACATCATCTGTTCCTCGACGACTCCGACCGTTCCCTACGGCATTCACGCTGCCGCCGAGCATCCCGAGATGATCATCGCGGTGCATGGTGGCTCGGGCATCGACCTGGGCGACCAGGCGCTCGCAGCCGAGCGAGTCCACCCGAAGACGATGGCGGCTGAGGGTCCCCTGCACGATCTCGGCGCTATCAGCATCATTAACAGCGACTCGCAGGGCATGGGCCGGATCGGCGAGACCGTCCGCCGCACCTGGCAGCTCGCGCACGCGATGAAGGCGTGGCGGTCTGCTGAGGCTGGCGAGCACTGGCCGGACAGCCCCGTGGTCCGGCGACTCGTGCCCCGATCGCCAGAGTCGCTTCGCGACGACGGCCTCGGCGCAGACGACAACGAGCGCGTACTGCGGTACCTGGCTAAGTACACGATCGAGCCGGCACTCACCCATGGCATCGCTGGCGAGGTGGGCACGCTGGCACCGGGCCGGCTAGCAGACATCGCGCTATGGAGGCCCGGCTACTTCGGCGTATGCCCCGAGCTGATCCTCAAGTCGGGCCACTTTGCCTGGGGCGCCATCGGCGAGGGAAACGCCAGCGTCGAGGCAGCCGAGCCGCGCCGCTACGGCCCGCACTGGGGCGGTTTCGGCAACACACCAGCCGCCTTGTCGGTGACCTTCGTCTCGCAAGCGGCGCTGGACGACGGCATCGCGCAGAAGCTCGGCAGCAGGCGCCGTTTCCTGGCTGTCCACGAGACGCGCTCAATCCGGCGGGGTGACCTCATTGCCGGGCGCGCCTGTTTGGAGGTCGATGTGGACCCCGCCGACGGCACCGTCACCCTTGACGGCCGTGTGCTGGCAGCGCCACCGGTCAGCACATTGCCGATGTCCCGCCGATATCTGCTCGCCTGACCTCGACAGAGGCCACTCGTGATCTTCGTCTACGGTGACTTCCGTGACTGACCTGTGCATGCAGGACGCCGTCGCGCTCGCTGGAGTGCTGCGCAGGCGGGATGTGTCGGCGCGCGAAGTCGTGTCAGCGCACATCGGCCGGATCGAGGCATTCGACCCGGCCATCAACGCTGTCATCACCCGGACTTTCGAGACAGCTATGGCACGGGCGGCAGCCGCGGACGATGCGGCCGCTCGGGGCGCTCCCCTTGGCCTGCTGCACGGCCTGCCGGTCGCGCACAAGGACCTGGCTGAGACGGCCGGGGTCCGGACTACCTACGGTTCTCCGCTCTTCGCGACGAACGTGCCGCAGCGCGACGCACTCGTCGTGCAACGGATGGCGCAGGCCGGAGCGATCAGCTTGGGCAAGACCAACGTGCCGGAGTTCGGCGCAGGCTCGCACACTGTCAATCCGGTGTTCGGCGCTACCCGCAACCCTTACGACCTCGGCCGCAGCGCTGGCGGCAGCAGCGGCGGTGCTGCGGCAGCACTGGCCGCACGTTTCATTGCCCTAGCCGACGGCAGTGATCTAGGGGGGTCGCTACGCAACCCCGCCAGCTTCTGTAACGTGGTCGGGCTGCGGCCGAGCCCGGGCCGCGTGCCGGACTGGCCGTTTGCGGATGCCGCCGATCAGTTCGGCGTAGTCGGGCCCATGGGCCGGACCGTCGCCGATACCGCGCTGCTACTGACCGTCTTGGCCGGGCCCGACCCGCGCGTGCCGCTGGCCCTCGACCTGCCGCCGCCCGCTATTGACGACCCGGCGCAGATCGGCGCACTACTTCATCGGGATCTTGGCGGGCTAAGGATTGCCTGGAGCCCCGATCTTGGCTTGCCGGTCGAGCCTGACGTCCTCGGAGTGCTGGCGCCAGCACGCGAAGTTCTGACTGGACTTGGTGCCAGAGTCACCGACGCGGCACCCGACCTGACGGGCGCGGATGAGGTGTTCCGCACGTTCCGGGCATTCGCCTTCGCCACCTTCCGGCGCGATCTGCTCACCAAGGCGCCCAAACTGGTCGGCCCCAATGTCACCTGGAACATCGAGCGTGGTCTGGAGCTCACGACCGCCGACCTGAGCCGGGCGACAGTGCTGCGCGCTGCCCTAGCCGAGCGCATCAGCATGTTCTTCGACGATGTTGACATTCTCGCCTGCCCGGTCAGCCAGGTCGCCCCCTTCGATGTAACGCTCGATTGGGTGCACGAGATCAACGGCCAGCCGCTGCAGACCTACATCGACTGGATGGCTTCTTGCTATCTCATCTCCGCGACGGGTTTGCCGGCTGTTAGTGTGCCCGCGGGCTTCACCGCCGGTGGCGTGCCTGTGGGCTTGCAGCTCGTCGGCAGGCGCCGAGGCGACTGGGATCTGCTCGCGGTGGCTCGCGCGTTCGAGTCTGCCAGCGGCTATGCCGCCAGGGTCCCGGAATCGGCACCGCCGATGGCTCAGACGTAGCGGGCGATCAGCTCGGCGACCGCCGCCGGACGGGTCACGAATGGCGAGTGGTCAGTCGGCCACTGAATGACTGTTTCGGCGTGCTCGGCCATCTGCCGTTGCGCACCAACGGGGATGGCGTGATCGTTCGTGCACACGACATAGGTTGCGGGGACGGACTTCCAGGCCGGCTCGATCTCAATAGGGCCGCCCGTGTCTAGCGTCAGCGGACGTAGCCTGGCGACCATCTCGGCAGCGGTGGCAGGATCGGCGTCACCGTAGAAGATGCCAGGCGCGGCCACGGGATCGACATTGAAACCACCGGCTTCATCGGCCACGATGGACTGCCCAAGCTTCTCGCTGATCAGCGCGATCGTATCTGCGCCAGTCTCGGTCATGAAGGCGGCCAGATAGATCAGGCGGGCGACATTCGGGAGCCCGGCCGCCGCGAGCGAGATCACCGAACCGCCATAGGAGTGCCCTACCACCACGCTGCCGTGCCCGGCAGCCTCGATCGCGGCCCTTGCGGCCGCCACGTCTGCAGCGAGACCGGCCAGCGGCAGCTCGACGGCGGTTGCCGTGACTCCGAGCAAGTCCAGCTCGGTGACTACGCGGTCCCAGCACCACGAGCCGTGCCACGCGCCGTGCACTAGTACGACCTCAGCCATCGGTCGGAGTCCCCTCTGCCGTCCCGTTCCAAGACTCACCAGACTGCCCTGGGCAGGACTGCAGACGGAAGAGGAAGCGGCTTGGAATAGAGCAGCCCGGCACCGCGAGCGGTGCCGGGCGGCTCGCGTGAAGCGAAACCTGACGTGCTGACGGCTACTTCTTCGCCTTCTTCGCCTTCAGCTCGCCCTTGTTGCCATACCAGTTGTCGCCGCTGACCACGGCGCCCGTGTTCGGGTTGAGGATGACCGGGTTGTAGTGCGGCCTGACATTGAAGTCAAGCAGGCCGCCGGGGCCGTCGATGCTGCCGGAGACAGCGTCGAAGGAACCGGGGATGCGCCGGCCCTGGAGCCAGTTGTCCTCGATGAACCTGACGACCGACGCGGTGTTGGTCAGCTTGTCGCTGACGTAGTTCGCTCGCGTGTAAGGCGAGATCACAATGAAGGGCAGCCGGTCGCCGAAACCGCAGCGGTCTTCCGCGGTGCCGACCGTAATCGGAACCGTGGAGCACACCTTGGTGTCGCCGACCGTCGTGTCGTCCGATCCGTTGATGACCGGCGGGATCGCGCTGTCGTACCAGCCGTCGGAGTCGTCGTAAGTGATGATGATCGCCGTCGACGGCCAGTACCTGGACTGCTCGATCTGGTTGATCGTGGTGACCAGGAACTGCTGCTCCGTCTGCGGCGTCGAGTTGCCCGGGTGGCCGTTCTCGTACTTCGGCGGCTTGAGGTAGCTCACCGCGGGAAGCGTGGCGCCGCCCGTTCCATCCAGCGCGTCGCTGAAGTACGACATGTCGTACTGGTGGTTCGCCTGGTCGGTGTAGCCGATCTGCGACAGCGAGGTTGGCGGCAGGTGCGCTGGGTTCGCCGTCGACGCGTAGAACTCGAACGGGTTGTGGTGCGGCACGTAGTCCGTTTCCTCGGTCACGTTCGTGCCGTCCGCGACAAGCTCGTGCTCCGAGGCGCAGACCGCGCCGCCGCTGTTGGTCGAGGTCGGCGCGAAGCCGCCCTGGAACCAGCCCCAGGTGACGTGCGCTGCGTTGAGCAGGTCACCGATGTTCTCGCCGGTCAGCACGCCTTCCGGGCTGTTGCCCGTGTGGTTGGTGTCCGAGCACTGGTCGTAGAAGGGGTCGATGTCACCGTAGATCGTGCCAGTGCCACCGCTGCCGAGCGCCGAAACCTCGCCGGGGGCGGTCGTCTTGACGCCAGGCGTGCTGGTGTCGTTCGCGTCCGCCGCGTACCCGCCGCCGGTGTTGCCGGAGACGACGTTGATCGCTCCTGGCGACGACGGCCCGAACGCGGTGTCGAAGTCGTTTTCGCTCATCGCGTAATTCTGCGCGTAGTTCCATTCCGCAGTGGCCGTGTTGCCGTCGAAGTAGTCCATCGAGACGCCAGGCAGGCAGTACTCGACAGCACCGCACCCGGCCGGATTGGAGGACTCGGTGTTCTGGACGAAGGCGTCCTGCTTGTTGTTGTCGTCGGCGAGCTGCTCGGGCACGTAGTCGTGGTTCTGGTCCGAGGTCAGGCCCTCCGACGCGCTGAGCCGCTGTGGGTTGTACTCGTTCGGGTTGTCGGTCAGCAGCGGTCCGATCGGCCCGGCTGAGGTGATCGCGCTGTACAGGCCGTTCACGGTCGGCGTGCCCGGCTTGGCCACGAACGGAGTGCCGTCGGTGTTCGCCGCGTACGGGTAGGTGCCGAAGTAGTGGTCAAACGACACGTTCTCGTCGAAGATCACCACGAGGTGCTTGATCGGCGTGGCGGTCTTGCTGTGATCGTACAGAGCCTTCGAGACCTTCGCCGGGACGTGGTAACCCGGAAACTCCGCTGCGAGCCGAGACGCCAGCGTGGGGCTCGCGTTCGCCGCCGCGGTGGCGGCGATCGCAGTGCCTGCGCCCAGGACCACCGCGGCGCCAACCGCGATGAAGGTCCGGGGCCGTTTCACGCGGCCCCAGATAGCTGAGCCTTCGCTCATTCCCACCCTCCTGAGTTCTACGGAACGAATGTTGAGCGACAGGCTTCGGGCACGCCGAAACCCCGCCGCGGGGCCACGCCTGCGCGCATCCCGCGGATCAACTTTTCATGCCCAGGTTTACTTGCAAGACTGAAAATATGTCCAAGGAGCAAACGGCCAGGCAACGCAGGACGAACCGATCCTCAGGATTGGCCGTGGACACCCTGAGTAATGGTCACCGATCGTCAAGATTGGCCGCGGACTGGCCTGGGCAGCGGCGAACGCGCTCAAGCCAGCAGCGCGCGGCCGAAGTAGTCGCTGTTGTCCACGACGCCGGGCAGGGCTAGGAAGTACCCGCCGCCGAACGGGCTGATGTAGTCGACGAGCGGCTCGTTGATCAGCCTTGTCTGCACGGTTTCGAACTGGCGCTTGATGTCCTGCTGGTAGCACGTGAAGACCAGGCCGACATCGAGGTCGCCGACCTGGTCGAGCCCGCGGTCATAGCTCCAGGCTCGTCGCAGGATCCGGCTGCTCGCGGTCTGCAGCGTGCGCGGGTTCGCCAGCCGCATGTGCGCGGTGAGCGGGATCACGTCGCCCGTGGGGTCAGCCGCGTAATCTGGCGTGGCGTAGATGCCCTGAGCGTCGAGCGGATAGCCGGAGTCGCGGTACCGGCCAAACATGAGCTGCTGCTCGTAGACGTCCACCCGGTCCCAGAACTCGACGAACATCCTGATCAGCCGCACCACGAAATAGCTGCCGCCGGCCGTCCAGGATGGCTCGCCCGCTGCTCCCGGCTGGACCCACACCAGCTCATTCAGCTCCTTAGGGTTCTCGACGGACGGGTTGGCTATCCCGTCCATGAACCCCAGCTGGTTGCGCGGCACCGTGCCGGCCGGCCGCGCCGGGCTGGAGAACCCGTCGATCCGCCAGTTCGCCTGCATCCCTCCGCGGGCATTCTTCGCGATGTCCCGCAGCGCGTGCAGCACCACGTCCTCATGGCCGGCGGTGAGCTGAAGGATCAGGTCACCGCCGCACTGCGCCGGGTCGAGGTTGTCGTTGGGGAACGACTTCATCGGCGTCAGATGGGCCGGGAGCCGGGACGCCAGCCCGTAACGGTCGTCGAACAGTGTCGGCCCAACGCCGAACGTTACGGTGAGCCCGTCCGGGATCACCGTGGGCCCGAGCGTGCCGGAATCCGACGACGGCCCGCCGATCCCGACCGGCGGCGGCGTTCCGCCCGCGGTCAGGAAACGGGCGCGGTCAGTCACCGTCTGGAAGAGCTCGGTCAGCTCGGCCCGGCTCTCCGCCGTGGCGTTGAACGAGATGACCGCTGTCGCCGCCTTCGGCTGCGGCAGGATGCCGGCCTGGTGCTTGCCGTGGAATGGCACGGCGGGCAGCCGCCCCTCCAGTTCCGCCAGGTTCGCTGCTGCTGCCGGATCCGTTCCGGTGCCTGAGGCGCCGTAGGCGTGACCGGTCGCCGCGCCAGCGATGCCGCCGACGACTACGCCGCCGGCAACTCCGCCGACCATGCCGCGCAGGAAAGAGCGCCGTCCCGGGCCGGGCGGGTTGACCGGCTCGTCGGGCCCGGTGACCTTGGCGCCCTCAGTAGGCTCAGCCGATTCAGAACTCATGGGCGGTATTCCTCGGCTCGGCGATCGATGCGATCGGGGCGAGTTCCTGAAGCACCTGACCGCACGCGGCGTCGATCTGCTGACGAGCAGCGGTGGGCAAACTCGAGACGGGAACCCACCATCCGTTGCCCAGGCGCTCTTTCTCGAGCAGCGACTGCAGGAGGCTAAGCCCCGTGTAGACCTCGGGGAGCTGCGGGTAGCGGGGCACGAGCAGCGGGTGAAGCAGCGACAGCAGATACCGGGTCCCCTGGATGTTGGCGAGGGTGGTCGCGAGGGTGGTCCCGCTGCCGTAGTCATCGTGGCCGGTCAGCTGGAACTCCAGCGCGTTTTCCAGGATCTCGTGGGTGCGCAGCCCGATGTCGAGTAGTGGGATCTGCTGCCCGGGCCACCAGCCGAGAAGCTTGTGCACGTCAAGGTTGAGCGTGTCGGCTACCCCGATGAGCTCGTGCACGGACTGCCCGTGCCAGAGGCCGTATTCCAGCCGGTAGAAGCCAGTCCACTTAGGGCTGTTGACTCCGACAGCGTCTGCCCGGCCGTCGATCTCATCGTCGTAGGTCCCGAACGCGTCGTATGCCGCCCCCAGCGTCTCGTACTGCAGATGGGCGGTCAGCCACTCGCGCTTAGCTGCCGCGAGGTTCCTGCCGCGCACGTCGGCGGCCAGCCTGGTGGTATCTCTGGCCAGGATCTGCAGCCCGGACTCGGTGTACTGCCCGTACTCCTTGTCTAGCGAATAGAGATCGTTGTACGTGATGGGGAGTATGGCGGCGGTCCCGGCCGTGTGCCCGCTTACGGTGACCGTAGGGCCGGTCACCGGGTCGAAGTCCTGGACGAGGCAGAGGAACGCGTACTTGCCGGACCCGACGTCAAGCGACATCGGCGCGGTGGTGCCCGGCCCGATGTTCTCAAGTTCGTCATAGACGGCGCCGTTGGCCGGGTTGGTCAGATCGACCTCGGCGCCATTGTCAGCCCGGTTGGTGATCTCGAAGGTATGCCACCCAGGACGGGCCAGATGCCACGCGCTACCGCATGCGGCGTCGTTGAAGGAGATGGCAGTCGACGAGGAGGAACTAGGCGGAGGAGAACTGCCACAAGCTGTAACGGCGGCGGCGAACACCGCACTGGCGGCAGCGGCAAGCAGGCCTCGGGTGCGCATGGCCTTCCTGGGAGTTCTGACGCGGGACTAGCGACCAGAAGCCAGCGTAGGCGTGCCGAAACTGATGGTTTAAGCGGTAGGGGCGCCCTAGACGAAACGTTCACCTGCCCATAACTCGCCATCTACCGAACGGACCTCGTGCATTCTCGTCCCGCTTCTGGGGCGGCCGATCCGGGGAGCGGCTCCACAGCCTTCCCAGGGTTCAGCCCCGTTCACACTCGCCATGGGAATAGCTCATGGTCCACAGGGCTCGGTCGCCAGAGTGGTATTCGTTCCCGTCCCATGGTGAGCCGCAAATATGCAGGTGGGCGTAGGGCGTGCCGGCGAACATGACCATCGCGCCAGCGTCCCGCATCACAGTGCCGATCCCGGCTGCATCCGCGTCGAACGGCCAGATGAGCATCCAGTGCGGGCCGATCGGAATCGCGGGGCTGGTCGTGTCGAAAGGATCGGTGTAGCTGTGCTGCAATGCGCCATTGAGCATGTAGATCAGGCCTGGCGAGGTGTTGGTCGGCTTGGGTTTTCGCGCCATCAGGTCCCGCATCCAGACCATCCCCATCGGATCTAGGCACATGTCCACCGCACCAATGACGTTCTGGTTGCCGGGGACACAGACCCAGTCGTTCGTGCCGCGAAGGATGACGGTCATGTTGCCGCTGCGATCCATCTCCGCCACTGTCGCCTCGCTTGTAACGCACGACGGTCCAGAGAGCTTGGCACGCCTGATTTTCTCGCTTTTGATGGCTTCAGCCCTGGCTTGCTCGTCCGTTTCGCCCAGTGTTGCGTCCTGCATGGCAAGGCCCTACTTGCCTTCCGCGATGACCGCGACGCCCTCGGTGTTGTCGGTGCGGAGATGCCGAACGGCCCGGTATTCGGGCGACTCATACCAGGCCACGGCGGCTTCCTTAGTCGCGAACCTCAGCACCACGGTGACCTTCCCCGCCGATCCTTCCAGCAGGTCGGAATCGCGGTCGACGATGATGCTCTCGGCGCCGTGTGCCTGCAGGCTCGGGCCGACCGACGCAAGGTACTCCTGGTACTCGGCCTGGTTCCTGATTGTGTAGTTAGCAACGAAGTACCCTGCCATGACACCTCCGTAAGTCTGTCCTTGCCGCTTGTACTACCCAGTTGCTGCAGCATGCCCATCCTGGCAATCTTTCGGTCGTGACCGGCCGGCTCCCTGTTCCCCTCTCGGTGCTCGACCTGTGCCCGGTGCCGACCGGGGAACCTGCGCAGGAGGCACTGCGGCGGAGCGTCGACCTGGCTCGGCACGCCGAGCGATGGGGTTTCACCCGGTACTGGGTCGCTGAACACCACAACATGCCCGGTATCGCCAGTTCGGCGCCGGCCGTCCTGGCCGGCCAGATCGCGTCGGCTACCTCGAGGATCCGGGTGGGCTCCGGCGGGGTGATGCTTCCGAACCACGCACCGCTCACCGTGGCGGAGCAGTTCGGCACGCTGGAGGCGATGCACCCTGGCCGGATCGACCTTGGGGTAGGGCGGGCCCCCGGCACCGACCGCGCGACGGCGCGGGCGCTGGGGCGCAGCGCGGACGGGCTGCCAGCCGCGGACTTCGCCGGTCAGCTCGCCGAACTATGCGCCTACTTCGCCGGCGAACCCGACGATGACAGCCCACAGGGCCAGATCAGAGCCATCCCAGCCGAAGGCAATGAGCCGGCCGTGTGGCTGCTCGGGTCGACTGGTTACAGCGCGGAGCTGGCGGGCCTGCTCGGCTTGCCGTTCGCGTTCGGCTACCACTTCAGCGCCGCCAACGCCAGGCCAGCGCTCTCGCTGTACCGGCGCGCCTTCAGGCCTTCCACCCGGCTGGCCGAGCCCTACTGCCTCATCAGCGTTTCGGTGCTCTGCGCGGACGACGCCGCAACCGCGCACTGGCTGCACGGATCGTCGCGCTTGTCCATGCTGCATCTTCGCGCCGGCCACCCCTCGACGCTGCCGAGCCCGGAGGAGGCCGCGAGCCGTCCCTACTCTGCAGCGGAGCAGGCGGTGATCGGCGAGGCAACCGGCTCGCATATCGTCGGTGAACCCGCCGCAGTCATCGAGCGGCTTAGCCAGCTTGTCGCGAGCATCGGCGCCAACGAGCTCATGGTGACGACGAGCACGTTCGCGCACGCGGACCGGCTCGCCAGCTACGAGCTGCTCGCCCGGGCCACGGTCGATCGAGTCAGCACTGGTGATCGAGCCAGCACTGGCGGCCCGAGCGAGCAACGCAACATCAGCCCCGGTTGCTGCCGTTCCCCTTGTATTTCCTGAACATGTCCTGCATGCCGGAGGTCCCGGTCAGACCGGGGATGCCGCCGAAGGTCTGGGGTAGCGGCGGATAGTTCACCGGGTCCGGCGACACCGACTGGACGCTGTCGGCCGAGCAGATGTCCGCAGGGTCAAAGGCTGCGGTGCCGGTCAGCACCTCCAGCAGCGACTCTGACGGCGGGCTGATCGCCGGGCCGATCACGTCCGAGCTCGTCGGGATCGCGGACGGCGGCACCGCATACCGGCCGGGCGCAGGGAACGGGAGCAAGACCTCCCGGAGGTTGCGAGCGTTCTGGTCGCGGGCGGTCAGCGGCGTCAGGCCGAAGGTGGACTCAATCAGCGCGAGGCTGGAGCAGTGCTCGAACGGGCCCTCGTGCACGACATGATGCGGCCGCGCCAGGTTGGACACGACGATGCCGGGGACGCGGAAGCCAAGCTGCTTGTAGTTGGGGATGAGCTGGCCGTCGGTCGGGGTGGTGCTGTCGCCGGCGTGCATGACATCCGCAGGGTTGGTGTCGTCGATGACCTGCGGCGGGGGAACGTGGTCGTAGAAGCCGCCCCACTCGTCGAAGGTCACGATGAATACGGTGTCGTCGAGATAGCCGTTGTCGGCGAGCGCGTGGTAAGCGTCAGCGATGAACCGCTCGCCGAGCCGGATGTCGCCAAGCGGGTGGTCGTCCCCGGATGTCCCCGTTCCTTCGTTGTCGAAGGCGGGATCGATGTAGCAGACGTTGGGCAGCGTTCCGTTCTGGCAGGCCGCGATGAACGACGTCCCCGCGGAGAGGGCGGCGGTGGAAGCGTCGGCGTCGGAGAAGGGGTGGAAGAACGCCTGGTACTTGAAGGTGGCCCCCGGCTCGATCGCCGGGCTAGCCCATAGTGCCAGGAACGGCGCATCGCGGTAGTAGTAGCCGCCGGTGGGGATGCCGTCGGTGTTGGCGATCGGAGAGAGCTGGTCCCAGATGGTCGGCACGGTGGACGGCGCCTCCGAGTTGTGGTCCCGGTCGGTCTGGCCCGCGTGCTGGTAGAACCGGTTCGGGTACGTCTCGCCGGCGAACGCGCAGAAGTAGCGGTCCAGCGTCGTGTAGCTCTCGGCGAGTGCGCCGATGACGGGCAGGTCAGGCAGCGCCTTGCGCGATCCGTCGCGGTGGAAGTTGGTGTAGTAGCCGATCGGGAACGTGTTCGCCGCCGCGGGAGTGACGCCAGGGTTGTCCGGCGGAGTGGTCGGCCGCTGCAGGAAGCCGTCCATCTTCCCGTAGTTGTGCTCGACCAGCCAGCCCTCCCAGCTGTGGTCCGGGTCGCTGTACCCGCAGCCCTGGAAGTCCGGCGCGAGCGGATAGTTCGGATAGGTGTTGCCGTCTACTGCGGACACGTACGTCAGGTCGTGCCGACCGTCCGCGCCGGGCAGCCAGCCAAGGAAGTGGTCGAACGAGCGGTTCTCCATCATCAGGATCACGATGTGGCGGATGCCGCGCGAGCCGTCGGCACGAATCGTGCTCGACGCGTTGGCAGCGGCCTGGCGGAGCAGGTCGGTGCCGGTGATGGCTAGGCCGGACGAAGCGGCCGCGATCTGCAGGAACTTGCGACGAGAGAACATCACTCTGGCATAACCCCTCAGGCAGACGGCAGTTCTCTGAAAACCTGACGATGGCGCAAACAAATGGCGACATCTTGCCGACGTATGGGTGCCCGATCAGGCGAGCAGACATCGCCGGGAATGGTCCACGTGATCACCCTTCATATGGAACCTTAAGAACACTGCGATGGGCATGCCTCACATCGCTCCCGGCTCACAAGGGTTCCGCGCCGCAGGCGCTGAAGGAAGGCTGCTATGGGTAGGGCGTCCGTGCTCGGCGTGCTGATCCTCTCGCTAGCCGGCCTGTCGGCCCTGCCTGCGGTACCGGCCTCGGCGGCATCGCAGGCCAGGCCGGTGGTCCCGCGGGGAACGCGGACCGTCGAGGCCGCCCCCCGTGTTCCGGTCGGAGCCAGGCGGGCGGGTGCGGTCCGGCCGTCCACCGAAATCTCAGGCGACCTGGTGCTCAAGCCGCGCGACAACGCCGCGGTCACTCGGTTCATCGCCGACGTCACCGACGAGAACTCGCCGCTGTTCCACCATTACCTTCCGGCCGGCGCCTACGCCAGCAGGTTCGGCCCGTCGCAGAGCACGATCAGCGCAGCGAGGTCGGTGCTGACGGCCGACGGCTTGCGGGTGACCGGGGTGTCGGCCGATCACTTGCTTATCCATTTCCGCGGCACCGCCGCCGCGATCGGTAGCGCCTTCCACGCCAGGCTCGAGAGTTATCGGCTGCGCGACGGTTTCACCGGCCGAACCACGACCTCGGCTGTCCGGCTGCCAGCCAGGATCGCCGGCTCCGTGGCCGCGGTGCTCGGCCTCGACAACCTCGTGCAGGAGCAGCCGGCCGGCATCGTGCGCGCGCCCGCGTCGGACCGAGGCAAGATCCGCTCGGCCGCGACGGCGAAGATCAGCTACCCGGCCGGTGCGCCCAAGCCCTGCAAGGCCGCGACGGCGGCCGCGACAGGTTTCGGCGGCCTGACTGACGATCAGATCGCGCACGCCTACGGCGCGTTCGGGCTCTACGGCAGCGGCGATTTCGGAGCGGGCCAGCACATCGCGATCTACGAGCTTGAGCCGTTCGCGCGGTCGGATGTGAAGACGTTCGACACCTGCTTCTTCGGCACCAAGGCTGCCGCGCGAATGCTCAGCCGCCTGCACGTGTACTCGGTCGACGGCGGGCAGCCGGCCGGGTCGGGCAGCGGAGAGGCGATACTCGACGTCGAGGACGTCTCGGCGATCGCGCCCGGCGCGAACATCGACGTGTACGTCGGGGTGAGCCCTGGCTCTGACGGCACCATCTACGATCCGGTCGATGGGTACGCCGCGATCATCGACGCCGACGCCGACCAGGTCATCAGCACCAGCTGGGGGTTGTGCGAGCAGGCTATCCAGGCGGGTCAGCCTGGCCTGCAGGCGGCAGAGAACCTGCTGTTCGAGCAGGCCGCCGCGCAAGGTCAGTCAGTATTCGCTGCCGCGGGCGACAACGGCTCTGACGACTGCAACACCTTCGAGACATCAACCCCGGTCGCAGGCCAGAACCCGCTCTCCGTTGATGACCCGGGCAGCCAGCCTTATGTTGTGTCGGTCGGCGGTACAACGATCGACGACGCGGCGACCCAGCCGCCTACTGAGCATGTCTGGAACGACGGAGCCGACGGAGGCGGCGGCGGGGGCGGGATCTCGCAGTCCTGGGCGATGCCGTCCTGGCAGCAGGCATCGACCGTGCCGGGGATCGCACAGCCGGGCAGCGCAGCGTACGCCGCCGCTGACAAGGTGGAACAGGCGTTTGGTTATCCGCCAGGTTTCTGCCAGGGAACCGTCGCGGGTGCGACGTCCTCGACGCCATGCCGGCTGGTCCCGGACGTGTCGGCCCAGGCCGATGAGTTCACCGGCGCTATCACGATCTACCAGGCGGCATTCGGCGGCTGGAGCACCATCGGCGGCACGTCGTCGGCCACGCCGATCTGGGCGGCCATGCTGGCACTGGTCAATGCCTCATCCACGTGCGCAGCGAACCACGGCGTCGGATTCGCCAGCCCGGAACTTTACGCTGTCGCGTCTGACCCCAGTGCCTACGGCGCATCGTTCAACGACATCACGACCGGCGACAACGACATCTATGGCCTCGACAACGGCCTGGTGTTCAACGCCACGAAGGGCTACGACCTCGCGTCAGGACTCGGCTCGCCGCAGCTCACTGGCTCCAGCGGCACAGCCGGACTCGCCTATTACCTCTGCAGCCTGGCCGCCGCCACGGCCAGGCCGATTGTCGACGACGTGACTCCGGACGAAGGCGGTGTCGCGGGCGGCACGAACGTCAGGATTATCGGCACCGGATTTGAGTCCAGCGGCGTTCCTGACGTGGCATCCGTCCAGGTCGGTTCCGCACGGCTGACGGCGAGCCAGTTCCGCGTGGAGAACTCGAACGTCCTCACCGCGACTATGCCGGCCGCGAGCGAGGCCACCCCGCCCCTCGCGCCCTCGCCTCAGGACGGTGCCGGGCCAGCCGACGTGATCGTTACCCTCACCAACAATCAGTCCAGCTTGCCGGGCCCGAATGCAGTCTTTGAGTACACCGACACCAGGTCAGGCAACATGGTTCCCAGCGTGACCGGCGTGATCCCATACGGCGGCTCGGAGTCCGATCCTGGCCCGGTGACAATCCTGGGCTCTGGTTTCACCGGCGCCACCTCCGTCACCTTCGGCGGCGTCAGCGCCGCTAGCTGGACAGTGGACAGCCCGAACCGGATCACTGCCACACCTCCGGCCTACGCCCCCAGTACCAGGTGCGCGCCGCTGCCCGGCAGTGCCGTATACCAGGGCGAGAACGCGGCCAACGACATCTGCCAGGTGCAGGTGCAGGTCGCCAGTCCGCACGGGAGGAGCAGCCTTGGGCAGATCCTGCCGCCCGACGAGGGACCGGTCACGCTCAATTCGCTCGGCGTACTGGTTCCTCCGGCTAACTGCGGCTGCGAGATCGCTCAGGCCCCGACCGAGTACGACTACGTGCCGGCACCGACAATCACCTCGGTGTCGACCTCGGTTGCCGGGGCGGCGAACCTGGCGAACGAGAACGGCGGCACGATCGTCACCGTGCACGGCACCGGGCTCAATCCGCTCACGATCGACTGGGCCAACTTCGGACCGGCCGACCAGGAAGCCTCGCAAAACACCAGCTTCGTCTTTATGACCGGCACCGAAATGCAGATCATGGCCCCTCCGGAGCCGCTTACGACCGGATCGGTCACAGTTCCGTTCAGCGTCAGGACGCTCGGCGGCCAGTCAGCGGCTACGACGGTCAGCTACGCGGGCATTCCGCGGGTCACCAGCGTGGTGAACACGCGGCACCACAAAAAGCTGAACGGCATCTACGGCACTGCCGACACCGGGGGGACCGCTATCAAGATCGGCGGCGAGGGATTCACCGGCCAGGTCAGCGTGGTCGAGTTCACCGACACCAAGTCGCCGTTCTCCGTCGGTACCCAATACACGTTCAGCGTTGCCAGCGACAGCAGCCTGAGCTCGCACACTGTGCAGCAGAATCCGGCCCTCGTCGCCGTGCAGTTGTGCACGGTCACAGGGTGCAGCCGCGTGCGGAAAGCTGACAAGCTCTATCTGTATCCGCCCGGCAATCCGCACGTGACCTCGGTATCGCCGTCTTCAGGCAGGGCCGCCGGGGGCACGAAGGTGACCATCGACGGCAATAACCTCGGCTGCGCGATAGGCGTGTTCTTCGGCAAGGCCAAGGCCAGGTCGTTCACTCAGACCCAGGCAGTGCTCGACTGCGGCTCGACGGTCACGCTGACTGCTACCTCACCCAAGGGGAACGCGCACGCGAGGGTACCGGTGACCGTCGAGACGATCGAGAGTTACTTCGCCAACGCCGGCCATGGCACCAGCAGCGCCAAATTCACTTACAGGTAGCTGGGACAGAAGCGAGAGCTTCGCCCAGAAGCTTGCGGACGCCCCGCGTGCCGAGGGCGCGCAGCATCGTGCCGAGGGTGAAGTACTGCTCCGGCGGCACAATGCCAGCGAGCGCGCTGAGGAACCGGTCGGTCTGCTGCTGGTCGGCGGCGACGGCGGCGAGGAACTGGCGCTGGCCGGGCGTGGCCGGGGCGAAAGCGGCCAGGCGGAGGGTGAAGTCATACATGCCGCGGATGGCCCGGTCGCGCTGACGCTGGTGGTCGTGCAGAGCGTCAGCCAGTGGCCGACTGCCGTCAAGCCCGGCAGCGACGGCGGCGGACAGATAGCTGGCATCGCGCAGCGCGTTAGTCATGCCCTGCGCCGAGACCGAATCCATGACGACGCCGGCGTCGCCGACCAGCGCCCACCCAGGTCCGTGCGACCACCGGAACATGTTGGGCTGGTCGGGCGTGGTACGCAGCCGTTCCGCCCTGCTGCCGGCCCGGACGCGCTCGCCCAGGTCGTAGCACAGGTCGAGTGTGCGCAGGTAGTGACCCTCCAGGTCGCCGCGCGCCGCCTCGAACTCGGTCATCGGCGCCGCCACGTAAATCATGGTGAGCTCGTCGTTTGTTGGGAAGACCGCTACCGCGCGCCCCGGCCGCTGGTAAAGCTCGCCGCCAGAGACCGGGATGCCGGCCCAGTAGGAATAGGTGGCAAACGACCGCGCTGGCCGCTCGCGGTACCGGCGCGCCCCGACCACGCCCGCCACCAGCGACCGCTTCCCGTCGGCCCCGATCACCAGGTTCGCGGTCTCGGACACGGACACGCCGCCGCGCACGGCCCCCCTTATCCCGGTGACCCGGTCGCCTGATGCCGTCAGCTGTGTCACGCGGAAGTTCTCGCGGACTTCCGCGCCGGCCTGGCGCGCCGCGTCGACCAGGATCGAATCGAGCAGTGTCCGCCGCGGGCTGTACAGGGCGTCCACGCCGTCATATTCGGGGTACTGCCCGGTCATGACCAGGCCGCCGCCGGCGTCGAAGCGCACCCGCCGGGCCGGTGGCGTGCCCGCTGCGGTCAGCTTGGCCAGAAGTCCCCAACGGTTCAGCAGCGCAGCACCGGGGACCTGCAGCTGATGCGATGAGATCGTGTCACTGGGAAAAGAGACCCGGTCTACGGCGAGCACCCGCAGCCCCTGCCGGGCGAGCAGCATCGCGGTGGCCGCGCCGGCCACCCGTGCCCCCACCACGATCACGTCATATCGGCCAGCACCCATGGCCGCACCTCCCTTTGAGTAACAATACGCACCCGTATGGAATCGCCATACGGTAGCGTATGGTCATGGCACAGCGGAAAGCAAGCGGCCAACGGCGGCTCACTCGCGACGACTGGATCGCCGCCGCCTTGGCCGCGATCGCGGACGGCGGCCTGACGGCGGTAGCCGTTGAGCCGCTTGCCGTCGGCCTGGGCACCACTAAGGGCAGCTTTTACTGGCACTTCGAGAACCGGGACGCGCTGGTCGAAGCGGCGATCAGACGCTGGGAGAAGGAGACGACCACCGACGTCGCTGCGGAGATCACCGCGGCCCGCGACGCGCCGGCCGACCAGTTCCGGCGCCTCGTGACCGGTGTGATCGAGCGCGCCGAGCACGACCGGGTAGGCCCGGCACTGCTCGCCAACGCCGCTCATCCCGCAGTCGCATCGGCCCTGGCGCGGGTCACGGCCAGCCGACTCAACCTGCTCGCCACCGTCCTGGGACGCCTCGGATTCCCACCGGCCGAAGCCCGCCGGCGCGCGCTCCTGGCCTACAGCGCCTACCTAGGGCACTCGCAGCTCGCGCATTCAA
>Ga0335073_10005110_pt1 | contig 18434 bp, 17 predicted proteins | sample Lox_Sample_22_FD_207093 | JGI IMG/M metagenome (GOLD analysis project Ga0335073, IMG submission 207093) | Soil microbial communities from Loxahatchee National Wildlife Refuge, Florida, United States - Lox_Sample_2.2 | ecosystem: Environmental > Terrestrial > Soil > Wetlands | place: USA... | reverse complement strand
ATCGCGCACCGCGGCCACCCGCACCTCGCCTGGGCTTGCGGTGGCGAGGATACGAACGGTCACGGCCGCAGCCAGCCGACCCCGCGCAGAAGCTGCGCGGTCTCGAACAGGGGCAGGCCGACCACATTGGAATAGCTGCCGGACAGGAAACGAACGAAGGCCGCCGCGCGCCCTTGGATGGCGTAGCCGCCGGCCTTGCCCCGCCACTCGCCACTGGCGAGATAAGCGTCGACCAGCGGGGTGGTCAGGCGGGCAAACGCGACGATGCTGGTGACAAGCCGCTCGGTGAGACGATGGCCCGGCGCGACGAGAACCACCGCGGTGATCACGCGATGGCGGCGGCCGGAGAGCAACTCGAGGCAGCGGCGCGCCTCGGCGTCGGTTTCCGCTTTCGGCAGGATGCGGCGACCGGCGGCCACCACGGTATCGGCTGCCAGGAGCAAGCAACCGGGCGCCTCGACCGCCGCCGCCTTGGCGCGCGCCAGACGCTGGGCGTAGGCGCGAGGCAACTCGTCCTGGGTCGGGGTTTCGTCGATATCAGGGGCCAGGACGCGGTCCGGCACGATCCCGATCTGCGCCAGCAACTCCAGCCGCCGCGGGCTGGCCGAGGCCAGAACCAGCGGTAACTTGCTCACCGCCAGTGAGGACTATTTGAAGCGGAAAGTGATGCGCCCCTTGCTCAGGTCGTAGGGCGTCATTTCGACGTTCACTCGGTCGCCCGCCAGCACCCGGATGCGGTTCTTGCGCATCTTGCCGCTGGTATGCGCCAGGATGCTATGCTCGTTGTCGAGCTTCACGCGGAACATGGCGTTGGGCAGCAGCTCCATCACCGTGCCGCTGAATTCGATCATGTCTTCTTTCGACATCAGGCCTCGTTCAGAGATGGATTCATGGCGCGAACATGAGGGTCGCGCCCGGTCAGGTCAAGCACAAGCCAGCGGCGACGGCATCACTGTCCCAGGCGGATGGCAACGCTACGCGCATGTGCCTGCAATCCCTCGGCTTCGGCCAGCGTCACGGCGGCCGGGCCGACTCGCCGCAGCGCCGCTGCGTCCGCCGCAACGAAGGTGGTGCGCTTCAGAAAGTCGAACACCGAGAGGCCGGAGGCGAAGCGCGCCGTGCGCCCCGTCGGCAGCACATGGTTGGGACCGGCGACGTAGTCGCCAAGCGCCTCCGGGCACCAGCCTCCCAGGAACACCGCCCCGGCATGCCGCACCCTGGCAAACACCGGCTCGGGGTCAGGCAACATCAGCTCCAAATGCTCCGGGGCGAGGCGGTCCACCAGTGCGGCCGCTTCGTCCCAATCGCGCACCAGGATGATGGCGCCATGCGCCTGCCAGCTTGCCCCGGCGATCGCGGCGCGCGGCAGGGTGGGCAGCGTGGCCGCCACCGCCTCCGCCACCTGGTCGGCAAAGCCGGGGTCGTCGGCGATCAGGATGGCCTGCGCCGCCTCGTCATGCTCGGCCTGCGCCAGCAGATCCAGGGCGATGCGACTGGGGTCGTTCGTGCGGTCGGCAAGGATGACCACCTCGGACGGGCCGGCAATCGAATCGATGCCGACATGGCCAAACACCTGACGCTTGGCCTCGGCGACGTAGGCGTTGCCGGGGCCAACGATGCGGTCCACGGGGAGAATGCTGGCGGTGCCGCAGGCCAGCGCCGCCACCGCCTGGGCGCCGCCGACGCGGTAGATCTCCGCCACGCCGGCACGGCGGGCAGCGGCCAGGACCAGCGGGTTCAGTATGCCATCCGGGGTAGGCACGCACATGGCGATGCGGCCAACGCCGGCGGCGTAGGCCGGAATGGCGTTCATCAGCACCGATGACGGATAGGCCGCCTTGCCACCCGGCACGTAGAGCCCGACCGCGTCCAGCGCGGTCCAGCGCATGCCCAGTGTCAGGCCGGCAGCGTCGGTGAAGCGCAGGTCGGTGGGAAGCTGGGCCCGGTGGAAGGCTTCGATGCGTGTCGCGGCAAGCTCGAGCGCCGCGGCTTGCTCCGACGGAACGGTTTCGATGGCGGCGTCGATCTCGGTGGCCGGGACGCGCAGGTGATCGGCGGTCAGGGTGAGACGGTCAAAGCGGGCAGTGTACTCAAGCAGGGCGGCGTCGCCGCGAGCACGGATGTCGGCGATGATGGCGGCGACGGCCGGGCCGACGTCGTCGGTGGTCTCCCGCGCCTGGGCGAGCAAGGCGGCGAAGGCGGCCGGGAAGTCGGGGCTGGTGGTGGCGAGGCGGATCATGTGGAGGGCGTCTTAGCGCCGGAGCCGGTGCCGGGCCATCCCGACCGCGCGCCGATTGCGCAGCGTGCCGGATGGCAGGGCGCCGGCGAACTCCATGCCGATGTGGGTCGACCCACACCCCGCACCGACGCCGCAACCTATGTCTCCCGGTGTGGATCACGCGCCCAATCGGAGGACACGCCAATGCCAACGCCAACCAACACGTTCACCCGCGGCGCCAGCCTCGCCATGACCGAAACCCACTATCATGCCGGCTTCAAGGCGGTGCTGCACGGCGCGAAGACATTCGCGCACAAAGCCTATTTCGCCAATCCCGATGTCGAACGGCGTGACGAGAACCATGTCGGCATGAGCGGCGCGCTCATCGTAAAGGACATGCAGGGCAACAAGCACCACCTGGTAACGCGAAACAGCCAGCCCGAGGGCGGCCGACATGTCGAACCGCGGCTGCTGACGGCCGCCGCGAACTATTTCCGGGAGAGGAAAACCGGGCTGAACTATGCCAAGGTCATCATCTACCTGCGCGACAGTCCGTGCAAGCAGTGCACAGAGCATCTGCGGCAATGGTGCATCGACTGTGCCACCGCGATCGTCGGCAAAAACCACCTGCGCTGCTACTTCGTGTTCAATTTCGAGTACTACTATTGCAACTCGGCGAAGGGCAAAAACCAGTACCAGGACAGTGAAGAAGCGAAGGGCTGGTACCAGGGTTTCGACAGCTATGGCATGGAGACAGAGCGCTTTCCGGGCAACCGCCGCTACCGGTTTCTCAATTTCCGCCAGATCGATGCGGCGCAATTGAGGGATCCGCTACAGAAACTGCCGTCCCTGCAACTGCCGATCTACGATCCCTATTGACGGGCACGACATTCGCGATTGGGGCAAGCGGAGCATCGCGGCATGGGGGATGCTGCGTGCCAGCCAGGAACTGCGACGCCAGGGAGCGCGGTCGCACCCCGTCAAACCCCTGGCGCGGAGGTACGACGAGCGAGTCGAACCTGGTTGGTTCGGCCAAAAGCCGGCTGACGCGGCAACCGGGGCGCGCTCGACCGCTACCGCGCGGCCCAGCCGCATCGTGGGCCCGCTACCGCGCGGCCAAGCCGCATCGTGGGCCGGCTACCGCGAGGCCCAGCCGCATCGTGGCACTGCTAACGGGGGTCCAGGCGCAGTGTGGTTGGCAGTACGTCCGGGCGGACCATCGACTCGGCATACGGGCTGTCCCGGTACTTCGCCAGGTATTGCCGGCTGGCGCGCGCAACCGAGTCCGCATCCGTGGCCGGGACCGCCTGCACCGCGACGCCGCGGCCGCGGAATTCCAGAGTTGCCGGGCCGCCTTGCGCGAGATCCTTGTACCAGCGGCCTAGCGGACCTTTCACCGAGCGCACGAACACCGCGTCGCCATCCACCACGACCCAAATGGTCACGGCACTGCCCGGACGCTTCTCGGTGCGCACCGCAACTTCACGAAGGTCGCGCAGCGCATCGAGCGTCGCTTTGTCGAACGTCGTCATCGCTTGCTCTCCTGTTGCCGTGCCGAAAACCCCGCGGCGGTCGCGATCGTTCCGTCAGACCGCCTGCTCCAGCGCCGCACGGAAGCGCGCGATCCACACGCCGATCGCCTCCGGCTGCGTCTTCAACGCTGTGCGATTGACGATCAGCCGGCTGGTGACCGGAGCAATCACCTCGGTCTCCACCAGCCCGTTCGCCTTCAGCGTTGAGCCGGTCTGCACCAGGTCCACGATCAGCCGCGCCAGCCCCATGCCGGGTGCCAGCTCCATGGCGCCGTTGAGGTGCACCACCTCGGCATGCACGCCGCGGCCGGCGAAGTGGCGGCGGGCGATGTTGGGGTATTTTGTCGCCACCCGCACGCGCGACCAGCGCGACGCATCATCGGTGCCGGCGGTTTCCGCCGCCTCGGCGACCGAGACGCGGCAGCGGCCGATGCCGAGGTCGAGCGGGGCGTAGATCTCCGGGTAATCGAACTCCATCAGCACGTCGGCGCCGCAGATGCCGAGCTGGGCGGCGCCGAAAGCGACGAAGGTGGCGACGTCGAACGGGCGCACGCGAATCACGTCCAGCTCCGGGTCGTCGGTGGGAAAGCGCAGGCGGCGGCTTTCCTCGTCGGCGTAATCAGGCGCGGGATGGACGCCGGCGCGGGCCAGCACCTGGCCGGCTTCGGCGAGGATGCGCCCCTTGGGCAGCGCCAGCACCAGCGGTCCGGTCAGGGCCGGCTCCAGAGCCGCGGCGGGGTATGGGGCAGTCATGCGGCCTCCGGTCGGCGGGGTTGCGGGCGTCTACACCATAGGCGGCGGCGCCGGAAGCGGGGGCCTCATGGACGATGCCATCGGCCGGCGTTGCCCGGGAGCCGCGTTGCCGCAGAATTCACAGCATCGAGACCGTACCCCGCAACCAGACCCGCGACGAACACTTCCTGCTGTTGGGACGGAACGATCGTGGCGATGCGATATGGTCGCACTGCTGCCGGCCGACGGGCCTGCAGCAACGCCATGCAGGCCGGCGCTCGCTCCGGAACGCGATCCTTCAACGACAGCGGAGCATATCCTGGCCGTTCCGGTGGCGCTGGCGATGCTTCGCCCCGCGACCTCCGTGCTCGGTCGACCGGTCAGCCGCCGTCCGTTAGCAGACGGGACGGCCCCAGGATGTCAGGGGCTCCCCGACGCCATGCCCCCCGCGCCATGAGGAAGACGCCGAGAGTCGGGTGTCGAACACGTTTGCCATGTTTGAACCACCGGCTCAAAGAGAAGGATTCTTCTCTTGCAACCCATAATAGGCGTAATTCAATCCTTCCGTGTATCTTGATTGCGGGGCGAGCGATTCTGGCAGCAATACCTTCGGCTTTTACCGATACCGTATCGTACCGGTAACGACAATCGTTACCAGATGGCCGGAGATTCATTATTCGCTCCCAAGCAATCCGTGATAAAGTCGTATACCGAACGTCAAGCACCTAAAGCGAAGCAGAATTGTTTGCGCCGCCGCCGCCGATCAAGGAGACCCTGGCGAATGGGGGAGAGTCGAGGACGCTGTCTCATTATTGGGACACCTACACTAGAGTTGGATGCATTAAGCCACGTCCTGGAAGCTGAGTATGAGGTCTCGACGGTGGTGGCCAATCCGCACGTTGCATTGCTCGCGGCCGCGTCGTTCCTGCCGGATATCGCATTGATCGACCTCGAACCTGCGAACGGCGGCCAAGACCTCGGGCGCCGGCTGCAGCAAGCCGATCCTGAGTTGCACATCATCTACCTTACCAACAACGACAGCGAGACATTGAACGGTGCCTTCATCAGCAAGAAGGCGTCGGTCTCGGATCTTCTGCGAATTGTACGGACACAATCCGGGCGCCCCGCCGCGGAGCAAATTGCAACTCATCTCAACCTCAGCGAAGCCAGTGATGCAAGCTGCGAAACCAATCCGTTGCTTTCACAGCGCGAGCGCGAGGTAATCATGCTTCTGGTAGCCGGCCTGCGTATGAAGGAGGTCGCCACCGCGATCGGGATCTCGCCGCGAACTGTCGCATTCCACAAATACCGGGTAATGCGCCGCCATAACTTGAAGAATAACAATGAGTTGACGCAGTTCGCCGTTCGGATGCGCATCATTCGGCGGTAGCCCGGCCTGCGAGGAAGTTTCGGCCCGGTCACGCTTAGCTCGCCTGCTTCAATCCGCCGGCGCCGGCCGGCCAAACCGGAACAACGCGGTCCGCCATCTCGAGCGTCGATCTCCGATGCGCGACGATAACCCGCGTGATCGGCAGCTTCCGAATGGCATCGTTGATGGCTCTCTCATTCTCCTCGTCAAGATGGCTCGTCGCCTCATCCAGCAGCAGAATCCGTGGCTTGCGGCAGAGCGCGCGCGCAAGGACAATGCGTTGCACCTGCCCGCCGGACAGCGAGCTTCCCATGTCGCCTACCAGAGTCTGGTATCCCATCGGCATCCGAACGATTTCATTGTGAATGGATGCCAGCCTGGCCGCTGCCTGAATGAGTTCGAAATCCATTGACGGAGCGAACGAGGCGATATTTTCCGCGATGGATCCGGCGAACAGCCTGTCATCCTGCATGACGCAGCCGAGTTGGCTCCGATAGGCTTCCAAGCCGATCGAGCGTAGCGGAACGCCGTCGAGCTCCACCCGCCCTTGCTGCGGAATTATGAGGCCGGCCAGGATTTTCAGCATGGTGGTCTTCCCTGCGCCCGAAGGCCCGACAATGGCCACGCATTCGCCCGGACCGACCGTCAGGCTGAAGTCGCCGATCACCGGCGCTTCGTTGTCGCCATATCGGTAGCTGACCCCCTCGGCACTCAGTGTCGCCAGTTGTCCTTGCGGGCAGCACGTGGAGCCTGCGATGTCGCATTGCTCCTCTTCCGGCGAGGCGAGTGCAATGTCGGCGATACGCTCCCCATGCACTGTCAGCATGCCGGTGCTGACCAGTGTATCCATGCACTTGCTGACCCGCTGCGAGAACTGGTCCTTGTAGGCCAGAAACGCCACCAGCATGCCGACGGTCAGGCCGCCGTCAATCACGCTGCGCGCGGCGAGATAAATGATTACCACCCGATCGAGGCCAAACAGCAGATTGCTCAGCGCAGTGAAGGATACATCGACGCGCTGCACCTTCAGTTCGGCGCTGATGCGGTCAACCAGATAATTGTTCCAGTTCGCCTGACGACGATCACCAATCCCCAATACCTTGATGCTGGGCATGCCGCGCAGGGATTCGATGAAGTGTGAATTCTCCTGTGCAGCGTAGACTATCGCCTCTTCGTTTGCCCGCCTATACAGCCTGTAGGCGACGCCTCGCATCGCGGCATATAACGTAGTCGTCGCGACTGCGATCAGGCAGAGCGGCACGTCATACCACCACATCATTGCGACCAGGGCGATGGCCATCAGGCCATCCACCATGCCGGATATCGCGCTTGCACTCAGGGTATGCTGGATGCGATCGATCGAGGTAAAGCGCGAGGCAAGATCGCCCACGTGCCGGCGCTCGAAAAACGTCGTCGGCAGCCGCAGCAGATGCGAGAACAGACTGGTTTTCCATTGCAGGGCGAGCGTCGATCCGCTGACCTGGATCGCCCAGGAGCGCACGAATTCGACCGCGGTCCGGAACAGTACCAATAGTCCCAGGCCCAGGGCGATCAACTCGAGCAAATCGCGATCAGCGGAAACCACGACCTGGTCCAGCACGACCTGAAAGCCCAGCGGCATGATGATGACGATCAGTTCCAACACCAGCGAGACAGTCATGATCTTAGCCGCGGCGGCCCAGAATCCGTGCGCCTGGGCAAGCAAGTGACGAATCCTGACGCGCGCTCGCTCGGTCGCCGGTTGGAAGCCGGTCGTCGGCCAGACCTCCAATGCCACTCCGGTAAAGTGATTGCTGATCTCCTCCAGCCGCAATCGCCGCCGGCCGAGGGCGGGATCGTGGATGGTCGCGCTTCGTTTATCGACACCCACCAGCACCACGAAATGATTGTGATCCCAGTGCAGCACCGCGGGGAGTCGCAGTTTGCCAAGATATGACATCTCCGCCCGCAACGCGCGGCTGGCAAGCTTCATGCTGGACGCGATGCGAACCACATCGCGCAGTGTCGTGCCCTTCAGCGACAGGCTGTGTCGCTGCCGCAGAATCTGCAGATCGATCCGGTGACCATAACGCGCAGCGATCATCGCCAGGCATGCCAGGCCGCATTCAGCGGCTTCGGTCTGCAGCAACACCGGCGTGCTGCGCCGGAAGAGGCCGCTGTCGAGACCGCGCGCTGAACTGTCCATGCGTTGCCCCTCATCGCGCCCGTACGGCGCGCTCTACCGTATAGAGTGGTTCAAGAATCCATTGGTAGATCGGTCTGCGATCCAGCAGGACATACGCGTTGACCTGCATATCCGCCGGCAACGGCCGCTGCTCTCCCATTACGTCGATCTTCTGCTGGTCCGGCTGCACCGTCACCTCGTAGTACATGCCGCTTCCCTGCGCCGGCTTGCTCGCGGTGCGCCGCTGCTGCACCTCAGGATCCAGCAGTGCAGCGCGCGAGACGCTGGTCACGGTGCCCCAGAACTGGCCGAATTTCTGATAAGGGAACGCGCTGTAACGCAGCAGCACCCGCTCGCCGGCGCGGACAAAGCCGATCGCAGCGCTGGGCGCCAGCAGGTCGGCCTGCATCGCGACAGTGGTCGGAACAATGGTCAGCACGCGGGCACCCGTACTCACGACCTGACCTGGATGCGCGGCTATGGCGGTGACGATACCGGCGCCCGGTGCGCGTATCTCTATGGAGTGGTGCGATTCACTGTTTGCGAGATCCTGGCTCAGTACAGCGATCCGACCTTTCAGGATGTCGATTTCGTTGCCGCTCGTGATCGGGTCGGTCGTCTGTTGATATTCCGCGTCCGCCAGCGCCGCGGCCACGCGCAATCGCGCTACTTTCGTCTGGTCCAAGGCCGAGCGCGCGCTCATCCAGGCTTGCTCGCGCGCGTCCATATCGTTCGCGGTGACGGTGTGTTTGGCAAAGTGTTGCAGGAACAGCGTGTATTCGTTTCGCAACCGCGCTTCAAACGACTCCTGCGTGGCCTGCTGCCGGTCGAGCTGGTCCTGCTGGGCCTTCAGATTGGTGATCTTCTCCTGCAATTGCTTTTGAGTCTCGCCGGCAAGGTCGATTTGCCGCTGGACCTCGTTCTGCAGCAATGCGCGTTGATTGATGAGCGCCGCAGTGATGGTTTGCTGTACGCTGCCCTGCTTGATCGCCGTGTCGACATCGATTGTGTACAGCAATGCCCCCTGCGCCACCCGGTCTCCCTCCTTGACCGCCAGATTGCTGACCCAGCCGGAGGACGGGCTGGCGACGCTGAACAATCCCGTCGCCGGCAGAACCACGCCGTTCAGATCCACGCGGCGCGTATAGCTGCCGAACGCGATCAGGGCTGCGAGCCCAACCGCCAGGGCAAGCGACACAATGGTTGAGATCGTAACCGGCAGACCAAGTGAGATCGCTGGCCGACCGAAGCGCGCACCGTAGTGATACTGTAGAGACTCACGTCGAAACAGGAGCTGCTCTGACACCGTCAGGAATCCGGTTCAGAAAAATCCGGTGCAGTCGGTGACCCCCGGCGCAAAGGCCGGGGGTCCGCTGCCTTACAGCACGATGCCGACGCCAACGGCGACGCCAATGCCAATCACGATGCCACCGCAGCCGCAGGACGGCGGGGGCGGAGGCGCGCAGTGGGGCGGAGGCGGTGGCGCACAGCAGCCACCCGCTACCACGTCGAGCTGGTCCAGCGACAACTCGAAAGCCTCAGCTTTGGTATGTTCCATCGAGTATTCCCTCCCGGGAGAATTGCGAACCAATGCGGGCTTCCACCGGACTTTGTAGTTTGTGGGGCGAGGGTCCGCACCGGTATAACGACGCCGTTCTGCCCCGGGTTCATCGCGAAGATTGCGGGAAAATTACCAGTACTGTTCGGCCTGGCTGCCCTCGATCTGGCAATAGTACCAGTTGCGGCAAACGGTGGAAGGAACTCCGAAGCCAAGCCGTCTACGCAATGCCGGGCAAAAACCACCAAGGCCGCATCGCTTGACAGTGGCATGACATTGGCCGCGGTACAGGGCAGGCAAGGGCACTCTCCCGGTTCGCCTCGCGATTAGAACCTGGGCGTCAGATTTCGACGCGGAAGCCCAACTCCGACAGTGCCTCTTGCGGGACGTGGAAGAAATCCGGCGCACGGCTGGCGATGTGGGAGAGGAAATTGAATACCGCAAAGGTCACCGGCCCCAGCCGAGACCCGTCTGTCCGCCGAATCACCGTCTCGTGGCCGACGAAATAGTGGATGTGGCCGAGATCGGCGTCGAAACCCAGCATCGTGCAATCGCGCAGCGCGAGCGGGATGTTGGGGCGCTGCATGAAGCCCAACCGCACGGTGATGTGGAAGAAGCCGTGGCCGAGGCGTTCCAGCGTATGGCGCTCCTGGAACGGCACGCGCGGACGGCGGTCCGGGGTTATCGTCAGCAACACCACCGTCTGGTGCAGCGCGCCGGTGTGGCGGACGTAATGCACCAGCATCGGCGAGATGCCATGCTCCACCTTGGTCATCCAGACGGCAGTGCCGGCGGGGCGGCCCACCACCATACGATCGACGTCGGCACAGAATTGCGCCAGCGGCATCGACAGCTCGTGCAATCGGCGGCGCAGTTCGGAGGAGCCGCGTCGCCAGGACCACATCAGGAACGCGACAGCGCCGCCGATGGTCAGTGGGAACCAGCCGCCCTGGACAATCTTCAGCGAGTTTGACGCAAGGAAGGCGGCGTCGATCACGCCGAAGCCGGCGGCCACGGGAACGGCTGCGGCCAACGGCCAGTGCCAACGCCGGGTGATCAGAAAGAACAGCAGGATGGTGGTCGCCAGCATGGTGCCGGAGACGGCAACGCCATAGGCGGCACCGAGATTGTCGGAAGTCCTGAACAATACCACCGTCAGCAGCGTGCCGATCATCAGCAACCAGTTGGCGGTGGGGACGTAGATCTGGCCGGCTTCCTCGGTGGAGGTTTGCGCGATCGCGGCGCGCGGGCACAGACCCATCAGCATCGCCTGGCGGCTGAGTGAGAACACGCCGGAGATCAGCGCCTGGGAGGCGATCACCGTCGCCGCTGCGGCCAGCACGATCAGCGGCACCAACGCCCAGTGGGGAGCGAGCTTGTAGAATGGGCTATCGACGGCATGTGGGTTGACGAGGATCAGCGCCCCCTGACCGAAATAGTTCAGCATCAGCGCCGGCAGCACCAAGCCGTACCACGCCAGGCGGATCGCGGGTGCGCCGACATGGCCCATGTCGGCATAGAGTGCCTCGCCACCGGTGAGTGCCAGGAACATGGCGCCGAACACTGCCGCCGCGACGGCGGGGTGACCGATGAGGATGGGCAGCGCGGCCAGCGGGCTGACTGCGGCGACGATAGCGGGCGCCGCCGCGATGTTGATCGCGCCGATCACGCCGGCGGTGACGAACCAGACGATCATGATCGGGCCGAACAATCGCCCGATCTGATGTGTGCCGAAGCGTTGCACTGCGAACAAGGCGAGCAACACGACAAGCGTGACGGGGAGGATGACGGCGCGGAAGCCGGGTGCGGCGAGTTTCAGGCCCTCCATTGCCGACAGCACGGAGATCGCCGGCGTGATCACCCCGTCACCATACAGCAGGGCGGCGCCGAGGATGCCCAGGATCATGGGTGCGGTGATACGCAGCCCCGCCATGCGATCGCCCTCGACCAGGGAGAGCAAGGCAAGAATGCCGCCCTCGCCGTCGTTGTCGGCACGCAACACCAGTTGCACATATTTGACCGAGACCATCAGCACGAGTGCCCAGAAGATGAGAGACACGACGCCCATGGCGTCGGCCGGTGTGGGGACGGCGTGGCCGGTGGCGTTCAGCGCGATGGAGAAGGCGTAGAGCGGGCTGGTGCCGATGTCGCCGAACACCACGCCAATGGCGGTCAGCGCGAGCAAGCCCAGGCTGCCGGTGTGGCGTGCGGCGGTGTCCTGGCGAGCGGCAGCGGCGATGGCGGCGGCGCGGGCGATGGCTCGGATCTCCTTGGTGGTGGCGATTTGAAGGCAATGCCTCGACCGCGGCGAATTCAACAAGTGGACCATTGGCGGAGCAAGTCGCGTGGGCGGGCACCGCGGCTGCGACCCGCCGCATCTGGTGTGGCGCTACGGCTGCGGCTCGTCGCGGTGCAGCGTCCCGATCATATCGACAACGCCGCGGGTGCGTGCGACCGTTGCGTTATTCCCCATGAGAGTTGGCGATGGACGATCCGCTTCTGCGCTTCCGCCTGGACGGCCGCACGGCATTGGTCACCGGAGCGCGGCGAGAGATCGGCCGCGCCATCGCACTGGCGTTGGCCGGCGCAGGCGCGCGGCTGGCGATCCATCACGCCGGCACGGAGGAGGAGTCGCACGACGCCGATGCGGTGGTGGCGGAGATCCGCGCGGGCGGCGGCGAGGCGCGAGCCTTCGCGCAGGACTTTGCCGTTGACGATGCTGGCACGCACCTTGCGGCGGCGGTCATGGCCTGGGCTCCGGTCGACATCCTGGTACTGAACGCCTCGATCGAAATTCCGGAGGAGTGGCACCAGATCAGCCGCGCGCATTTCGACCGCCAGATTGCGGTGAACCTGCGGTCCACACTGGAAGTGCTACAGGCGCTGGTGCCAGCGATGGGCGCGCGCGGCTGGGGGCGCGTGCTGACCATTGGCAGCGTGCAGCAAGTGCTGCCGCATCCGGCGATGCTGGTCTATGCCGGGACCAAGGCCGCACAGTTCAACTGGGTGATGAACCTGGCGCGGCAATATGGCGGCCAAGGGGTAACGGTGAACAACCTGGCACCCGGCGCGATCACAACGGCACGCAACCGGGAGCAGCTCGCGCGCGAGGGCGCGGCGATCGCCGCGCGCGTTCCGGTGGGTCGCCTGGGCACGCCGGACGATTTGGTAGGGGCGGCACTGCTGCTTTGCTCCGACGCTGGGCAGTACATCACCGGCGGCAATATCTACGTCGATGGCGGGCGCAACATTGCATGAGGGAGCCTTTGGCTGTCATTGCGAGCGAAGCGGCGCAATCTCGGTCGTAGCGACGAACGCTCGCTCGACCGGGATTGCTTCGCTCGCAATGACGCGGGTCAGATCGCAATGACGCGGGTTCGATCGCAATGACGCGCGTTCAATCGCAATGACGCGGGTTCGATCGCAATGACGCGGGGGCCGCTCGTCATGACGCGGGATCGCGCGCAATGGCCGCGGATCGCTGGCAACGACCCGACGGCGTCTTGCATTGCCTCGCGTCATGCCCTTGTCATGGAGTACCGTAAGGAGTGATTCGATGCACGGAAAAGCGAGTGCCGGCGATGGGCCGGGTGCGACGCCGACGCCGCCCTGGCTGGCGGGCGCGGCGATCGGGCTGACACTTCTCGGCATGGCCAGCGGCGCGATAGCGTTCGGCGCCGGCCTGGCGCTGAGCGGCACGCCGGTGCGAAAAGCGGTGCGTTAGGCGACGCCCACGGCGCGTCCGCGCAGGCGATTGCCGTCGCGGACGCCCCAGAAGATGTCGGGGCTGAGTTCTTCCACCGAATTGCAGCCGGTATAGGCCATCGTTTTGTCGAACTCGTTGCGCAGCAAGGAAATCGCGCGGAGTGCGCCGTCCTGGCCGCCGACCGCGGTGCCGTACAGCGTCGCGCGGCCGGTCAGCACCGCCTTCGCCCCCAGCGCCAGCGCCTTCGCGATATCGGAGCCGCGACGGATACCGGAATCGAGGATGATGGTGGCGCGCTCGCCCACCGCTTCCGCGATCTCGGGCAGTGCGTCGATGGTGGCGACGGAACTGTCCATGTTACGGCCACCGTGGTTGGAAACGACGATGCCGTCCACGCCGTATTCGATCGCCTTCACCGCGTCGTCCGGCCGGTTGACTCCCTTGATCATCAGAATGCCGGGCCAGATATCGCGGAACTTCGCCAGGTCGTTCCAATCGAGCGAATCGGCGCGGAGCGCGTCGCGGCTGCCGACGCCGCTGAGGATCGAGGACTGGAATTCAGGCGGGTAGTTCTCGTGCCGCGGCATGCCGATGCTGGTGAAGTATTTCAGCAGCACGTCCTTCGCCCACATAGGATGGCGCATCACGTCGAGCACGAAACGCGGTGTGGGCGTGAAGGGCAGGCCGAAGCCGTTATGGGTATTGTATTCGCGGTTGGGAGAGACGGGGGAATCCACCGTGACGATCAGCGCCTCGAAGCCGTTGCGGTGGGCGCGCTGGATCAGCGCGTGCGACAGCTCCCGCTGCTTCCAGACGTAGAGCTGGAACCAGAGCCGACCGCCCTGGTCGGGGCCGCCATGCTGCGCGATCTTCTCCATCGCGGTCATCGAGGCGGTGGACAGCGTCAGCGGTATCTTCGCCTTGGCGGCGGCCTTGGCGAGTTCGAGTTCGCCTTCATGCCAGCACAGCCCGGCCGCGCCGGTGGGGGCGATCGCCATCGGCAGGCTCACGGGCTTGCCGAACAAGGTGGTGGCGACGGTGCGTTTCGACACATCGACGAGGGCGCGGTGGCGGAGCCGTATGCCCTCGAATGCGCTGCGGTTGTTGGTGACGGCGATGTGGTCTTCCGTGGCGCGGTCGACGAATTCGAACACGCCGCGGGGGAGGCGGCGCTTGGCGGCGGCGCGGAGGTCCCAGATGTTGAGGCAGCGATCGAGATTGGGCATACGGGTTTGGTAAGGGGGAACGGGCGGGGGGTCAATCGCGGGGCGCGCGTGGGCGTCGGCGCCAATCGGGAGAACCTGCATGATCCAACCAACTGCCTACAAGGTCATGACCGCCGCGGAGTTTGCCCACATGCAGCGCGAGCAAGCGTTCCATGGCTCGGCTGTGGACCTTGCCGATGGGTTCATTCACCTGTCGACCGCCGAGCAGCTTTCCGTAACGGTCGACAAGCATTTTGCCGGGCAGACCAACCTCGTGGTCGTGGCCATCGACCTGTCCCGGCTCGGCGACGCGGTGCGTTGGGAGCCGTCGCGCGGCGGCGACCTGTTCCCGCACTGCCATGGCGCGCTGCCGCTGGCCGCCGTGCTCGCGGCCGCTCCGCTCGAGCGGCGATCGGATGGCGCAGTGAAGCTGCCGGGTTGAGAGACCCGGTAAGACCGGCCACGACATCGTCCCGCCGGAGGGGTCGACCGCCCTGCCCTACCGCCCCGCCGGCGTGTATCCGTCCGTCAGCGTACGCAGGAATGCGATGATGTCTGCCTCATCGCCCGGCGTCATCGCCGGCGCGTCGCCCGGCTTGCGGTCGAACGGCGGGTCGGCCACGTCGACGTTCGGCCAATATTTCCGCGGGATGTCGTCGAATTTTGCCACGCTGCCGTCGGCGCCATGCGGATAGACGCGCCCGGGCGCGACATCGCGGAAATCGTAGAAATCCATCACCTGCCGCAGTGAATCGAACACGCCGTTGTGAAAGAACACATGGCGCGTCGCGACGTTGCGCAGCGTCGGTGTCAGGAACATCCCGCAATACTGTGTTTGCTCGGCCATATCGTCGCGGTACGGGCCGCAGATGCCGAGGTCGAAATAGGCCGGATCGCGATTGACCGTCAGCGCCATGTTGCGCGGCGCGCCGAGCGCCTCGAACTGGTGGTCGGTGAACAGCGGCGGGCGGCCATCTGGCGTGGGCTGGTCCAGATGGCAGCCGCCGCAATTGGCCTTCTTGGGGTCGTTGAACAATCGGTAACCGCGTTGCTCTGCCGGCGTGAACCGCGCTTTGCCCTGAAGCCAGTCGTCGAACTTGCTGCTGTAGGGATGGAAGCTCGGCTCCTCCACCTGGTAGCGGGCCACCGCGAACAGGGCCTCGGCCACCGCCATGGCCGGATCGGCAAAGATCGATGGTCCGAACAATCGTTGCATGTCAGTGGCATAGGCGGCGTGGTGCAGGTGCGTCGCCACCGCCTCGACGCTGCCCCCGTCCATCTCAATCGGGTTGAGCATTGGCACCAGCGCCTGCTGCTGTAGCGTGTCTGCGCGCCCGTCCCAGAACAATCCGCCTTGCGGCACCAGGTTGGCCGCGGTCTGGACAGTGTCATGCGCGGTCTTCCGGGTCCGCGTGGCGACCTGCCCGGCCGCCGCCATCTGCGTCAGGCTGACCGTCTCGTTCTCCTCATTGTCCGGGCCGATGCTGAAATTCGGCTGCCGTTCGAGATACATCAGCGACGGCACGGCGCGAACGCCCTGATCGCTCACGGCCGGTCCCCCGCGCATCGCCGGCAGGTCGTTGGGCGGCCCGTAGCAATGCCGCGGGCTGTGGCAGGAAGCGCAGGCGAGCCGGCCGGACGCCGACAGGCTGGCGTCGACGAAGATGCGCTTGCCCAGCAATGCCATGGCGGAGAGTGGCGCCGCGGCGGGTCGTATCAGATGGATCGGGTGCGGGTTCCAACCGTCCGCCACGCGGGGTTCGTCCGGCGGGATGGGGTCTTGCACGACCCCTGGTGCCAGCCCGGCCGTCACCGCGCCGTGGCCGGACATGCGGCCATCAGGCGCGGCCGTGGCGAGGGTTGCGGGCGATGCGGTGGCAAGAGCGCCGACCCCGAGCAATAGCCCGAGGCCGACCGCCCATGCGATATGCTCCCGCATGTCCTCCGCTCAGTGAGTCGCCGGCGGCTTCGCCAACGCCTCACCGGTCGCCGGATCGAGGTACAGTGCGGTATCCCGGCGATGGCCTTTGAAGTCGAACATATCCATCAGCGAACCGCTGGTCGCGTCGAAGGAACCGCCGCCAAGGCGCTGACCTCGCAGCCAGTTGTCCTCGATGAAGCGCACCACCGAGGCCTGGCTGATCGGCGTATGGCTGACGAAGTTCTGCTTCGCCCAGGGCGAGACCACGAGGAACGGAATGCGAGTGCCCGGCCCGCAGCGGCCGTTCACCGGCTTGCCGTCGACGCCCGCCTGCGGGGTGCCGGTGCCACATTTGCCCGATCCGTCAAGCTGGTCGGCCTGGCTATCGAACGAGGCATTCGTCGGCTTGACGAAGGCATGGTCGTACCAGCCGTCGGAATCATCCCACGTGACGATCACGGCGGTATTCTTCCACTCCGGCTGTTGCTCCAGGAAATTGATCACCGCGACGGTGCCGTCTTGCTCGTCCAGCGGATCTGAATAGCCGGCGTGACCGTCCTGATAAGCCGGCAGTTTCAGATACACCACCGAGGGGAAATTGCCCGCCTTCACGGCGGCGTAGAAATCCGCCAGCCCGTACTGGTGGTTGGCAGGATCGGGCGTCTTGCCGTCAGCCTCCAGGCTATAGCCGATCGCGGTCATCGCGCTCGGCCGCTCATGCTTCGGATTGGCCGTGGAGTCATAGTATTGGAACCAGTTGTGGTGCGGGATGTAGTCCACCACGTTGGTGCCGACGACCGTGGAGTGCGTGCTGCGCTGGCAGCCCGTGGTGCCGTTGGCGTTCGTGGTTTGCAGGGTGAACCCGCCCATGAAGCCGCCCCAGGTGATCTTCGCCGCATTCAGCAGGTCGCCAATGTTCTTCCCGGTCAGCATCATTTGCTCCCCGGGCTTGGAGCAAACATCGTAGCCGGGGTCCTCGTCGTTGACGGTGGTAATGCCGCCCTGGCCATCGTTGATGTAGAAAGACGGCTTTGCGACCGTGGACGGCTGCGCGGCGGTGGCAACGATATGCACGCCGTTGGTCTGGCCGGCGACCACCTCCAGCGCGCCCGGCGTGGACGGGCCATAGGTGTCGGTCCAGGCATCGTCACTCATCGCGAAATGCTGCGCGTAGTGCCACATCGCGGTGACGGTGTTGCCATCGAAATAGCCCATCACCTGTCCCTGGGTCGCGAACGCGCCGACGCCACCCGGCGTCCCCTTGCCGGTGAATTTCGGGAACAGATCCATCTTGCCGGCGTCGGAGGCCTGTTGCTCCGCCGTATAGGCGTGATTCTGGTCGGCGGTCGCGGCCTGCGTGCGGTCCAGCCGGAACGGATTGGTCGCGCCGGCGCCGTTCTCCTTGTTGCTGAAGTTCGGGTTGTTCGTCAGCAGATGCGCGCGCGCCAGGTTGTTGACCGCCGGGGTCTTGGAGACTGCGGCGAAGCGCGGCTCGCCCGAGACGTTGGCCGCCTTGGGGTAGGTGCCGAAATAATGATCGAAGGAGACGTTCTCGTTGAAGATGACGACAACATGCTTGATCGGTGTCGCGGTCGGCAGTGCGTCCTGCGGAATGGGACCGGCGGCATTCGCCGTGACCACGGCCCCTGCTGTCGCAGCGGCCGCCGGGACGGCGGCCGTGACCATCAAAGCGGCGGCAAAGCTCGAAACAGCGCGGCGTAGCATGTTGTTCCCCCAGCGGTTTTGGCTGGCGGTTACCTACGGCAGCGGTGCCCGCCGTAGTGTGACCGAATTATGACCGCAATAAGATCGCCGGGAGGCCATCGGGCGTCCACCCCTCGGCGCCGGCGGCCGGCTGCCCAGACCGTTGCTGACGGGCCATCCCGGGGCTGCGCAGGCGGCCTAGGTAAGCTTTGCCGCGACTGCTAGTAATCGGGCGGCCCCGCACATCATCTGTGCGGGTGACAGGGAAATCCATGGACCTGCTGGCTGCGCTGACCACCTTCGTCCGGGTTGCCGAGAGCGGCTC
>Ga0335073_10005109_pt1 | contig 18436 bp, 15 predicted proteins | sample Lox_Sample_22_FD_207093 | JGI IMG/M metagenome (GOLD analysis project Ga0335073, IMG submission 207093) | Soil microbial communities from Loxahatchee National Wildlife Refuge, Florida, United States - Lox_Sample_2.2 | ecosystem: Environmental > Terrestrial > Soil > Wetlands | place: USA... | reverse complement strand
CTGATCGTGACCAACAACGCCGGCCTTGCGCCCGGGCTGCGCGACACGGCGACCGCCCATCTCGACGTCGCCAAGCAGGATCTGGGGCTTGCGCGCCTCGTCCATTTCATCGCGCTCGCCTATCTGGTCGCGACGGCGCCGAGCTTGGGCCGCCTCATCGCGCCGGTGATCCGCGGCGCGGCCGGCCGCGCCGTGCAAAGCCTCGGCCGCAACTCCCTCGCAGTGTTCGCCGCCGGCTCGCTGATGAGCGCCTGCGGCCAAGCGGCGCTCGCGGCCGCTTCGCCGCACACGTCCAGAGGGATTGAACAGTTCGCCGGACTCGCGTACACGATTGCGGCCATCGCCGCTCTCTTCGCCGTCGCCCACTGGATCGAGTGCAGAAACGACTCCGCCCGCCCCTTCGGTTCGCCATTCGTCCAGCCGCTGTCGCGGGTCTGGCGGGCGCTTCGCTCTTCTTATTCGCACTGACCTCAGCCCGCGCTGATGAGGCGGGCTGTCCCGGCGAAATTGCGGCGTTCGACGCCAACGGCGCCACCCTCGCCTTCCCGAAGGGAGGCGGCGCTCCGCTCGATATCCTGGCGATCGGCTCGTCCTCGACCGAGGGAATTGGCGCGACGTCGCCCGCGAACGCCTATCCCGCCAGGCTCGAGGAGGAACTGGAAAAGCGGATAGGCGCCGACTTCGACGTAAGGAACGCCGGGGTCGGCGGCGAACTGGCCGCAAGGACCCTCGAGCGGCTGAAGAACGCGCTGAAGTCCGGCTGGGCGAAGCTCGTCATCTGGCAGGTCGGCACCAATGACGCGATCATTGGCGTCGACGAAGCGCTGTTCCGCGCCACGGTGAAGGCGGGCGTCGCGGCCGTGCGCGCCGCCGGCGTGCCCCTTGTGCTGATCGATCCGCAATTCCCGCTCGCACGCCCGGACGCGGCGCGTTACGAGCGCTATGTCGCCATCGTCGATGGCGTCGGCGCCGAGGACCATGTCCCGGTTTTGAGCCGCTACGCGATGATGAAAGACTGGCGGTCGAGATACGCCAAGGCGCTCGGATCGCTCTTGTCGCGCGACGGCCTGCATATGAACGACCTCGGCTACCGGTGCCTGGCGCATGCGCTCGCCGGGGCGATTGAGGGCGCGGCGGCGGCGAAGCTTTAATTCGCCTCAGCTTCAGGGTTGGCGGCCTCAAGGGGGTTCAGCGATGCGCCGACGCGTCTGGCGATACGGGACGGTCTCGGCCGTCGGCTTCGGCGCCATGAGCTTCGGCGGCTTCTACGGCCCGACGAACGAGGCCGAAAGCCTGCGGACTCTGGCGCGGGCGCTCGACCTCGGCGTCGATTTCTGGGACACCGCCAACGTCTACGGCGACGGGCTCTGCGAGCGGGTGATCGGCAAGTTCCTGGCCGAGGACCCCGGGCGCCGAAAGAAGGTGACGCTCGCGACCAAATTCGCGATCCGCCGCCGGGACGACGGCGCGCGGTTCTTCGACAACAGCTCAGCCCACATCCGCGAGGCCCTGGAAGGGTCGATGAGGCGGCTTAAGGTCGACCACGTCGACCTCTACTATGTGCATCGGATCGACAAGGCGATTCCGATCGAGGATACGGTCGGCGAACTCGGCCGGCTGGTCAAAGCAGGTTTGATCGGCGCGATCGGCCTCTCCGAGGTCGCGCCCGACACGCTGAGGCGCGCCGCCGCGGTCCATCCGATCGCCGCGGTGCAGTCGGAATATTCGCTCTGGACGCGCAATCCGGAGCTCGGCCTCATCCAGGCGTGCGTGGAAGCGGGCGCGATTTTGGTCGCCTTCTCGCCGCTCGGCCGCGGCTATCTGAGCGGCCTCCTGCAGGACGTCGAGACCTTCGCCGACCAGGACTTCCGCCACGCCAATCCGCGTTTCCAAGGCGTCAACTGGCGGCGCAACCGCGATCGGCTCCTGGGCTATCTCAAGCTCGCCGCGGCCTGGGGGGTGAAGCCGGCGACGCTCGCGATCGCCTGGACGGTAGGGAGAGCGCCGCATGTCGTGCCGATTCCGGGCACCCGGACCGCCGGTCATCTCGAGGAATGCGCCGCGGCCGCCGATCTCGATCTGACCGGGGCGCAGCTCGCCGAACTCGAGCAGGCGCTCCCGGTCGGCTTCGCCGCCGGAGAACGCTATTCCGACCCGCAATGGGTCGGAATCCAGAAGTACTGAAGATCGGCGCCCGCCTCCGCGCGAGATCGGCGCCCGCCTCCGCGCGGCTCACCGCAGCGACAAGGGCGCCTGCTCCGACGGCGCGCCGAAGAAGGCGCGGATTCCGGCCATGAGAGAGCGCGCCGGCTGGCCGCCGACGAGCGTCGCCAAATAGTCCTCCGCCCATTTCTTGATGTCGTTTTCCAGAAGATGCTGGAGCATCGGCGCATGGCGCTCCCGCCGCTCCTCGAGCGGCATCTCCAGCGCCCGCTTGAGCGCCGCGGCGACCGCATCCGTCTCATGCGGGTTGACGATCAGCGCGGCGTCGAGCTCCTTGGCTGCGCCGGCGAATTGCGACAGCACCAGCACGCCCGGATCGCCCGGGTCCTGGGCGGCGAGATACTCCTTCGCCACCAGATTCATGCCGTCGCGCAGCGGCGTCACCATGCCGACGTCGGCGGCGCGATAAAGCCCGGCGAGCACGGTGCGCGAATAGGACCGGTTGACGTAGCGGATCGGCGTCCAGGCGGCGTCGCCGAAGCGGCCGTTGACCTTGCCGATCATGCCGGTCACCTCGGTTTCGATCTCGCCATATTGCCGGATCTCGGAGCGGCTCTTCGGCGTGACCTGCAACAGGGTCACCCTGCCGCGCCACTCGGGATTGTTCTCGAGCAGCCGTTCGAACGCCCGGATCCGGTCGGGAATGCCTTTCGAATAATCGAGCCGGTCGACGCCGAGCACCAACCGGTTGCCGCTGAGGCTCTCGCGCACGAGGGCGACCATCGCCGAGCGTCCGGCGTTGCGCGCAAGACGCATATAGGCCTTGGTCTCGATGCTGACCGGGAAAGCGCCGAGACGCACCTTCTGGCCTTCGAATTCGTAGCCCGATCGGGTCTGGGTCGCGCCCTGGGAGGTGAGGTAATGGGCGAAATTGTCGCGGTCGTTGTCGGTCTGGAAGCCGACGAGATTGTAATAGGCGAGGCCGCCGAGAATCGCCCGGTGGTGAGGCAGCGCCTGAAGGATGTCGGGAGGCGCGCAGGGCGTATGAAGAAAAAACCCGATCGTGTTGCGGTGGCCGCGCGACCGGAGCTCCCGGCCGAGCAGCATCAAATGATAATCGTGCACCCAGACGACGTCGTCGTCGCGGATCAGCGGGCTCAGCCGATCGGCGAACATGCGGTTGACCCGCATGTAGCCGCTGGCGTCGGCGCGGGAATATTCCTGCAGGTCGACGCGGTAGTGAAGGATCGGCCACAGCACGCTGTTGGCGAGGCCGTTGTAATACTCCTGGATATCGTTCTTCGACAGGTCGATGAGGACGTAGGTGATCTTGTTGACCTCGACCGCCTGCGGCTCGCCGACCGGCTCGTCCGTCACCTTGCCGCTCCAGCCGAACCACAACCCCCGGCGGTTCTTGAGAGCGGCCTTGACCGCGACCGCCATGCCCCCGGCGAGCGGCGCGCGCGGAGTCTCAGGGACGGCGACGCGGTTCGAAACGATGATCAGTCGCGGGCCCATGCCTCCTCCCAACTCGACGACAGCCTTGTGGCCGTGTTGATCACGCCGGCCATTGAGTAAGTCTGGGGCAAGTTCCCCCATAGCTCCCTCGTATCGGGATGAATGTCTTCCGACAGCAATCCGAAGGCGTTGCGGCTCGCCAGGATCGACTCGAACAGTTCGCGCGCCTCGGCGGCGCGGCCGATTTGACTCAACGCGTCGGCGTACCAAAAGTTGCATGCGAGAAATGCGGTTTCCGGCGCGCCGAAATCGTCGGGCGCCGTGTAGCGCATGATTCGGCCCTCGCGCATGAGATCGCGGCCGATCGCGTCGCAGCTCTTGATGAAGCGCTCGTCGGTCGCCGACAGTAGGCCGAGTTCGGCGAATAACAGGATGCTGGCGTCGAGGTCGGGGGCGCCGAACGCGCCGGTGAGCGCGCCGCGCTTTTCGTCCCACGCTTCGGCCAGAATCCGCTCGCGAAGGGGGCGCGCGTGGGCCGCCCAGTATTTGGCCCGGTCGGCGATCCTGAGCCGCCGGGCGATGCCGGCCAGCCGATCGCAGGCCGCCCAACACAAGGCCGCGGAATAGGTATGGGCGCGCGAGCGGGTGCGATATTCCCACAAGCCGGCGTCGGGCTCGAACGCGCGGGCGAGCGCGCTCTCGCCCAACACTTCGAGGCGGCGAAAAAGCGACTCGTCGCCCATCCTGGGCAGACGCTCGTCGACGAACATCTGCGTCGCCGCGAGCACGACGCTGCCGTAAACGTCGTTCTGGGTCTGGTTCGCGGCCTGATTGCCGACGCGAACCGGGCCGTGGCCGAGAAAGCCCTTGAGATCGGGCGCGGTCGTTTCTTCGAGCGAAGAAAACGGCACGACGCTGTGGACCGGGCGTATGTGCTGGCCGTCAATGGCGATGGTGGTGATGTAATTGATGTAGGCTTCCATGGTCTGGGTGGCGCCGAGCCGGTTCAGCGCGTCAACGACGAAATAAGCGTCGCGGAGCCAGCAGTAGCGGTAGTCCCAGGTTCGGGTCGACGACGGCGCTTCCGGAATCGAGGTGGTGTGGGCGGCGACGATCGCGCCGGTCTCCATGAAGGAGCACATTTTGAGGGTGATCGCCGCACGCACAACCGCCGATTGCCATTCGAACGGCACCGCCAGATTGCGCACCCAGACGAGCCAGTGCTCGTGGGTTCGGTCGAGAAATTCGCGGCTGGTCGTGTCGATGGCGCTGAGGAACGGATCGTCCTGGCCGAAGATCAGGTTCAAGGGACGGGTCAGCGGGAAGGCGATCTCGTTGGCGATGTAGGAGAGCGGCGCGTCCGACGTCAGACGCAGGACATGTGCTCCGCCGATATAGCGAACATGGTTGGAGCCCACGACCATGTTCGTCGTCGGACGCCCGTAATTGTGCGTCGGCCTGACGCGGATCGTGATGCGCGGCAGGCCTGAAAGCGGTTCGATCCTGCGGATGATTTGCGGCGGCCGATAGTCGCGCTCGAAGCGCTCGAAGCGCGGCGCGAAATCGCAAACGCGCACCTTGGCGCCATGGGCGTCGGTGAGGATCGTCTCGACGATCGCAGTGTTGCGGACGTAGCGCGACTCGGTCTCAGCGAGGTCGGTCAGCGCAATTTCGCAGAATCCCTTCTCCTCGTCGTTGGCGAGCAATCGCGAGAACACCGGGTCGGAATCGAAATACGGGAAGCACCACCAGACGATCCGGGCGTTGCGGTCGACGAGGGCTGCGGTGCACGAGTTGCCGATCAGCGCGAGATCTAGGTTCTGGCTTTTGGTTTGCGCGCGTCCGGTCATGCGCCGTTCTCGCGATAGGCGAATTCGGCCAGCCAGTCGCGAACCGCCCGCGGCGTCGCGAAAACGCCCATCGCGCACGGTAGCCGCTTGCCGACCGAATAAGCGTAGCCGCCGCGCGCGGCGACGACCGCGAACCCGCTTTCGTCAGTTCTATCGTCGCCGACAAAGACCGGCGTCCGGCCGCGGAAAGCCGGCTCAGACAGGAACGCCGCGATCGCGCCGCCCTTGTCGAAGCCCTGGGCCTTGAGCTCGATCGCGCAGCGCGCATCCATGGCTTCGACCCCGATCGGCAAAGAGTCAACCAGCCGGGTGACGGCCTGGCGCAATGGCCGCTCCGCCTGCGGCGCGAGGCGATAATGAACGACGAAACTGAAGCGCTTGTTCTCAACGAACGCGCCCGGGAACCGCGCGACCTCGCGCGTCAGCGCGGTCCACAGCGACATAGGCAACGCCGTCGCCGCCGGCGCCGGGGTAGCCGGTCCGCTGGGGTCAAGGCGAATCTCGGCGCCGTGAATCCCGCTCGCGCGCAGCCGTAGCGGCTCGAACAGGCGGTCGAGGTCCTCGATCGTGCGGCCGCTGATGAGCGCGAGCGCGCCTGTGAGCTTGCGTTCGGCTTTGTCGAGGATCGGGACCAGATCCGACGGGGTCACGACGTCAGCCGGCCGCTCCGCGATGTCGAGCAGCGTGCCGTCGACGTCGAGAAAGAGGGCGAGCGGCGCATCGCTCAGCGCCGCCACATTCTCCGCCATCACGCCTGTGAATGGCGGCGCGCTCGATTGATCCACTCGCTGCTCCTCACGCCCTTGCCGCACCTAAGCAAAATTCTGGGCGATAGCGTGGTCGCCATGTGGCCGCGCGCCGGCTCATTGTCCCATCGCGACTGTGCATCAGATGAACGAGAAGCGCGGCGTGAACGACGCCTTGCGGAACGCCGTCTGGGGCGCCCGGCCGGCGGACCGGGCCGCGCCGTCGCTCAGCGAGCAGGTGATCCACGCCTCACTGAAAACAACACAAGGAAGCGCGCCGGCGACAAGGACGACGCCAAACACAACCGCTGACGCCGCCTGTGCGCCGCGACGATTGCGGCCAGTGGCCAAAACACTCCACGCCCCGAGGGAAATGAGCAAGAAACAGGCAAGAAGGCAAAACACAGGCTCGAACACGTTGCCGCAAATGTCGCGCAAATTGGCGAGATAAGGCATCATCGAGATTCCTACTTTGAAGCAGCCCCTCGCCGACCAGTGCAGAACGAAGAAGCGGGAGATATGTTCCCGGCCCGATGGATGCGGATCTCCTTGCTTTGCGGCGCTGGTATTTGAGCCCGGCGCGCCGCTTGGCCTTTAGGCGCGGGCCTCGTTTGGACGATCGAGAACTTCCGTCATAGATATGAGCGAAAGAACCGTGAACAGGAGGCAGGGCATTCTGCGCGCCCCTCCAATCTTTTTCCCGCCCGATCGAGCGCAGCGCGCGGACGAGGCCGATCATCCGGAACCGCAACGATGAGCGACCCCGCGATATCCGTCTTTGCCGACCCGGCCCACACGCTCACATTCGACGTCGTCGTGCGCGACGCCCGCGGCGAAAGCCGGCACCGGGTCACGATAGACGCCGACGACGTCGCGCGCTTCGCCGGGCTCGGCGCCGAGCCCGCGCGCTGCGTCGAGGCGGCGATGCGGTTTCTCCTCGACCGCGAGCCGAAGGAGTCGATCCTCGGCGCGTTCGACATGGACGTCATTCGGCGTTATTTTCCCGAGTTCGACGATGCATTCCCGAACTATCTCTCCCGCCATGGCCGAGCGCCGGCGCAAGGCGCATAATCCTCAGAACCGCGGAGGAATGGATACATGAATGTCGCCCTCGCCCGGCCGGAGGCGACTCTCGACTCCCGCTACGAAGCGACCGAGGGCTGGCTCTACATGACCGGCATGCAGGCGCTCGTCCGCCTGCCGATCCAGCAGCGCCTCCGCGACGCCGCCCAAGGCCTCAACACCGGCGGGTATATCTCCGGCTATCGCGGCTCGCCGCTCGGTCGCTATGACATCGAGCTCTGGCGCGCGGCGCCCTTGCTCAAGCAACACAACATCGTCTTCCGTCCGGGCCTTAACGAGGACCTCGCCGCGACCGCGATCTGGGGCGCGCAATATCTCAACAGCTTTCCCGGCGCGACCGTCGATGGCGTGTTCGGCATCTGGTACGGCAAGGGGCCGGGCGTGGACCGCTCGGGCGATGCGTTGCGCCACGCCAATTTCACCGGCGCCTCGCCCATTGGCGGCGCGATCGCGCTCGCCGGCGACGATCATGGCGCGAAATCCTCGACCGCGGTCAATTTCTCCGACACTTCGTTCATCGCCGTCGGCATGCCGGTGATCTATCCGTCCAACACCCAGGAGCTTCTGGACTTCGGCCTGCATGGAATCGCGATGTCGCGGTTTTCCGGCTGCTGGGTGGGCATGAAGGTGGTGACCGACGTCGCCGAAGGCGGCGGCAGCGTCTATGTCGGACCCGATTCGCCCGCAATCGTCATTCCCGAGCAGCCGAGCAATCCGCCGGGGGGATTGGGCGCGCGGACAATCGACGCGCCGGTCGCCCAGGAAGAGCGGCTCTACAATCACAAGCTGCCGGCCGCGCTCGCCTACGCGCGCGCCAACGGCCTGAACCGCATCGTCAGTGGCGGGAAGGAGGCGCGGATCGGCGTCGTCGCCGCAGGCAAGGCCTGGCAGGACCTGTTGCAGGCGCTCGGCAATCTCGGCCTTGGCGACAACGGCGCTTCGCTCGGCCTGCGCCTGCTCAAGATCGGCATGGTGTGGCCGCTCGACGCCGAGATCGTGCGCGAGTTCGCCCAGGGGCTCGACCTCATCGTCGTCGTCGAGGAGAAGCGGCCGCTGATCGAGGATCAGATGCGCTCGATCCTCTACGGCGCGCCGGGCGCGCCGCGGATCGTCGGCAAATATTTCGACGGGCCGGCGTTCGATCCGTCGCAGGGCGCGCCGGCCATTCCCAATTATGGCGAGATCTCGCCCGAGCTCATCGCGGCGGTTCTGGTCAAGGCGCTTTCACGCCACGATCCGAACTGCGGCTTAAGCGCGCCGGAGACGCCGAGCGGCGCGCTCAGCAATCGCCCGGCGCCGATGCGCAGCCCGGGTTTCTGCGCCGGATGCCCGCACAATCGTTCGACCCCGGTGCCCGAGGGCAGCCGGGCGCTCGCCGGCATCGGCTGTCACTGGATGGCGACGCTGGTCAATCCGCAACAGACCGCGACCGCTTCGCACATGGGCGGCGAAGGCGCGATGTGGCTCGGCCAGCAGCCGTTCACCCGCGAGCACCATGTGTTCGCCAACATCGGCGACGGCACCTACGCCCATTCGGGCTCGCTCGCGATCCGCCAGGCGGTCGCCGCCGACGTGCCGATCACCTACAAGATCCTCTTCAACGGCTTCGTCTCGATGACCGGCGGGCAGCCGATCGAGGGCGGCATGACGCCGGTCCAGATCCTCGGCGAACTCGCCGCAGAAGGCGTGAAGAAAATGGCGCTCGTGGTCGATGACCTCGAACGCTATGCCGGCGTTCCGCTGCCCTCCGGCGTGAGCCTTCGTCACCGTGACGCGATGGACGAGACGCAGCGCGAGTTCCGCGAGTTCAAGGGCGTCTCGGTCATCCTCTACGACCAGCCGTGCGCGACCGAGCGGCGGCGCCTGCGCAAGCGCGGCAAATGGGCCGACCCGGCCATCCGCACCTTCATCAACGCCGAGGTCTGCGAGGGCTGCGGCGATTGCGGGCGGGTCTCCAATTGCATGGCGATCGAGCCGCTCGAGACCGAGTTCGGGCGCAAGCGGCGTATCAACCAGTCGAGCTGCAACAAGGATTTCTCCTGCGTCGAGGGCTTCTGCCCGAGCTTCGTCACCGTGCATGGCGGGAGCTTGCGCAAGCCCGAAGCGACGGCGCCCTTGAGCCGCTACCTGCCGCCGGTCCCCGAGCCTTCCCTGCCCGAGATCGGCGAGCGCTACAGCGTGCTGGTGGCCGGGATCGGCGGCTCCGGAATCGTCACCGTGAGCCAGACGATCGCCATCGCCGCCTATCTGGACGGGCTGTTCAGCACCAATCTCGACCTGACGGGCTTGAGCCAGAAATACGGCGCCGTGACCGCGCATGTGCGCATCGCGCGCGATGGCGACGCGCTGCACGCCACCCGCATCGCCGCGGGCGAAGCGGATGCGCTGATCGGCTGTGACCTTATTGTCGCCGCGGGCGACGAATCGGTGTCGAAGCTCAGGCGCGGCAAGACGGGCGCGGTGATCTCCGCCGATCTGACGCCGACTGCCGATTTCGCCCGCAATCCGAACTGGAGCGTCGACAAGGACGACCTGATCGCACGGCTCAGAAACGCGCTCGGCGACAAGGCGCTCATCCTCGACGCCCAGCGCCTCGCCGCGTCCCTGCTCGGCGACCCGATCGCCTCCAACATGTTCATGCTCGGCGCCGCCTGGCAGAAAGGGCTCGTTCCGATCCGCCGCGAGGCGCTCGAGCGCGCGATCGAACTCAACGGCGTCGCCATCGACCTGAACAAGCAGGCGTTCGAATGGGGCCGGCGCGCGGCGCATGATCCGCTGAGCGTCGAAACGCTGGTCGGCTTCGACGAGCCGGCGGACGAGCCGCCGCCGCTCGATCAGCTCATCGCCCGCAGGGTCGCGCACCTGACCGGCTACCGCAACGCGGCCTACGCGGCGCGCTATTCGGCGCTGGTCGAGCGCGTGCGCGCAGCCGAATCGCGGGCTGGACTCGGCGAAGCGCTCACAGCCGCCGTCGCGCGCGCCTATCACAAGCTGCTCGGCGTCAAGGACGAGTGGGAGGTCGCGCGCCTGTTCGCCGCGCCGGAATTCGCGCAGGCTCTGGCGCGCGAGTTCGAAGGCCGCTATCGGCTGCATTTCCATATCGGCGCCTGGCCGTTCGCCCGGCCCGATCCGGCCACCGGGCGGATGAAGAAGGGCGAGGCCGGCCCGTGGGCGATGACCGCGTTCCGGGTCATGGCGCGGCTCAAATTTTTGCGCGGCACATGGCTCGACCCGTTCCGATTCAGCGACGAGCGGAAGCTCGAGCAACGCCTGCTTGCCGAATTCGAAGCCGACGTCGCCGATCTCGTGCAGCGGCTGACGCCGGCGTCCCATCAGATCGCCGTCCGCGTCGTCGACGCCTACGAGGCGATCCGCGGATACGGACATGTGAAAGAGGCGAGCGCCGCGGAGGCGGCGAAAATGCGGGCCAGTGCGCTGAACGAGCTCAAGGGAAGCAAGGCGCCGGCGGAAAAGGCGGCGTAGAGGATGGACGGAAAAACTCGTATGCACGGCAAGACGGTCGTCGTCACGGGCGCGTTCGGCGTGTTGGGCAGGGCGGCCGCGGTGGCTGCGGCCGAGCGCGGCGCCTCCGTCGCCGCAATTTCTTTAGAACCGTCTCCGCCCGCCGATCTGGCACACCAGCTGGGGCGCCATGCGCTCATCCTCGGCGGAGTCGATCTTTCGTCGCACGCGGCGGCGAAGACCGCAATGGCTGAGGTCAAGATCAAGTTCGGCCGGCTGGACGTGCTTTTCAACATCGCTGGCGGGTTTGAATGGGAGGCGATCGATGGCGTTAAACCCGAAAGCTGGGACCGCCTCTATACGCTGAACCTGAAGACCGCGCTCTACGCCTGCCAAGGGGCCCTCCCCTATCTTATCGAGAGCGGCGCCGGCCGCATCGTCAATGTCGGCGCTCAATCGGCCTTGAGGCCGACGGTCGGACTCGGCGCCTACGCTGCGAGCAAGTCAGCCGTGCACCGGCTGACGGAAAGCCTCGCGGACGAACTGAAGCTCAGAGGGGTGACCGTCAACGCGGTGCTGCCGTCGATCATCGACACGCCCGCCAACCGGCGGGAGATGCCGGGGGCGGATTTCGATCGCTGGGTCAAGCCCGCCGATCTTGCAGCAGTCATGCTGTTTCTGGCGTCCGACGAGGCGCAAGTCATTACCGGCGCGCTGATTCCCGTCTCTGGGAAAACCTGAGACCCGTCGCGCCGGACGCGACCAACAAGAGAGCCCGCAGGCGCGTTGGGCGCTCAAGTCCAGGGGAAGCAATCCAGGGCCAAAGGCGCGCCGTGCGAACCCTGGTTTGCTTCGTCGGTCCGCTTCTCGCAATATCGGCGCAATCGAGGACGAGACATGGGCGAATTCTTCAAAGGGACCTGGCGCGCCGAGGGCGACTTCCCGCATGACAGAACGGGGCATTTCGTCCGCCCAGACGCGCCGTTCCGCAACTGGGTGACGGCGGACGGCGAAGCAGGGCCAAGCGGCTCGGGCGGCTTCAAGGCGGAGGCGGGCCGCTACCATCTCATCGTCTCGCTCGCCTGCCCGTGGGCGCACCGCACCCTCATCTTCCGCCGGCTGAAAGGTCTCGAGAGCATGATCTCGCTCTCGGTCGTCCATTGGCTGCTCGGCGATCGCGGCTGGACCTTCGACGAAGGCCGCGGCGTCATCCCCGATCCGGTCCTCGGCGCCAAGACGCTGAGCGAGTTCTATGTCAAGGCGCGGCCCGACTACAGCGGCCGCGTCACCGTGCCGGTGCTGTGGGACAAGAAGACGGGCACGATCGTCAACAACGAATCGTCCGAGATCATCCGGATGTTCAATCACGCCTTCGACGGCGTCGGCGCGGCGGCGGGCGATTATTACCCGAGCGAGCTCAGAGACGAGATCGACGCGCTCAATGCGCGCATCTATGCGACCGTCAACAACGGCGTCTACCGCGCCGGATTCGCCCGCACGCAAGAGGCTTATGAAGAGGCGTTCCGGGCGCTGTTCGAGACCCTCGATATGCTCGAGGCGCGGCTCGCGAGCCAGCGGTTTCTATGCGGCGAGCGGCTCACCGAAGCGGACTGGCGTCTGTTCACCACCCTGATCCGTTTCGACCCGGTCTATTTCGGCCATTTCAAATGCAACTTGCGCGAGATCAGGGACTATCCGGGCTTAAGCCGCTACCTCCGCGAGCTCTACCACTGGCCAGGCGTCGCCGAGACGGTCGATTTCTTCCACATCAAGCATCACTATTACGCGAGCCACTTGCGCATCAATCCCACCGGCATCGTGCCGCTGGGGCCGGAACTGGCGCTGTGAAGCAGGCTCTGGCGACCCCTTCTCCCGCCTGCGGGAGAAGGTGGCCGACGAAGTCGGCCGGATGAGGGCAGCGGTAAAAGGCAGCGCCCGAGCCCTCGCCCCAACCCTCTCCCGCGCGGTGGACACACTTGCCCCTGCCGCCCGGCCATGGCAATCGACCGGCGTGTCTGACGCAGCCAACCCCTCACCCCCAACCCCTCTCCCGCCAAAGCCCGTCGACAGAGGGGCGTCCTCTCGGACGCCCTTTGGGGAGAGGGGAGACGCCCCGCGCATCTCCTTCGTCTCGCTCGGCTGTCCGAAAGCGCTGGTCGACAGCGAACGCATCCTCACCCGCCTGCGCGCCGAGGGCTACGAGCTCGCCCGCAACCACGCCGGCGCGGACGCCGTCATCGTCAACACCTGCGGCTTTCTCGACACCGCGAAGGCGGAATCCTTGGCGGCTATCGGCGAGGCGATGAGCGAGAACGGCCGGGTGATCGTGACCGGCTGCATGGGCGCGAAACCCGAGGAGATCCGCGACGCCTTTCCCAGCGTGTCGGCCATCACCGGCCCGCAGGCGTTCGAGAGCGTGATGGCGGCGGTGCGCGAGGCCGCCCCCGCGCCGCGCGACAAGTTCGTCGATCTCATCCCCGGCGAGGGCGTGCGGCTGACGCCGCGCCACTACGCCTATCTCAAGATCGCCGAAGGCTGCGACAACCGCTGCACCTTCTGCATCATCCCGACCTTGCGGGGGAACCTGGTCTCGCGTCCGGCGGGCGAGGTGATGCGCGAGGCCGAGCGGCTGGTGAAAGCGGGGGTCAAGGAGCTCATCGTCATTGCGCAAGACACCAGCGCCTATGGCCGTGACCTCAAATATGCGGCGAGCGAGTGGCGCGACCATGAGGTCGCTGCCCGCTTCCTTGACATTGTGCGCGAGCTGGGAACGCTCGGCGCCTGGGTGAGATTGCAATATGTCTACCCCTACCCGCATGTCGACAACGTGATCGCGCTGATGAACGGCGGCAATGTGCTGCCCTATATCGACGTCCCCTTCCAGCATGCTTCGCCCAAAGTCCTGAAGGCGATGCGCCGGCCGGCCGCGCAGGAGAAGACGCTCGAGCGGATCCGCGCCTGGCGCGCCATCTGTCCGGACCTGACCGTCCGCTCGAGCTTCATCGTCGGCTTTCCCGGCGAAACCGAGGAGGACTTCGCCTTCCTGCTCGACTGGCTGGACGAGGCGAAACTCGACCGCGTCGGCGCATTCCAATACGAGCCGGTCAGGGGCGCGGTCGCCAACGATCTCGGCCTTGCGCCCGTGCCGGACGAGATCAAGATGAGCCGGCGCAAGCGCTTCATGGCTCGCGCGCAAGCGATCAGCATGAAGAAGCTTGCCGCCAAGGTCGGCCGGCGCCTCGAGGTCATCGTCGACGAGGGCGGCGGGCGCGAGGCCAAAGGGCGGAGCAAGGGCGACGCGCCGGAGATCGACGGGCGCGTCCACATCGCGACTCGCCGGCCGCTGCGCGCCGGCGACATCGTTACGGTCAGGATCGACCGCTCCGACGCCTACGATCTGTGGGGGACGGCGGCCTGACGGCCGCAGGGACCCAATGAGCGCGGCCGTGGCTTTGCCGACGATCGCCGGCTGGATTTTGCCCCAAGGCGAACCGGCGTTCCGGCCGCCGCAGCCCCTTGTAGTTCTAAGGAAAATCCGCCGAACGCGACATTTTCTTGCCAAAAAGCAGAAGGCGGGTTATGCTGTCAGGACGATGGGAAAAGAGATCGGCCGCTTGCGGGACGAGAAGCGAGGACGTTGGCGCGCAGCTTTCGGCGGGAGGAGAAAAAAAGCATTTGAATCGCTCAGAACCCTTTGAAAAGTCTCGATTCCAAAAAATAAAAGAAAGCAAATGACAGCGTTTTCATTTTCGTGCGCTTTCGCTCATTTTCGCGATTTTCGAGCGCGGCCGGGTTCTGCGCGGCGGTCAAACTGCAACGGGCTCTGGCATTGAACCGCCCAGCGCCGATTTTTCCGCCCGCCGCCCCGGTCCACGACGGCCTCGCCAATCCCCAGCGGCTGCTTGCGTTCGCGACCCTCGGCATGGCGATCACGATGGCGGTGCTCGACGGCAACATCGTCAACGTGGCGCTGCCGACGATGGCGCGCGGGTTCGCCGTCGCGCCGGAGAGCGCGATCTGGATCGTCAACGCCTTCCAGCTCGCGGTCACCGTCTCGCTGCTGCCGCTGGCCGCGCTCGGCGACCTGCTCGGCTACCGGCGCGTCTATTGGTGGGGGCTCGCCGTCTTCACCTTGGCCTCGCTCGCCTGCGCGCTCGCGCCGACCTTCGCCGTGCTGACGTTGGCGCGGCTCGTTCAGGGCCTTGGCGCGGCCGGGATCATGAGCGTCAACATCGCCCTCATCCGGTTCATCTATCCGCACGCGCGGCTCGGCCAGGGGGTCGGCAACATGGCGGTGGTGGTCGCCGTGGCGAGCGCCGCAAGTCCGAGCGTCGCGGCGGCGATCCTTTCGGTCGCCTCCTGGCATTGGCTCTTTCTCATCAACGTCCCGATCGGCGCGCTCGCCCTCGTCATGGCGGCGCGGACCCTGCCGGCGACGCCGCGCGCCGCCGGGCGCCTCGACGTTCCGAGCGTCGTCCTCAATGCGCTCGCCTTCGGACTCCTCATCGCCGGGATCAATCGCATCGGCCAGGGGGGAAGCCTGTGGCCGGCGTTTTTCGAGATTGCGGTCGGCGCGGCGATCGGCGTGATCCTCGTCAGGCGGCAGCTCAATCTGCCCGCGCCCCTCCTGCCGGTCGATCTCTTGCGCCGGCCGGTGTTCGCGCTCTCGCTCGCGACCTCGATCACCTCGTTCGGAGCGCAGACACTCGCGATGGTGGCGCTGCCGTTCTACTTCGAAGACGCGCTCGGCCGCTCGGCCGCCGCCACCGGACTTCTCCTAACCCCATGGCCGGTCGCGACCGCGCTGATCGCGCCGGTCGCCGGCCGCCTCGCCGACCGGTTCATTCCCGGCATTCTCGGCAGCATCGGCCTCTTGGTCATGGGAACGGGCCTCGCCCTGGTCGCGCTTCATGTCGGCGACCCGGACACCGGCTCGCTCGTCTGGCGGCTCGCCATCTGTGGCCTCGGCTTCGGCTTTTTCCAGTCGCCCAATAACCGGCTCATCATCGGCAGCGCGCCGCGCGAGCGCAGCGGCGGGGCCGCCGGCCTGCAATCGACCGGACGCCTGATCGGCCAGTCGCTCGGAGCGGCCTTCGTTGCGGTCGCGTTCGGACGCGCGCCCGGGCATGCGACGTCGATCGCGCTCTGGGGCGCGGCCGCCCTCACGCTGGCCGGCGCGTGCGCGAGCGGCCTCAGGCGGGCGGACTGAAGGCGAAGGTTAGCCGCGGTCGCTCGGCCGGCAAAACGAATCGTAGAGCGCGGCGATGATCGACCGCGCCTTGTCGCTGGCGATGCTGTAATAGATCGTCTTGCCGTCGCGGCGGGCGGACACCAAGCCCTCGAGCCTCAGTCTCGCCAGTTGCTGCGACACCGACGACTGGCGCCGCGCGAGCAGCGCCTCGAGTTCCCCGACCGACTTTTCCCCGTGCAGGAGATCGCACAGGATCATCAGCCGCGACTCGTGCGCGAGCGCCTTGAGAAAGGCGCTCGCCTCTCGCGCGCGCGGCGCCATGCGGCGAACTTCCACGTTGGGCTTGGTTGCGTCCAGAAGCGCCATGACGGCTTTCATTCGATCTCGGCGGCGGCCGACCAGCTATATCCGAGTCGGCCGGGACCCGAAAACCAAAGGCCGGCGTAGCCGCGCGTTGGTCACGTCTCACGAAAGTCTTCGAGGCGACCGATCGCCGGCGGCCGGGCTTTGCGCAGCGAATCTCCGACCGTCTCGACCCGCCTCAGCACCCTCAGCATGTTCCTCGACGACATTTTTTCGAGGTCGCGCTCGGAGAAGCCGCGCCGCACCAGTTCCGCGAACAGGTGGGGAAAGCGGCTGACGTCCTCGAGCCCGACCGGCGAAGCGCCGCCGAAATAATCGCTTCCGACGCCGACATGGTCGAGGCCCGCGGTCTCGACCAGGCGCACGATGTGGTCGGCGACCTGTTCGAGGCTCGCCTTCGGCGCCGCGCCGTGCCTGGCCTCGAGATTGGCGAGCTGTGCCTTGGGATCCGCCGCGAGCGGCGCCTTGCCATAAGGATCTCGCGAACGGCGCAGCCAGTCGCGCAGCGGCTGCGAGACGAAGCCGGGCACGAAGGTCGCCATCACCAGGCCGCCATTGGCCTTGAGCCGCCTGAGAACGTCGTCGGGCGCGTTGCGCGGATGGTCGCACAGCGAATAGGCGTTGGAGTGGGACAAAGCCACCGGCGCTTCGGTCACGTCGAGAACACGGCGCATCGCTTCATGCGACGCATGGGCGAGGTCGATGACGATGCCAAGGCGGTTGAGCTCGCCAACGACCGCGCGCCCGAAGGCGTTGAGGCCGCCGTTGCGTGGCGCATCGGTTGCGGAATCGACCCAGTCCAGGCTTTCGTTGTGGCAGAGCGTCATCAGCCGCACGCCGGCCGCGCGCCAGATGCGCAGTGGGCTCAGCGAATTCTCGAGCCCCACGCCGCCCTCGACCGCGATGAACGAGGCGATCTTGCCCTCTGACTTCGCTTTCGCGTAGTCCGCGGCCCGCCGCGCCGGCAGGAACACGTCGGGATAAGCCTCCTCGATGCGGCGGATGAGGTCGACCTGCTCGAGCGTGGTGCGCGCCGGGTGGGGCGCGTCGGTCGGCTGGAAGGCGGCCCAGAACTGGGCCCCGACCATGCCCTCGCGCAGGCGCGGAATGTCGGTGTCGGCGCGCTCGTGGACGCGGGTCAAATCGTAGGCGATGACGTCGCCTCGCGCCGAGCGGTCGACTCGGATCACCCAGGCGAGATCATTATGGCCGTCGATCAGCGGCGCTCGCTTGAGGACGTCCCGCGCGACCGCGAGCGCATTGTCCGCCGTCGCGGATCCGTCGGCCATCGCGCCGCTCCTATTCGTTCAATCGACCGGAACGGCGACGAAGCGCACTTCGCCCTCGCCGTTCGACACCAAGAGCAGCGCCGGCTTCTTCGAATCCGACTTCGCGCTGTCGATCGCCCGCGTCACGTCGCCCGGATGTTCGACCGCCTGGTGGTTGACCTCCTCGATCACATCGCCCGGCCGCAAGCCCCTCTCGGCTGCAGCGGAAGCGGGATCGACCGACGTCACCACAACGCCCTTGATGCTGTCCTTGATCTTGAAGGTCTTGCGCGCCTCGTCGTTGAGGGCGGAAAACTCCATGCCGAGCGCTTTCGCGACCGCGTCCGGCTGCGTCCCGCCGTTTTCCTCGGTTGCGAGCGCGGTCTTTTGGTCTTCGTCCTGGAGGCGCCCGAGCGTCACCGTCTTGGTGATCTCCTTGCCGTCGCGGACCACCACGACCTCAACCTCCTTGCCGACCGGCATCGAGGCCACAAGACGCGGAAGGTCGCGCGATTCCTTGACCTCCTTGCCGTCGAACTTGACGATCACGTCGCCCGCCATCAACCCAGCGGGCTTTGCCGGGCCCTTCCCGTCAACGCCTGCGATCAGAGCGCCGCGCGCCGACCCCAGTTTGAGACTGTCGGCGATCATGTCGTCGACCGGCTGGATGCGGACGCCGAGCCAGCCGCGCCGGGTTTCATGGAACTCGCGCAACTGGTCGATTACTGGAACGACCGTCGCCGACGGGGTCGCGAAGCCGATGCCGATCGAACCCCCCGAGGGCGAAAGGATGGCGGTGTTGATGCCGATCACTTCGCCCTGCAGATTGAAAAGGGGGCCGCCCGAATTGCC
>Ga0335073_10005108_pt1 | contig 18437 bp, 17 predicted proteins | sample Lox_Sample_22_FD_207093 | JGI IMG/M metagenome (GOLD analysis project Ga0335073, IMG submission 207093) | Soil microbial communities from Loxahatchee National Wildlife Refuge, Florida, United States - Lox_Sample_2.2 | ecosystem: Environmental > Terrestrial > Soil > Wetlands | place: USA... | reverse complement strand
CCGCGCCCTCAAGCGCACGCTTCCCTTCACCTAGCTTGGGATACTCAGGAAAGACGACCTGTTCGAAGTCGTTTTCGATCCCAGCCCGGACAAGCGCGAGAAGCGGATTCTCGGCCCGGCCCCCCTTAGCAACAACAGAAAGAGGAGCACTGGAGTGCAGTTCGCTCAGCCACGCCGACAACCCGCGGCCAAGCTCATTCATTCTATCGGACGTGCCCGCTACCGTCAATTTTGCTTTCGATTTTTCAGGGACAGCCGCCCCCTGCTGCCCCACTTTCCGATCCCACTCCGCAAACGCCTTCGGCGTCGATATCCCCACTTCCGGCGTCACCACCACGCACGCCATCGCCGGCAAATCTTCCAGCGGATACACCTGCTCCCCGCGTCCCACTCCGAGCACCGTTCCACCCACCAGAAACAGCGGCAAGTCCGATCCCACCTCCGCCGCAATCCTCAACCTCTCCGCCACAGCCAAACGCCTGTGCAGCGCCCGCTCCAGTGCGAGCATCGTCGCTACCGCATTCGATGACGCTCCGCCCAGCCCTCCCTGCACGGGCAACCGCTTTTCGATCTCCACAACCACGCGTCCCTTCGCCGCGAGCGCTGCCATCGCCCGTTCCACAATCCGGAAGCATGTGTTCGACTCGTCCCGCGGCACAAGCGGGTCGCCACATCGAATCTCTACTCCCGCACCGCGCCCCACGCTCACGCGAATCACGTCATGCAGGCCGATTGTCTGATACGCCGTCAGCAGTTCATGAAACCCATCCTCCCGCGCCGCGCCAATCCGCAGCCCAAGGTTGATCTTCGCGAACGATCGTACCGTCACCGTCATGGCGGGATGATTGTAGCGGGAACGATTGTAAGATGTTCGCCTTTGATTTGGACGGCGAGTCAACCATCTATTCGCTGATCCGATAAAGATCCGTTCGAACCCGGTACCTTTCATGACTTCCGTAATCTCGACTCGATTCCTTCCGGGGCGCACCATGGTTGTGATTTCAATCACAGCCGCCGCCTCTCGCAAGCACGACGGCCTCCCCGTTGAAAGCGTACGTTGGGTCGCCAAACACCAGTGCCTCCCGGGATTGCTCCACCCCGTGAGCACGACTTCCGCTGGGCTGGACGTACTGCCAGCAAGTCGGAGCCGTTTTGCGGCCAAGACTATGCTCAAGCCAGTACCGGCCACGTCGCCGAACGCCGCGAGCTACAAGGGGGATCAGTAATGCGCCCGTCCAGTTATCAACATTGTTGGCTGATCTTAGTCTTCGTCATTACCACCGCGGCCTTCGCCCAAGACAACTACAGAGTCATCACCGTCACCGACGGCGGCACGATTTCAGGCACCGTCAAATGGTCCGGGCCAGTCCCACACTCACTCGAGTTCCCCATCACGAAGGACCCGCAGATCTGCGATCCCGAATCCCACAAGACGGCTGACCTCGAGCGCCTCGTCCTCGGCCCCCAGGGAGGCGTTGCCAACACCGTCATTTATCTGAAGAACATCGCCAGCGGCAAAGCCATGGATCTACCTGAACAACGCCGCCATCTCGATCAAAAACACTGCCGCTATATCCCGCATATTCTTCTTGTTCCTCAAGGGGATACGCTCAGCATGATGAGCTCCGATGCCACCTTGCACACCATTCACATGGACGGCGCCGCTACCTTCAATCTTCCGTTTCCGTTCCCCGACCGCGTCACGTCGCGCGCCATGCCATCCGCCGGTTTGGTTCACCTGCGCTGCAACGGCGGCCATGTCTGGATGAACGCCGAGATGTTTGTCGCTCCCCATCCCTACTACGCCGTCACCGACGAGAGCGGACACTTTGAGTTCACCGAAGTGCCGCCCGGAACCTATCAGATCGTCGCCTGGCATGAAGGCTGGGGACTTGCCGGCAAGGAACAGGCCTACGATGTGCTCACCGAACACAGCGTACAACGCCCCATCTTCACCGAATCGAAGACGTGGGAGAAATCGGTCACTGTCAGCCCCAATCAGTCGAGCACGGTCAACTTCGTGATTTCCAACAGCAAGTACTAGTCTCGGAACAACCGGGGTCTCCATCCTCGTCGCGTTGTCTGCGACACAGGCGGTGCCAAGCTGGCGAGGGACGGAGACTTTGACTTTCCGATCACTTGATCGGGCGTTAATCCGTTGGCGATTGGTCTTTGTCCTTTCCAGAACGGGAAGGCCCTCCCCGCCTCCCGTCGCCCTCAACTCAATCCACCAACCTCCCGCGTCCGGGTCCGGGCCCCCGCTCGGTGTGTAGAATAGGCTGAATGTCGCAGGCAGCCCCAGCAATCACTCGCAGCCCCGCTGAAGTCGTCCGGCTCACCCCGGTTTCCCAATCGCCCAATGGAATCTGTTACGCCATCGCCGGCGAAGTCGCGCTCAACTCGTTCGACCTCGAGCGCATGATCGCCGCCGTTCCCGCGCGCATCGCAGCCGCACTCGAACGCAAAGCCTATTACTTCGTGCCGCTCGCCGTCACCCATGGCGACGACACTCTCATCGCCGACCGCTATGATGTTGCCCTCAGTGACAACGCCGTTTGCCACCGCAATCTCATCCTCGGCGACTCGCAGTGCGTCTTCATTTCCACGCGCCTCATGGACGACAAGTTTTCCGTCGCCTTCGAGTTCTACATCAACGTAGGACACGCGCTGGTCGAGCGCGCCGGAGTCTCCCGCGAGTTCAGCGAGTTGGCCTGGAGCCAGGCCGAAGCCGGTATTCGCGGCGAAACTTCGCTCGATGCCTGGGAAGCGCGCAAGCTCGCGACCGCCGACGGCCCCGATGTCGAACGTTACAAAACCGAATATCTCGAAGCCACGTTTTCCGACACGATTTCCATTTATCTGCTCTCGCTCTATCTCGATGTCGATTATTACGATCTGCGCGAGCGCGACTATCCGCTGCTCGCGCCTTCGGCGCTCGCCGAGCGTCTGCGCAAAGTGGCCGAACTGTTTCCACCTAACACCGGATTCGAATTCGCAGTCCTCTACAAGCGCCGCGGGTGAGCGTCTGGAATGAAGAGTCCGTGAGTGAAGGTTCGGGAATGAGTCTTTCAGCAATGATTTCTCGACCTGCAAGAAATCGAGGCGTAACCACCTGATGCCCGATGCATCTCGGTCCCGTTCTCCTCACTGGTACGGCATCCCGATCCGCGTCGGTCTTGTAACCTTCATCGGAACGCTGCTTTGTTTCGCTGTGAGCCTGCTGCTCTCCATCCTCGGTACCGTGATCGTCGCCGCTCTGCGCGGCGTTCATCCCGACATGCGCATTGCCTACCGCCATGCCGCGCTGCCGATGGCGCTGGTCGCGGGAGGTATTGTCTTCGTCCTCGCCCTGGTCATGGAAATCCGCCACTATCGCCAGAGCAAAACCCTTTCCGCAATTGAGAGAATGGGCTGACGATCATCATGCGTCCCCGTATCGCCATCCCCGTACCCCACTCCACGGATCGCAAGTTCAGCGAGCGCTCCTTTCCGCAGTACGCGCACGCCGTCGAGTTATGCGGCGGCGATCCCGTCCTCATCCCGCTGGACCAGCCTGCGGCAGACCTGAAGGCGCTGATCGACCGCTGCGACGGTGTGCTCCTGCCCGGCAGCAATGCCGACGTCGATCCCGCGAAGTTCCATGCTACCCCTTCGCCTCGGACCGCCGCTTCCGACCCGCGCCGCGACGCCGTCGACGATCTTCTGCTCGACGACGCTTACTCTCAACGCAAGCCCGTGCTCGGCATCTGCTACGGCCTGCAAAGCCTCAACGTCTACCGCGGCGGATCACTCGTCCAGCACATTCCCGATTTTCTCCCAAAGGAAACTCGCAAGAAGGTCAACCACGCCATCGGCGGAAAGGTCGCCGTCGCTCATACGGTCAAGATCGAACCGGAGTCAAGGCTGGCGGAGATCGTACGCAATCGTGCGAACCCGGCTGACTCGAATCACAGGGAAGGGCACGGCTTCAGCCCTGCCGATGCGGCGCCCGGAAAGAATCGGGCTTTCGCTCCTGGGGGCGACACGCTCGTCGTGCCAGTCAACTCTTCCCACCACCAATCAGCCAACGCCGCCGGCACCGGCTTACGCATCGTGGCTCGCTGCACCGACGACGGCATCATCGAAGCCCTGGAAGGAACTGCGCCCGATCATTTCGTGCTTGCAGTGCAATGGCACCCGGAACGGTCCGTCGATGGCGACGAACCCTCTCGCGCGATTTTCGAAGCGCTGATCAAGGAGGCGGAGCGGCTCGGCAAGCAAGGATGAAGCGATAAACGGGACAAGGCGCCGTGGCGGATTATTTCGACTTCCTTCGCGGCGTCTTCTTCGTTGACCCCGTCTTCTCCAGCAGCACGCCCACATGCGCCACGGCGGCGTTATCGAGATTCAAGCCTTCCGGCGTCTTCGCTTTCAAGCCCACACAGTCAGCGTCCACGCCGAGCAACTCCGCCACGCGCTTACGAATCGCGGCGGCATGCGGGCCAATCTTCGGCGCCGCCAGAATCAGGCTCGCATCCAGGTTCGCCACGCCGTAACCCGCGTCGTGCACGCGCTTCAGCGCCTCCCGTAGAAAGATCACCGAGTCCGCGCCCTTCCACCTCGGATCCGACGGCGGGAACAGCACGCCAATGTCGGGCGCGGCAATCGCACCCAGCAGCGCGTCGGTGATGGCGTGCAGCAGCACGTCGCCGTCAGAGTGCCCGCCCAATCCCTGGTCGTGAGCGAGCGTGATGCCGCCGATCTTCAGCGGAATGCCGGGCCGGAATTCGTGTGAATCAAAGCCATAGCCGATTCTGGTCGACGGTCTTCGCTCTTTGGCCGTTGGCATGAGGTGGTCAGCACCGACTCAAATAGAACTCCGCCAGCTCCATATCTCCGGGGCTGGTGATCTTGATGTTGCTGGCGGAGCCCATGACGACGGCAACCTCGTGCCCGGATCGCTCCGCCAGCGAAGCTTCGTCGGTGCCCATGAAACCGTCGGCAGTGGCTTCGTCGAAGGCTTTCTTGATCACGCTGTAATGGAATCCCTGCGGCGTTTGCGCCAGCACAACGCCGGCGCGGGGAATCGTCGCTTTGATGATAGCGCCTTCCGCCGTTCGCTCCACCTGCTTTACCGTATCGACCGCGGGCATGCCGGCGATGGCCGCGCCGTACTTTCCTGCTGCCTCGATTACTTCCTCGATGATCTCAGTGGTGACCAGCGGCCGCACCGCATCGTGCACCAGCACGATGTCATCGGGAGCGGCAGACACTGCATTCAGCGCATGCTCGACCGACTGCTGGCGGTGTTCCCCGCCGACGACCAGCTCAACTTTCTTCCGGAGCACGTCCTTCGCTTCTTTCTGCAGGCGCTCGCGAAACACTTCGATCTCATTTTCCCGCAGTGCGATCCAGATTTCGCTGATCGCGTCGACTGCGGCAAACTTTCGCAGCGTGTGGATGACGATTGGCGTTCCTGCCAGTTCGGTGAATTGTTTCGATGGATGCGCCTTCTTCGACTTCACATCGAAAGCGCTGGGCACAGGCGCCATGCGCGTTCCCAAGCCCGCAGCCGGAATGATCACGACGACCTTCATGACGGGCTGTCAGTATACGAGCGGCTGAGCGGTAGTTCAAATCGACGGCGGCACTGCCAGCGCAGAAGACAAGTAAGGTTGCTCCTTGCGACGCTCGCTCTCCGCGCGCGACAGTACTTCCCTAGGATGTGCCTTGCTTCGTGTCCACGACCGTGGGACCGGAAACGGCGGTTGGACCCGGCGCGACGGGCACTGCCGCCTGCGCAACGGGCACGGGTGATGCCTGGCGCGAATAGGCTGCACGCTCGTCCCACTTGCCGAAGATCATCTTGCCCGCCGTCGTCTGCAGCACTGATGTCACCGAAACGTCGATCGTCTTGCCAATCATTTTGCGTGCGTTGTCGACCACCACCATCGTTCCGTCATCCAGATAAGCGACGCCCTGGTTGTATTCCTTACCTTCCTTCAGGATGAACACGCGCATCGTCTCGCCGGGCAGCACGATCGGCTTCAGCGAGTTTGCCAGTTCGTTGATATTGAGCACCTCGACGCCCTGCAGCTGCGCGACCTTATTCAGATTGAAGTCGTTGGTGATGATCTTGCCCTCATAGAGTTTCGCCAGCTCGATCAGCTTCAGGTCGACTTCGCGGATGGCAGGAAAATCGTCTTCCACGATCTGAATCGTAAGATTCGCGACCTTCTGCAGGCGCTGCAGGATGTCCAGCCCGCGACGCCCGCGGTTGCGCTTGAGCGAGTCGGCGGAGTCGGCCACGAGCTGTAACTCGCGCAAGACGAACTGTGGAGTCACGATCACGCCGTCCAGAAAGCCAGTCTCGGCAATGTCGGCGATGCGCCCGTCAATAATCACGCTGGTGTCAAGAATCTTGTAGCTTTTCTTGGCCTGCTTCTCCCCGCCGAAGATCCCTCCCAGCGCCGCCAGGTTCAGCAGGTCGCCCTTGTTGGCCCCGACGATCAGGCCGACATAGGCCATCAGCAGCATGACCAGAATCTGCAGAAAGCTCTGGGTTCGTCCCACGGGAATACTGTTGCGGATGACCAGAGCAAACAGGTAGGCGCCACAGATGCCGAGAAAACTTCCTGTGGCGGCGCCGATCAGTCGCTTCAGACTGACCGTACGCAGCTTCCATTCGAACATGACGATTGCCGCTCCGATCAATGCGCCGATGGCCGCATCGACGTTTGCCGTGCGTCCAAAGGGCTCGATTACGAAGCAGGTAACCGCTACTACGATTACAAAAAGAAGACGTACAAGAATGATATCCACGGCAAACCTCCCGCGGATGCCTTCGCCCGCTGCTCGGCGCGATGCACCCGTGCCTGATCCTCGCCGCCCCGACGGGGATGGGCCCTTCGCATGCGGGGCGCGCATGAATTAGGGGAATGAATGTACGCCCCGTCCCGGCCTACAGGGGCGCTGCCGGGGAGTCCAGTAAACCGACGCCAAGAGTATATACCTAGCTGTAAATCGCGGGGAATAAATGCCCTCAGACCACCCTTTGAGCGTCCTAAGTTCCCAGACCTTGGGTCAGCAATCGCTGCTGCTACACTTTTCTGCATGAAAGCCTTGGTGATCACCAACTTGTCCGGGCCAGACGCCCTCAAGGTCCAGAACGTTCCCGAACCGACGCCCAGGAAGGGGCAGACGATGATTCGGGTCGCCGCCGGAGGAGTAAATTTTGCCGACCTGATGACCACGAAAGGAGGCTATCCCGGAACCCCGCCTCCACCCCTGATTGCGGGGCGGGAATTCGCCGGAGTCGAAGAAACCAGCGGGCGGCGCGTTATGGGATACGCACAATGGGCGGCTTTCGCAGAGAAGACAGCCACCTACTCAAATATGCTGTGGCCGGTTCCCGAGGGTTGGAACGATGAGCAAGCCGCTGCCTTCCCTGTGAATTACTTCACGGCCTATCTGGGATACTGGCAGGCGGGAATGACGCGGCCGCTGGCGAACGGACGAACCCACCGTGTGCTCATTCATGCCGTCGCCGGAGGCGTTGGCACTGCCGCGGTGCAGATCGGACGCCTGCTGGGCGTGGAGATGTACGGGACTTCGTCCTCCGACGAAAAGCTGATGCGCGTCAAGGCGTTGGGCCTGCAACATGGCATCAACTACAAGCAGCACGACTACGAAGAGGTGGTAAAGAATCTGACGCATGGCGAAGGGGTGGATGCCGTCTTCGAAATGCTCGGCGGAGATCACACCGCCAAGAGCCTGCGTTGCCTACGCGACTTCGGACGCGTGATCCAATACGGCACGGCGACCGGCAAGTCGCCGAAAATCGATCTGCGAGCAATGTATGCCAAATCGGCCAGCGTGCATGGACTGTGGCTGACGTATTTGTCGCAAAAGCGCGAGATCATGGAGCCTGCTTGGGAACAACTTGCCGCATGGACGCAACAGGGCAAGCTCAAACCGGCAATTGGACAAGTGTTCCCCCTGGAGCGCGCCGTCGAGGCCTATAAGCTGCTGGAAGAGGGAAAAAACTACGGGAAAGTCGTACTGAAAATCTGAGTTCTCATTCACTCTTCGAACACCCACTCGTTGCTGACCAGAAAATTCGCCAGCGAGCACAGTGCAATGGCGATCGCGTTCGCAACAAGGTAATTCATGTGGCCCTCGCCAACCAAAATCTTCATCAGACCCAGGTTGCCGAGGATCGATACAGCTCCGTTCGAGAGGTGAAATCGCAGGAGGCGCGGCAAGGATTGGCGCCATCCCGCCTGCAGCGGCTTCGACCCGAGCCGATCCGCCTTCGTTCGATCAGACCCCGTTCTGTCAAACGCTGTTCTGTTAGCCCAGGTGAATCGTTCGTGCCACACGAAATTGTGCAGGACCGCCGCTTCCACGGCCATTGCGGTTGCCGCGAGGTAGCTGAATTGCAAAACCGACTTCAACAGAAATAATGCCGCGAACTGCACGCCCATACCGATCCCGCCGACAAAGTTGAACTTGCACCATCGCACCAGCATGGAGGCCGCCGGCGAATTGGCGGACTCCGTCGTAACCCGTTCGAACGGCGTGGGCGCGTCGAGTTTGCGCAGGCTGGAGTTCGGTGCCGTCATTATTCCGGAATCCTTTCCTCGCGATAAAGGCGGATTGTGTTCCGCAGCGTGAACGCGAGGACCATAACTGACATCCCCGCAAGGCCGATTACGCCACCGACATCGAACAGGCGATATTGACCGCCGAGAAGGTGGACCATTGGCTTCCAGAAGAGAGCTAGGTTCCCGATGGCAAGAAGCATGCGAAGCTCGGTCGGGCCGAAGCGCCAGAATGAGAGCCGGAACTCGCCGAGCGCATGCGTCGCGAGATAGGACTGGATCGAGAGCATCAGGAAACCGATGAGCAGGCCGGTCGCGATCCCCGGATGCATGTAGCCAGAGAGGGAGAGCCCGCCCATCAGGGCAAGGGCGCCGAAGCTGTCGACCATATGGTCGACGTAGAAACCGTAACGCGGTCGCAGACGCTGGCGTACCCGCGCGAGTGTGCCGTCGAGCGAGTCGCCAAGCCAGTTGAGCGCGAGGCAGGCGATCACACCAAGAAGGGCATAGCGATTCAGGGCGGCAAGCGCGTAGCAGGCTCCTGCGCCAATCTGCGCTGCGAGGCCAAGAACTGTTAGATGATCGGGGCCGATTCGTTGCGGTGTACGGTCGGCAAGCCACAGCAGAGCACGCTTCTCGGCGACAGCGACCCAGCTTTCCTGCACGCGAAGCATGTCGGGAAACGGGCGCATGCGGCGCATCTCCAATAGAACCCGCGGGTTCACCTGCTCGCAGAATTCGGTTAGGGCTTGAGAATTTGGGCTTGCCGTCGTAGCCTCCGTTGCTCGTTTCAGGTTGCGCACGCGACAAACCTCGCGCAGACGAAGGCGGAAAACAATGCACTGGAGATCAAGCCGGGATCAAAGAAACATCATCCGGCAGGTGATTGCAACCACGTGAGTTGGGAACTCAGATCAACCGGAATGATCTGTTCGATATGTGGTTTATTTCGCGTCCCGAACCGAGTCCGACAGCTGATCGACTGACCACGCAATCTGCTCTTGGGTAATGACGGCGGGCGGCGCCAGCAGAAGGTGGTCGCCGCTGATTCCGTCGACACTACCCTGCATGGGATAAACCAGCAGGCCGCGCTTGCGAGCCGCGGTGGCGACGCGTCCGGCAAAGTTGTGCTCGGAAGGGAACGGACGCTTCGTCGGTTTGTCGGCGACGAACTCCACGGCCCGGAGCAGCCCAATGCCTCGAACGTCTCCGACAGTACCCTGGTCCCGCAAGCTTTCCAGCGCTTGCTCGAAATGACTGGCCGGCGTTCCCGAGCGATTCGAATCGGCGGCCTCGACGAGGTTGTGTTTCCGCAGATGGCGCAGCACAGCGCGTCCGGCAGCCAGCGAGATGGGATGTGCGTTGTACGTGAAACCGTGAAGAAACGCGCCGGAGCCGAAGGCGATCGCGTCGACGACTTTCTGGCTGGCGATGACGGCGCCGAGCGGGGCGTATCCGCTGGAAAGCCCTTTGGCGGTGACCAGAATGTCGGGTTTGACGTCCCAGTGCTCAACGGCGAAGTTGCGACCAGTGCGCCCCATCCCGGTCATGACTTCATCGGCGATCAGTACCACGCCGAGACGGCGGCAGATTTCACCAACCGCCTGCAGATATCCCGGCGGAGGAACGACGGCGCCGAGCGTCGCGCCGCTCACGGGCTCGAAAATGAACGCCGCGGCTTCGCCGTTCGCGGCTTCAATGGCACGTTCGAGTTCAGCGGCATATTGCTGGCCGCAGTTGCGGCATCCGTCGGTGCAATCGAAGGCGCAGCGATAGCAGTACGGCATGCCGGCGTGGGCGAACTCCTTCACCATGGGAAGGTAGATTTCACGGCGGCGCTTGTTGCCCGAAACCGAGAGTGCCCCCAGCGTCGAACCGTGATAGCTCTGCTGCCGGCTCAAAATCTGATGGCGCCTTGATTGCCCAATTTCAACTTGGTATTGACGCGCCAATTTCAACGCTGTCTCGATCGATTCCGACCCGCCACAGGTGAAATAGACTGCGCCGCCATGAAAGTGCTCGCCCGCGAAGGCGAGCAGTTCCTCGGCATATTCTTCCGCCACCGGCGTGGTGAACTGGCTGGTGTGAACGAATTCGACCTTCGCCGCTTGCTCGGCCATCGCCGCCGAGATCTCCGGCACGCCGTGACCAATGAAATTCACGGCCGCACAGCCGGCAAGATCGACGTACCGGTTGCCCTCGGAATCCCACACGTAAACACCTTCGCCACGGACGGCAGCGGGGAAATCTCTGCGAAATGATCGGCGGAGCAGGGCAGAACGAGTCCGGACCGGCGTCGAATGAGCCACGCCTGATTATCGCATCGGCCCCGTTAAAGAGAACACCTCGCGGGCGAACCGAAGCCTGAGCCCCATATCGACCTTTTCCTGCTTCATTACATCTAACCGGGTAGGGCATATCCATGATGTAAAGCAGTGAGGATGTATAGCACCGAGGCTAGGCGCTTCGCACTCTCTGAAAGGGGTAATTATGAGCAAGTCAAGTTTTTGGGCGGTCACGTCCGGTTTGGTTGTGTTGTTGTGCGCAGCGGGAACTGCCTGGGCGCAAGAGCCGCCCACGCCCGGCGGAACTCCAGCACATCTCGTCGTCACGGTTGAACCTCACAAAGGATCAGATGTCCCGGTCATCAATCAGTCTGACGTAATGGTGTTCGAGGGCCGCGAGCGGGACCAGGTCACCGAGTGGATCCCGGCGCAAGGCGACCGCGCTGCGCTCGAGGTTTTCATATTGCTCGACGACGGATCGAGCTCCACGCTGGGCACGCAACTCGGCGACATTCGAAAATTCATCAACGCACAGCCGCCTACGACAAAAATCGGCGTGGCGTATATGCGTGATGGAACTGCGATGATCCAGCAGAATCTGACGGACGATCACGCGCTGGCGGCCAAGTCTCTTCGGCTGCCGATCGGACAGAGGGGCGTCAATGCCAGCCCATATTTTTCCCTCGGCGATCTGGTCAAGAAATGGCCCGCGACTTCGGCCCGGCGCGAGGTGCTGATGGTCACCGACGGAATTGATCGATATTACGGCCTGGGAGATCTGGAGGATCCGTACTTGGAGGAAACAATCGACGCCGCGGACCGCGCTGGAATTTTGGTTTCCGCGATTTATAACCCGGATGTGGGCCACTTCGGCCACAGCTACTGGCAGACTTACTGGGGCCAGATCTACTTGTCCGAGATCGCGGACAAGACCGGAGGCGAAGCCTACTACATCGGGTTCAACGGACCGGCCGTCGCATTCGCTCCTTTTCTGGAAGACTTGAGTCTGCGATTCACACATCAGTATCTCCTCACATTCCTGGCCAAGCCCGAGAAGAAGTCGGGATGGCAGTCGGTGCGGCTTCGGACTGAAGTCCCCAATGTGGACCTGGTCTCGGCGGGGAGAGTCTACGTCGCAGGAGAGAAGTAATCCGGTTTCGAGGTTGCACAGAAACGTTGCCCCTTTCGGCACGGATTACCTTTGATTCGGCCTGACCATTTGAGATTCCGATAAGATTGAAAGTTCTGATCGGGTCTCAATGACGAAACTGCTGCGTTTTTTTCGCCCATCGCACCAGCACACGGCCTTTTCAGCAACGCTGCTGCTGATGGGCACGGTAATGCTGTCGCGCGTGATCGGCTACGCGCGCGAGGCCTACATTGCCTTCGCCTTCGGCGCGGGATCGCAGACCGACGCCTACGTAGCGGCCTTCACGCTGCCTGACTTTCTCAACTACATTGTCGCCGGCGGCGCGGCTTCGATCACGTTCATCTCGATCTACACGCGGTTTCTGGCGGAGAAGCGCGACGCCGACGCACAAAAGACGTTCTCCATCATCATTACGGTGATGACTGCGGTGATGGTCGTCGGGACAATCCTGACCGAGATCCTCGCGCCGCAGTTTGTACGCTGGTTCGTAAAAGGATTTTCACCCGATCAGATCGAGCTTTGCGTGCGCCTGACGCGGATTCTGCTGCCCGCGCAGATTTTCTTTTACGTCGGCGGTGTGGTTTCCGCGGTCTTGCTGTCGCATCGCCTCTTTCTCTTTCCCGCATTCGGCCCGCTGATTTACAACGTTTTCATCATTCTTGGCGGAGTGATCGGCGGACGGCATTTCGGAATTGCATCCCTGGCATATGGGGCACTGGCGGGAAGTGTCATCGGCCCGTTTCTGGCGAGCGTGATTGGCGCAGCGCGGATCGGCACGGGATATGTCCCATCCTTTGATGTAATGAATCCCGCGTTTCGCGAATGGGTGAAGCTGTCGGTGCCGCTGATGCTGGGCGTGTCGCTGGTGACCGCGGACGACTGGATACTGCGGCACTACGCAGCGAGCGGCGTGGGCGATATCGCTCGCTTGAATTATGCGAAGCGTCTGTTCGCCGTGCCGATCGCCGTCCTGGGACAGGCGACCGGGCAGGCGTCGCTGCCTTTCTTTGCTCGGCTGTTCAACGAGAGACGCCTGAAGGAATTTTCCAGCACGGTCAATGACTCGGTGTACCGCGTCTCTGCGGCGTCGTTCCTTGCCACCGGATGGATGATGGCCGCCGCGCTGCCGCTGATTGATCTCGTCTATCGTCGCGGGAAGTTTCTTTTCGTCGATACGCAAACGACCGCAGTTTATTTCTTCTGGTTTTCCTTGTCTCTGGCGTTGTGGTCCGCGCAAGGACTTTATGCGCGCGCGTTTTACGCCGCCGGCGACACATTAACGCCAATGGCTGCCGTGAGCATTATCACGGTGGCATCCCTGCCCGTGTACTCGTCTCTATTTCATACGTTCGGCGTGGTCGGCCTGGCCTGGGCGTCGGACGTCGGGATTGGTGTGAATCTGCTCGCGCTGGCCTGGCTGCTGCACCGCAAAAAGTTTGTCCCGCTGGGTGAGATGCGCTGGTGTGAGTTGGGGAAGGCGGCGCTTACCGCGGTGGTTGCAGGTGCGATCAGCTTTGAAGTCGCGAAGATTGTTCCTCTGGCAAGATCGGGGCGCGGAAGCCGCGTCGCCGATTTGATGCAGCTCGTGCTGGTTTCGACGACGTGGGCGGCCGCCGTCGCGGCGGGATTGTGGCTCCTGCGCTCGGATTTGCCCCGGGATTTGCGCCGCCGCCAGGGTGCCGTGTATCCCGCGGTTGCACAGGGCGGCAGCAAAGAGATTCTGGGCGCGGGCACGCAGCCGTAGAATTCTGGCGTCTCCAACCCCTCCTGCCGCCATCCCACACAACCTGGAAAACAAGCAAATCAAATTCCGCGCCGTCGCTCCAGGGCGTAAGTTCGGCCGCATGAGATCGACCGTAGGGGCGCAGCCAACTTCCGGAAATGACGTCGCGCAGACACATCTTTAAATTTGCGTTGTTTTCAATTTGGAACGATTCCGAATTCCCCTGCGCTATACTCGATTTCGGAGCAGAGGATGACGATTACTGCCGCGAAACTGGTCTCCATTGAAAAGCTCGTAGAAGGGCTAAGACAGCTGCCGGAGGCGGCTTTCGGGCCGACTGAACCGGTACGCCGCTTTCTTCAGGACACACCCGTCGGCGCCGAGTCGCTCGCTCCTTATTTGACGTGGGATCGTCAACACTACACCCGCAATCTCATTGACCGCACCACTCTCTATGAATTGATGGCGATCTGTTGGGAAGTTGGACAGGCGAGTTCGGTGCATAACCATCGCGATCAGAATTGCTGGATGGCCGTGCCCATGGGCCGTTTACAGGTCGAGAATTTTCATCTGATTCATCAGAATCTGGAGACCGGCCGCAGTGTCCTCGAACCCGCCGACACGGTCGAGATGAATATTGCAAACCCCTGCGCCGTGAATCCCGCAGACCCGGTGCATCGAGTCGTGAATCCCAAGGAGTTCGGCCAGCGCGCCGTCAGCCTGCACGTATACTCGCGCCCCTTCGATACATGCGTCGTCTACTCGCCCGAGCAGGGAACCTGCGGCGAGATCAAGCTTCATTTCAATACCGAATTCGGCAAACCGAAGTAACTTCTCAAAGCGCCCGATCACTTTCCGCAATCCCTTGCTCCCGCTAACATGCTGCCGAGGAGCAGGACTATGAAAAGGTCGTTGATGGCGCTGACCGCTTGCTGTGCACTGGTTTTCGGCGTGGTTTACGGGCGGACACATCGCAACGTGCCTCTTGCCGATGTGCCGCTGGTGCCCGCCGCATCGACCGACCAGCCAGCGCCTCCACCCGAGATCTCATATTCCGAAGCCCGCGAAGCGCAGCAGATGGTGACCATCACCGGCCCTCTGGCCGATTACCTGCTGAATCATAAGCAGGAGCAGGGCGAAACGGTAAGGTTTGTTTCCCACCACGCAACGCCCATTGATCACCAATATGTCGCAGCAGCAGAATCGCCAGTCGGCACTAGCAACCCGATCTTGAAGAAGACCTTCGAGGTTGCCGCCGCGGTGAATCTTCCCTTCGAACTGCCGGCGCACGCTTCCACTCCTCAACTTCACGGAACGTACCGGTCGTTTTTCCCGGCAAACAGCGGGCAGTCGAGCGATGCCGAAGCGAATGTCGAATTCTCTTTATTCAACGAAAAGCAGTACGCCGACTTTATGAGCGGTCATCCCGCGGAAGCGATGCTTTCTGCCGATGGCGCCCACGATCAGGAAGTAAACTTCAGTCTGCCGCCGACCTTCGGCGAGCCTGCAAAATATTACCTGGTCTTCAACAACTCCTCGCGCCACGAGGGCAAAAAGCTTGTGCACGCTGATTTCCGGGTCGATTTCTAGCCGCTTCCGGGCTGCTACACTAACCGGAGTGGCCCTTCGCAAGAAATCATCTATCCCCGAATCTTCCGCGACGGAACCTTCCAGCGCCGCCGGGAAGCCGGTGCGCGTGTCTTCGCCCGGCAAAGAGTCGCCGGGACGCATCTTCCTGATCGACACGATGTCGTTTATTTTCCGCGCGTACCACGCCATGGCGCGGCAACGGCCCATGACCACCAAGACGGGCCTTCCGACCGCCGCAATTTACGTCTTTGTGAACATGTTGCGCAAGCTGCGCGACGATTTCTCCCCAGAATTGCTGGCTGCCGTTTTCGATGTCGCCGGCCCGACGTTTCGCGACGAGCAGGCAGAGACCGTGACCAGCGTCCGCAAGTTTGACATCAAGACGCAAACCTTCACCGAAGTCGAGTACAAGGGCTACAAGGCCAATCGTGCGGCAATGCCCGAAGATCTGGCGCAGCAGGTTCCTTACATCCGCCGCGCGCTCCAGGCCTACCGCATCCCCATGATCGAGATGGCGCGTTTCGAGGCCGACGACGTGATTGGCACTCTGGCCCGTAAGGCCGCCGAGGCCGCGCATCCTGTTTACGTCGTTTCCAGCGACAAAGACATGATGCAGCTGGTCAACGACCGCGTGCTTATTCTGAATCCACCGAAGGATAATCTGATCTGCGACGCGGCGAAGGTAGAGGAAATTCTGGGCGTGCCTCCCGAACGCGTGGTCGATGTGATGGCGCTCCGCGGCGATGCCATCGACAACATTCCTGGCGCTCCCGGCATCGGCGACAAGGGATCGGTAGAGATCATCAGGCGCTTCGGCACCGTCGAGCAGGCGCTCGAGCGCGCTGCCGAAGTCGAGAAGAAGACCTATCGCGAGTCGCTGCAGAACAATCGCGAAACAATTCTGTTCAGCAAGAGCATGGCCGCGATCGACACAAACGTGCCGGTGGAACTTGACGTTGAGTCGATGCGCGCCGGTGACCCCAACGTCGACGCGCTGCGGGCTTTGTTCACCGAGCTGGAATTCACCTCGCTGCTGAAAGAGTTGCTCCCGGTGGTTGCCGTCAGTGAGGCGCATTATGACGAGGCGACGTCCGCGTCGGACATTGAGAAGGTTCTGAACTCACTCGCGGATGGCAGCCCGCTGGCAGTGGCGATCGAGCAGCAGAAGGCGCTGCCCGCGGAAGAACCCGAAGAGAGCGAAAAAGACCCGGAGAGTGATCAGCTGTCGTTGATGAGTGCCTCGGCGATGACGGCGGCGCCCGTGGCTGCCGATGTTTGCCGTGCTGCGATTTCATCTTCCGCAGGTTCGGCGACGATCGTGAAGCTCGACGCGAGCGACGCCGGGAGAACGCTGCGCTCTATCCTCACCGACGCGGCCATGCCGAAGGCGGTGCACGATTACAAGGCGGCGATCCATGCGCTTGATCCGCTCGGCGTCACGCTCGCCGGTGTGCGCCATGATCCCATGCTGTACTCTTACTTGCTCGATCCCACATATTCATCGCACCGGCTGGCAGACGTGGCTCTTCGTCGCTTCAATTTGAAGCTGGCCGACGAGCTCGCCGAGTCGGCCGACATTACCGGAAGGCTGGCCAGCGCGCTGCGCACTGAAATCGAACAGGTAGGCTTGCTCAAGCTTTACGGCGAAATGGATCTGCCGCTCGTCCCGGTGCTCGCCCGCATGGAGCACGCCGGAGTGAAGATCGACACCGCCGCTCTCGCGAAGATGTCGGCCGAACTCGAGCGCGAGATCTCCGCCAAGGAAAAAGAGATTCACAAAGTCGCCGGCATCGAATTCAACGTCGGCTCACCCAAGCAGCTCGGCGACGTTCTGTTCAACCGCATGAACCTTCCCAAGCCGGTGAAATACGGCAAGGGACGCACCATCTCGACCGCTGTCGATGTGCTCGAGGAACTGGCGGAGAATCATCCCATTGCGCGCATGGTGCTCGATTACCGCCAGCTCACCAAGCTGAAGTCGACCTATGTCGATGCGCTGCCCGCGCTGATCAATCCCGCGACCGGGCGCCTGCACACCACGTTTGGCCAGACAGGAACGGCAACGGGACGTCTGTCTTCGGCCAATCCGAACCTGCAGAATATTCCTATTCGTAGCGAACTCGGGCGCGGCATTCGCGCCGCATTCACTGCTGAGACCGGCCACTTGCTATTGACCGCCGACTATTCGCAGATCGAGTTGCGCCTGCTGGCGCACTTTTCGCGCGATCCGCTGCTGGTCGAAGCGTACCGGCGCGGCGACGACATCCATACTCTGACAGCCTCGCAGGTGTTCGGCGTTCCGCCCCTCATGGTCACGCCCGATCATCGCCGTCAGGCCAAGGTAGTGAACTTCGGCATCGTCTACGGACTCTCGGCCTTCGGACTCTCGCAGCAGCTCGGAATTGAGCCCGCCGACGCCAAGCAATTCATCGCGAATTATTTTGATCGATACAAGGGTGTGCGTGCGTTTATCGATAAGACGCTCGACGAAGCACGCCGCGACATGAAGGTGAAAACGCTGTTCGGTCGCGTCCGTCCGATTCCCGACATCAACAGCAAAAACGCCAATCAGCGCGGGTTCGCCGAGCGCACCGCCGTCAACACGCCGCTCCAGGGGACGGCGGCGGACCTGATCAAGATTGCCATGATCCGCATCGACGCAGCTCTGCGCGATCGCGGGCTGAGATCGCGAATGACGTTGCAAGTCCACGACGAACTCGTGTTTGAAGTTCCCGAGAAGGAAGTCGAAACCATGCAGTCGCTGGTGCGCGAGCACATGGAGAAGGCTCACGCGCTCGCGGTGCCGCTCCTGGTGGAGATGGGCGTCGGACCCAACTGGCGGGATCTGGAGTAGCCGATGCAGCGCCCGCCCGGCGGAAGCTGGTGTAGAATGACTGAGTCAACCCCTCCGCTGAGGCAGACGCCTGCGAAATGCAGCGCCGAAGCGGCGGAATCCTTCCTCGTCGGGACGTGGCTCAGCCTGGTAGAGCACTCGCTTGGGGTGCGAGGGGTCGGCAGTTCAAATCTGCCCGTCCCGACCATTCTTCTGCAGTCAGATGGTTACACAAGAATTTCCCGTGTGAATCCGCCGTGGCTCTCTGATCACC
>Ga0335073_10005107_pt1 | contig 18440 bp, 15 predicted proteins | sample Lox_Sample_22_FD_207093 | JGI IMG/M metagenome (GOLD analysis project Ga0335073, IMG submission 207093) | Soil microbial communities from Loxahatchee National Wildlife Refuge, Florida, United States - Lox_Sample_2.2 | ecosystem: Environmental > Terrestrial > Soil > Wetlands | place: USA... | reverse complement strand
GGCCGCCGGAGCATGTGGCCGTCTTCCAGCGCTGGATCGCCGGCGGGTCGGCCCCGTGAGCGCACGGCGCGGCGTGATCTGACCCAATCGGCAAACCCGCCGCCCGGCCTGCAGCTGCCATGCACATGGCATGCACATGGCATGGCTCGGATCAGTGCGGCGACTGCTGCCGAATAACGGCTAGCGGACGAGCGGACCCCCGCGGGCGGGCGGAGGTGCCGGCCGCCGCAGGGCGGGCGGAGGTGCCGCCCGACACGGGCGGGCGGAGGTGCCGATGGGCGTCAGTTACCGGTCGATGCTCCTGCTTGGGCTGCCCCTGTTGGGCCTGGATCGGTAACTCAGGTCCTTCGGACTGGCTAGCAGCCCGCGGCATCTTCCGCGGCCCGGTCCCGCCTGCCGCGTCCCGACTGCCGCATCGGCGCATAACCGATCAAATATCAGTCGGCTTGCCGGGCCGGGCCGATGCCGTCACGAAACATGGAATCAACTTGAATGTCACGTTAATGTAACGGTTACCTTAGGCCCTTGTGGCCCTCCGCGCACCGCCGTACTCTCCTGGCAGTTGTAAAAGTAAGCGCTTTCTTCAAGTGCTGACAGCCCCGGCGACTGGTCGCCGGGGCAATTAAAGGCACGATCGGTAAGCGCTTACTTGACAGCCTGCGGTATCCGAGCCGGATTTCATGAACGCGGAGTACGTGTGAGCACAGAGGTTAGCTCCGGGAGCCAGCCGCCCACGATCTATGACGTGGCGAGGGCAGCCGGGGTGTCGATTGCCTCCGTCTCACGCGTCCTCAACGACCAGGGGAACCCGCGCGCCGACACCAGGGAGCGCGTGCTGCAGGCAGTATCCGAGCTTGGCTTCGTGCCGGACGGCGCGGCCAGGGCTCTGAGCGCCAGGCTGAAGGAAGTAGTCGGCGTGGTCGTCCGGCGCCCGCAGTGGCATGACGCCAGCATGTTCACCGACGAGGACGAGAACCTCCAGTTCCCCGACATGATCAACCGTGGCATGGAGATCGTCGCCCAGCGGCACGGATTCGACCTGCTGATCAGGTCGGTCGACCTGGACGAGCCGGGCGCGGGCAGCCGGATCTTCGCACTCGCCAGGAAGAGCGACGGGATCATCCTGCACGACCGGGTGCTCGACCCGGATCAGCTGGACCGGCTCGCGCGGCAACTCCCGGTGGTCACGCTGGCTGGCCTGCCGACCGAAGCGACCGCGAATGTCCACGGCGACAACGACAGCGGCATGCGGGCCGTGGCGCGGCACCTGATCCATGACCACGGCTACCGCACGCTCGCCTACGTGGCGGGCCACGACGGCAGCCCGGACAGCATCACTCGCGGCCACGCCCTCGCCGGCGAAGCTCGCGCCGCAGGCGTGACATTGATCGAAGGCGAGGCGTGGCGCGGCAGCTATCAGGCTGCAGGCGGGGCAGCCGCCATCGAGCGCCTCCTCGCAGCCGGCACCGCGATGCCGCGTGCCATCGTCTGCGCGAACGATCAGTCCGCGATCGGCGTGCTGCACGCGCTCTCTCAGCACGGCATCGCCGTTCCCGGCGAGGTGGCCGTGACCGGGTTCGACGACATGCCGGTGGCACGGCACCTGCGCCCGCAGCTGACTAGCGTCCGCCAGTCGATACAGGACCTCGGCGCCACCGCATTCGAAACGCTGTACTCCATGATCAGCGGAGCCGGCTTCGCTGCCCGCGGCCAGGACATTGCCCTGCCGACCCATCTCGTCCGCCGCCAGAGCTGCGGTTGTGACCCGCAGCCTGTGACGCCGCGCAACGCATAGGAGGCGGTTCGATGCTGGTGATATCCCGGCGACTGTTCTTCTACCTGGTGACGGCGGCCGTCGCCATCAGCCTGGATTTCCTGATTCCCAGGTTGATCCCCGGCAACCCGGTCGACGCGATCCTGTCTCACATGCAGGGCGTGACAATCACGCCAGCCATCATCCACGCCCTCGACTTGCAGTTCGGCGTCAACGCTCACGCGAGCTTGTGGGGTCAGTACGTCCACTACTGGAACGACGTGGTGCACGGCAACCTTGGCGTCTCCTCCGGTAACGGGTTCGAGCCGGTCAGCACCGTAATCCGGCAAGCGCTGCCGTACACACTCGGCCTGATCGGCGTCGCCACTGTTATCAGCTTCGTGCTCGGCACCGTGATCGGCGCCCTCGTCGCCTGGAAGCGCGGCAGCTGGCTCGACAGCCTGCTCCCTGTCGTTACGTTCTTCCAGGCGGCGCCATACTTCTTCCTCGCCTTCCTGGCCATCGACCTGTTCGCTATCACGCTCGGCTGGTTCCCGTCGTCGCGGGCGGCCAACGCCACTGACTTCCCCGCGTTCACCTGGCCCTACCTGACTGACCTCCTCGATCATGCGGTGCTCCCGGCGCTCACGATCGTGGTCGCCTCCGCAGCCGGGTGGATCGTCGGCATGCGCAACGTGATGCTCACCACGATGGACGAGGACTACGTGCTGATCGCCGCCGCCAAGGGACTGCCTAAGCGGCGGGTGATCTGGTACGCGGCCCGCAACGCGATCCTGCCCAGTGTCTCCGGCTTCGCGCTCGCGATCGGCTTCATCGTTTCAGGCGCGCTGCTCACCGAGATCGTATTCAGCTACCCGGGGCTCGGCTCGCTGCTCGTGCAGGCTGTGTCGGACAACGACTACCCGCTGATGCAGGGCCTCTTCCTGATCATCACGTTCGCGGTTCTGGCCGCGAACCTCATCGCCGACTTCGTCTACGTGTTCCTCGACCCGCGGACCCGGCAGGAGGCCTGAGCCATGGCAGTGGGCATCGGCACCGAGCAAGTCACGGGCGGCGTGCCACGCCCGGACGCAGCGCTGCCTGGCATGGCGCCCCGCCGCCAGCGAGCCCTCAGGCTCCCTCGCTCGCCGAAGATCATCGCAGGCCTCGCCATGCTCGCGTTCTTCGTGCTCTTGTCTGTCATCGGACCGCTCGTCGCGCCGTACAGCCCGGACCAGATCTTCGCAAACTCGCCGGTGCCGCTGCCGCCCTCCGCGGCGCACTGGCTTGGCACCACGAACCTGCAGCAGGACGTCTTCTCGCAGCTTCTGGTTGGCGGCGGCGACATGTTGCTGGTGGCGTTCATCGCCGGAGTGATCGCCACCGCGCTGTCGGTGGTGATGGGCGTGACCGCTGGCTACCTGGGCGGGCTGGCAGACGACCTGCTATCCATGCTCGCGAACATCTTCCTGGTGATGCCCGCTCTGCCGCTGCTGGTGATCCTCTTCGGGTTCCTTGGCAAAAGCGGTAGCAACGACCTCTTCCTCATTGGCTTCATTATTTCGGTAACGGGCTGGGCCTGGGGGGCCCGCGTGCTCCGCGCGCAGACGCTCACCCTGCGCAACCGCGACTACATCGACTCAGCCAAGATCATCGGCGAGCGCCGGTCCCGGATCATCTTCTCCGAAGTGCTTCCTAACCTCACTCCGATAGTCGCCAGCTCGTTCCTGTTCACGGTGCTGTACGCGGTCGGCACCTACACCGCGATGGCGTTCCTCGGACTGGTCAACCCGAACTGGAGCTGGGGCGGCATGTTGTATTACGCCCAGGGGGCCAACGCGGAGCTGACCGGGTACTGGTGGTGGTTCATCCCGCCCGGCCTCGCGGTCGCCCTGCTCGGTACCTCGCTTGTCCTGCTGAACTTCGGCATCGACGAGTTCATCAACCCGCGATTGCGTGCGGCCGGCCTGAGCCGGCGATCCGCCCGCCGGCAGGCGCGCGCGCTGCGCAGCCAGCAGTTCGCGCTGACCCCGGTGGTGCGCACTCAGCAAATCCACGCGGAAGAAGGCCAGGCATGAACGGCGAACGCCTGCTGGAGATCCGGGGTCTGTGCGTGGACTACGGCCAGGGGCCCGGTGCAGTACATGCAGTGGCCGGCGCCGATCTGGTGCTGCACCGCGGCGAGGTGCTCGGCCTGGCGGGCGAGAGCGGCAGCGGCAAGTCCACCCTCGCCATGGCGGCCACCCGGCTGCTGCGGGCGCCGGGCGTCATCACCGGCGGCGAGGTGCGTTTCTACCCTGCAGACGGGCCGGCGACGGACCTGCTGGCTGCTGACTACTCGACCTTGCGTGTGTTGCGCTGGTCGCAGGTATCCCTCGTGCTGCAGAGCGCGATGAACGCGCTCAACCCGGTGATGACGATCCGGGCTCAGCTCACTGACGCGCTAGCCGCCCACCAGCCGCACCTGTCCCGTAAGGCGCGGCACTCTCGCGCCGCGGAGCTGCTGGACATGGTCGGGATCAGCAGGGACCGGCTGACCAGCCATCCGCACGAGCTCTCCGGCGGCATGCGGCAGCGCGTCATGATCGCGATGGCGCTAGCGCTGCAGCCGCAGGTAGTGATCATGGACGAGCCGACGACCGCGCTCGACGTAGTTACCCAGCGGGAAATCCTCGAGGAACTGAAGGACCTGCGGGACCAGTTCGGGTTCGCCATCTTGTTCATCACGCACGACCTGTCGCTGCTTATCGAGATCGCGGACTCCATCGCGGTCATGTACGCGGGCCGCCTGATCGAACAGGCCCCGGCGAACGCGCTGTTCCACGCGCCGCGGCATCCGTACACGCTAGGTCTGCTCAGCTCGTTCCCGCCGCTCCACGGTCCGCGCGCGGCGATGACCGGCATCCCCGGCTCGCCGCCTGACCTGCGGATGCTGCCGTCTGGCTGCGTGTTCCATCCGCGCTGCCGGTTCGCTTTCGACCGGTGCGCCGAACAGACCCCGCCGCTTGAGATCGCTGGCGCCCGTCCCGGGCGCCTTGCCGCGTGCTGGCTGCAAGTGGGTGACGTGCCGGTTCCGGCCGAGCTAGCAGAACCTGAGCCCGACCTGGCGCAGCCGGCCGGAACGCCTGTCCAGCAAGGGAGTACGGCATGACTGCGCCGACGCTGTCAGCACCCGACACGACCACAGTCGTGCTCGAGGCGCGCGGCCTCACCAAGCACTTCACCGTGCATGGCGGCGTGCCGGACGCCGGACGGCGCCTGGTCCGGGCCCGCCGGGCTCCGGCGGTGGTGCACGCAGTCGACGACGTGTCTCTCGCGCTGCGCACCGGAGCGGTCACGGCGGTGGTCGGCGAGAGCGGATCAGGCAAGTCGACGCTGGCCAGGCTGCTGGCCAGGCTGATCGCGCCGACGTCAGGCGAGTTGCTGCTGAACGGCCGCGCGATGCCGCGTACCCAGCGGAGGCGGCTCGCCTACGCCAAGACCGTGCAGATGGTCCTGCAGGACCCTTTCGCATCGCTGAACCCGATCCACGATGTGCGCTACCACCTGAGCCGCCCGTTCAAGGTGCACGGCCTGTCCCGCTCGGACGCGGAGCTGGATGGCAAGATCGCGGCCGTACTCGAGCGGGTCGCGCTGACTCCGGCCGATGCGTTCGTCCGCAAGTACCCGCACGAGCTGTCTGGCGGGCAGCGCCAGCGGGTTGCGATCGCTCGGGCACTAGCTGTACAGCCGCGGGTGCTGGTGGCCGATGAACCGGTCTCAATGCTCGACGTATCGATCCGTCTCGGCGTCCTCAACCTGCTTGCCGATCTCCGAGATCATGAGCAGCTAGCCATTCTCTACATCACCCATGACATCGCCTCAGCCAGGTATCTCGCCGACACGGTCGTCGTCATGTACGCGGGCCAGGTGGTGGAGTCCGGACCGGCAGTCGAAGTCACCGACTCGCCCGCGCATCCTTACACACAGCTCCTGCTCAGCGCCGCGCCAGACCCTGAGCGCGTCACGCCGGTCACGCTGCGCGGGGCAGGAGCCCCGCCCAGTGCGCTCGCGCCGCCATCGGGCTGCCGGTTCCGGCTGCGTTGTCCCTACGCGATGGCGATCTGCGCCGAGCAAACGCCGCCGGCCTTCGCGGCCGCGGACGGGCACCTCAGCGCATGCTGGCTGCTTGACGAACGCCGTGACTCCGCCGCCCCGTCCGCCGGGGGCGCCAAGCCCGATCCTGCCTCGATCGCCACCGGCGAGGCGGCCTCCCATCTTCCGGCGATGCCGGGCCGGCGGTCGGCCGGGCCCGGCGCCGGCCAGGACACGCCTGACACGGGGCAAGGAGAGGTGATGAATACTGACGAAATATGAAAGATGATCAGATCCACGACATTACCGGCGCACACCGGCTGGCGGTGCCGCGGGGGCTTTCGGGGGCATCCCCGGGCCAACGCCCATCGACCCGGCCGGCCGGCGCCGCGACGAGAACAGACCCCGACACGGTCACATCACGACAGGCCGGCGCGCAGCCGACCGGGCACTCTTTGGAGTCTAGAGGCAATGAAACGCAAAATCGCAGGCAGCGTAGCTGCGGCCGCGGTCCTCGCGCTGGGGATCGCAGCCTGTGGCTCGTCGCCGAGCTCCTCCAGTTCAGGTAAGCCACTGACCATCGTCACGACGGCCATCTCGCCGATGACCGACAACTTCAACCCGTTCCTGCCCACTTCGCTTGGTTATGTGACCCATGCGGTCAACCTGTATGACATGCCGCTGATGGTCTTCAACACGCAGAACACGGCGGAGCAGCCGGTGCACGAGCTGGCCACCGCCGCGGCGTGGTCGAACGGCGGTACCACGCTCACGATCACCACCAGGTCCGGAGTGAAGTGGAGCGACGGGAAACCGTTCAGCGCCAGCGACGTCGCGTACACGTTCAATCTGATCAAGAGCAACGCAGCACTCAACGCCAACTGGACGATCCCGATCCCGTCGAGCGTCGCTGCACCGAACGCCACGACAACAGTGCTGACCTTCTCGCAGCCTGAGCTGTCCAGCGCGTTCTACATCCTGCAAACGCCCATCGTCCCCGAGCACATCTGGAAGAACGTAGGCAACCCGGTCACCTACACCGACGCCAACCCCGTCGGTACTGGCCCGTACGTGCTCGACCACTTCAGCTCGACCGGCTACACCATGAAGATCAACCCGGACTACTACGCGAAGTCCAGCGTGCGCGTGCCGGAGCTGAGCTTCCCCGCTTACGCGAGCAACGCCAACCTGCTGCCGCCTTGCTCAGACGGCACGATCGACTGGTGCGGGATCTCGGTCATCGGCGTCCCGCAGAACTATCTGGCCAAGAGCTCGGACAACAAGACTTGGACCTCCGCGGCGCCGTATTTCAGCGACAACAACGTCGTCGGCCTGTGGTTCAACGTCACCAAGGCACCGCTGAACGACCCGGCCGTACGCCAGGCGATCAGCTACTCGATCAACCGGCAGCAACTGTCGACCGACGGCGAGTCGAACAACGAGCCGCCAGAGACCAGCACGGCCGGAATGATCCTGCCTGCCCAGAACAGCTACCTTCCGGCAAGCCTGACCGGCAACATCACTAGCACCGGAGACTCGGCCAAGGCCGCCTCGGTCCTGAAGGCCGACGGCTACAAGCAGGCCGGCGGCAAGTGGGTGAAGGGCGGGAAGCAGATCACGTTCGACATCGAGGTGCCGGTCATCTACACCGACTACTACACCGACGCGCAGCTGCTGGCGAAGCAGCTCAACGCGCAGGGCTTCAATGTCTCGGTCAAGGGTGACCCGGGCAGCAACGGGCCGGTCACCTGGACCGGAGATCTCAACGACGGCAACTTCAGCTCCGCTATCCACTGGGGGGCTCAGGGCCTGACCCCGTACTTCACCTACAACAACTGGATGAACTACACCCTGTCGGCAGCGCTCGGCAAGACCGCTGGCGCCGACTACGGCCGCTTCGACGACCCGGCTGCGCAGGCCGCTCTTAACGCCTACCAGACCGCGACCACGCCGGCAGCGCTCAACGCCGCGATCGCAACGCTCGCGAACATCGAGACCACCCAGGTCCCGGTGGCGCCATTGCTGCAAGGCGCGTCGTGGGCGGAATTCTCCAGTCGCAACTACACCGGCTGGCCCACCAAGGCCAACCCCTACATGGACCCGGGACCCAACATCCCGGAGATGCTCGCCGTGATCCAGCAGCTCAAGCCCGTTTCCTGAGGACTGCACGGACCGTGGCGACATCAGCTCACGGGCGCTGCATGCCCGGCCGGGTCACCGGCCGGGCAGGCAGCCGCCGCCCGGAAACAGCGTTCAGCAACGGGCCGGATGCTCCATGACCGGCCAGCCACTGACGACCGGCAAATTCAACGACGCCAAGACTGTCGACCTGCTGCCAGCCGCTGACGGCGGGAGTGCGCGCAGTCTCGTGGCACGGCTGACACTTGCCGAGAAGGTACAACTACTCACCGGAGCCGACAGCTGGCGCACCCATGAGTGCCCGGCCATCGGCCTCCGCTCGATGGTGACCTCGGACGGGCCGGCGGGGGTGCGCGGTACCACGAAGGACGAGCGGCGCCCGTCGGCATGCCTGCCGTGCCCGTCCGCGCTCGGCGCGACCTGGGACCCTGACCTCGTCTATCAGCTGGCCGCAGAGCTCGGCGCGGAGGCCAGGAGCAAGGGCGTGGATGTGCTGCTCGCACCCACGGTCAACCTCATGCGGTCGCCACTTGGCGGCCGCGGCTTCGAGTTCTTCGCCGAAGACCCGGTCCTCACTGCGGTGCTAGCGGTCAGTTATGTGCGCGGCGTCCAGTCCGCTGGTGTCGCGGCCACCGTCAAGCACTTCGTGGCCAATGACACCGAGACCGGGCGATGGACCTATGACGCCCGGATCAGCGAGAGCGTGCTCCACGAGCTCTATCTGATGCCGTTCGAGGCCTGCGTCCGCGAGGGCGGAGCGTGGCTCGTGATGGCCGCTTACAACAAGGTCAACGGCACGCGGATGACCGAAAGCGTGCGCCTGCTGCGTGACGTGCTCAAGAACGACTGGGGCTTCGACGGAGTCGTCACCTCGGACTGGCACGCGGCTCGGAGTACTCAGGCGACTGCGCTCTCGACCCTCGACCTGTCGATGCCCGGCCCGGACGGTCCGTGGGGCGACCTGCTTGTTCGCGCAGTCGCCGACGGATCGGTCAGCGAGGAGTTGATCGAGGACAAGGTGGTGAGGCTGCTTAGGCTGGCCGGCCGCGTCGGCGCGCTCGGCGAGCCGGGCAACAGGCTAGCTGCCACGCCGCTCGTCCGCGGTGGCCTTGGCGGCGAGACGATCGATGGCAACCACACTGCCCCTGCGTTCGTCCACGACGACTTGCTGCGCGACGCTGCCGCCGCGTCATTCGTGCTGCTGCGAAACGGTGACACGATCTTGCCCCTCGACAGCGGGGCACTCACCCGAGTGGCCATCATCGGCCCTAACGCGCTCTATCCGGTCATCCAGGGGGGCGGCAGCGCGGGTGTACTACCTGCGTCTGTAGCGACGCCGGCGCAAGCCATCCGCGCCGCCCTGCCTGATGAGGTCGAAGTTCGCACGGCCGCTGGCTGCCAGACCTGGCACTCGGTGCCCGAGCCGCCAGCCGAGTCCTTGCGCGACCCGGTTACCGGTGAGCCAGGCGTCCGGCTGGAATTCATAGCCGAGCACGGTTCGGTGATCGCTGCCGAGCACCGGACCTCGACGAACCTGGCCTGGTGGGACGGGGTTCCGCCGGGCATCGGCTGGGGAGAGTCAGGACGACTAGCGCTGACGACTGAATTCCGCGCTGGCACCTCCGGACATCATGTTTTCAGCGCAGCCGGAGTAGGCAGCTTGCATGTCGTGGCGGACGGCGTCACCGTCATCGACGGCGAGACCGAAGTCCCTGGCGATCCGGTTGAGGCGATGACCAGGCCGGGCGAGCTAAGGGCCGCGCTCTGGCTTGAGGCAGGCAGCAAGACGCGGCTGCGCCTGGAGTTCAGGCCGGCCGCAGACGGAGCGGGCCCGCTCGCCGTCCGGCTCGGCATCGTCCCGGCAGCTGACGACGATGACCTCCTGGCAGAAGCGGTAGTGGCAGCTGGCTCGGCCGACGTCGCCATCGTCGTCGTTGGCTCGGCGGAGCTGACTGAGAGCGAGGGCTTCGACCGGTCGACGCTGGCCTTGCCGGGCCGCCAGGACGAGCTGATCAGCAGGGTCACCGAGGTCAATAGGAACACGATCGTCGTGGTGAACTCGGGAATGCCAGTTCTTATGCCGTGGGCCGAGCGGGCGGCCGCTGTCCTGTTTGCCTGGCTCCCCGGACAGGCTTTTGGCACGGCTCTAGCAGACGTGCTGCTCGGGCGTTCCGAGCCTGGCGGCAGGCTACCGGTGAGCATGCCGGCGGCCGAGTCTGACAGCCCGGCGCTCCACGCGGTGCCCGAGGCCGACGACACACTCAGTTACTCCGAGGGATTGCTGATCGGCTATCGCGGCTACGACGCCGCGGGTATCACGCCGATGTACCCGTTCGGCCATGGCCTCGGCTACACGGACTGGAGTTACGAGTCGATTAGTTGCCCGCAGGAACTGGACGCAGGCCGGGATCTTGAGTTCAGCGTCAGCATCACTAATACCGGCACGCTGCCGGGCAAGGAAGTGGTGCAGGCGTACCTGTCCACGCCTGCGAAGTCGGCCAGAGCCAGCCAGCCAGTCCGCGTGCTTGCCGGATTCGCTGCCACACGAGCGGCCCCCGGTGAGTCAGTGCGGGTCCCCCTGAGGATCCCGGCCAGGGTGTTCGCGCGGTACAGCGAGGAGCTGGCTGCCTGGATATTCGCCGAGGGCGAGTACACCGTTCACGTCGGCAGGTCATCGCGGGACCTGAAACTATCTGCCACTGTGCAAGTCAATGCCTGATCCGTGCGGCTGTCAGAGGCTCAACGCGGCAGCCCGAGCAGCCGCGTAATGAAGGCTGACAACCGGTCCCTCGGGAACTGCGGCTGTAGCGGCGGCTCAGCCTTGCCGCCCAGGTAGATGAGGTAACCGGGGCAGTCAGCAAACTCAGCTGTGACTGGCTGTCGACCCGCGGAGGCCGGCAGCAGCTCGAGCGCGGGGCTTCCCGTGCCGTCCGCGAGCAGGCCGCACGTGGTGGCGGGCGTCGTGCTGACGCGCAACTCATCGAGCAGGCTAACTACCCGCGCGACGAGCTGACGCGAGGTGAAGGTCCTGGTGACCGTGCGATCGTGGGCGGCCTGTCCTGACAGCTTGACCGCGCGGAACGTCGCCGCACTGAAGTCCTCGGCCGCTGGCCGTGGCGGGTACCAGACGACCTGCGCGTTGACCTGCAGGACCGACGTGCCGCCGTGTCCTGGCACGACCGCGTACTGCAGCTCGCCCAGGTCGATGCCGCTCGGAACTCGCCGGGCCTGCGCGTCGACGTACTCCGCCGTGGTCGGGGCGTCGGCTTCGGAGCCGGTTGGCGAGCCTCCGAGCATCTTGCCCCAGCTCTGATTGCCTTCCACGGCCGGCAGGTGCCCCTGGACGAAGGCGATGACCGCCGCCATCGGCATCGGCACCCGGTACAGCCGGAACGGGCTTATCCAGGGACCTGCCTGCACCACGTGGCCCGCAAACGTGCGCAAGAACGCGGGCTGCCGCCGCGGCGACAGTCGCCTCGCACCGGCCGGCAGGATGACTGCCGACAGCATTCTTCGGGCAAACTGATATGCCTCCGCGCGGCTGCCGGCGGGCGGCCCGACAGGCTTAACGGGCTGCGCCGCGACGGCACTCACGCGGGGGGATGCTGCCTTCGACTGGCCCGCCGGGGCGGTGGCACAGCCAGCCAGGAGCAGCGCGAGTGCGCTGCCGGTCAGCGCCGCTACGGTTAGACGACTGCTCACGCTGCCGCTCCCGTCCGCGCGATGGCAGTTTCACGAGCTAGTACACGCCGTCTGCGACTAGTCCGCCACGAACGGCCGGTCACGATTTGGCTGCGGCTAGCAGCTAGACGTCGACAGTCGACACGACGTGCTCGGCAATTGCCAGGCTGGCGGTGGCAGCCGGGGACGGCGCATTGCGGACGAGAAGCACCCGCCCGTCAGCCTGCAGCGCGAAGTCGTCCTCGAGGCTGCCGTCACGCCGCACCGCCTGGGCGCGGACGCCGGACTTCGACCTGACCAGGTCGGGCAGGTCCAGGTCAGGCAGGTAAGCGCGCACGTTGGCCAGGTAACGGCGTTTGGACAGCGAGCCGCTGATCTCCTTGACCCCGCTCCGCCAGTGCCTGCGGGCAAGCTGCCAGGTACCCGGCCACCGCGCGACCTGCGCCATGTCGCGCAGGCTGACGTTCTTCCACTGGTAGCCCTCGAAGGCGAGCGCCAGGACCGCGTTCGGGCCGACATTCACGGTGTCGTCGACGTGCCGGGTCAGGTGCACGCCGAGGAACGGGTAACGAGGGTCGGGCACCGGGTAGACCATGCCGCGCACCCGGTCTCGAACCTGCGGCCGCAGTTCGTAGTACTCACCCCTGAACGGGACGATGCGAAGGTCGCCTGACCGGCCTAGGGCCGCGGCGAAGTAATCGCTGCTGAGCCCCGCGCAGACGATCAGGTAGTCGAAGTCCCAGGCGGCGGCGGCCGAGCTCACCCGCACTCCCGACGCTGTCTCCCTGACGCCAGTGACCGGCGTGCTGAGCAGCACCTCGCCGCCCGAGGCCTTGACGGTCCCTGCGAGTTCTTCGCACATCGCTACGTAGTCCACAGCCGCGGTAGACGGCGAGTGCAGGGCGGCCAGGCCGCGGATATGCGGCTCTATCTCAGCGATCTGCGGCTGGCTCAGGCGGCGGATGCCGGGCACCTGGTTGAGCGTGGAGCGGCGTTCGATCTCCGCGAGCCCAGGGAGTTCCTGCTCGGACACGGCCACGATCAGCTTGCCAAGTTCGCGCACCCGCACACCGTGCTCCTGGCAGAACTCTCGCGTCATGGCCGCGCCGCGGCGGCACAGCACTGCCTTAAGGCTGCCCGGCGGGTAATACACGCCTGCGTGCACCACGCCGCTGTTGTGGCCGCTCTGATGCGCCGCGACGTGGCCCTCCTTCTCGAAGACCGTCACGGACACGCCAGGGAACCGGATGGTCAGCTCCCGGGCGACCGCCAGGCCGAGGATTCCGGCGCCGACTACACCTACTGACTTCAGCGAGATCACTCCGCGAGCCTGCTGGATCTGGGGACCTTCGCGCAACCCGAAGCTCAGTGATTGTCACGTCCAAGATCGGGTCACAGTTACGAGCCGCCCACAGCCTAGACTGCCCTCGTGCCGCACCCCGCACGGGCCGCCGTTCTCGTCCCGGCGGCCGACCACCACCTAACCCGCGACCAGTGCCCGTGCGGCGCCCCGGGTCCGGCCGGCGTCTGCCCGCCGGACCGCGATCAGCGCCCGAGCGTCGCCCGGTACCGGACAGCCTGCTACCGGTCGTGGCACGCGGGTTCGCATGACCTGCAGGCCTCAGGCGGCTGGCGAGCCTGGCAGCGCCATCGCGCCGCAGCTGCGGCAACCGGTTGGGCCGCACCACGCTCGGCGCCTCGCCTGGGCCCGGCAGCGACCTCAGCGCGCCAGCCACGCCGACGTGAACGGCGGGCGGCCCCGCGCGACGCGCCGCAGGCGCGCTTGCCGCGGCCACTCCGGCCCTGCGCAGGCGTTCGCCTCGCACCACCTGGTAGCTGCTCAGCCCGATGCCAGCCATGATGGCGAGCCCGCCGGCGACCTGAACCGGTCCGAGCGGATCGGCGAACAGTGCCATGCCCATGACGGCACCGACCAGCGGTTCGATGTTCAGGAACGCGCCCGCGACGTCGGCAGAGACCTTGCTCTGGCCGAAGGCGAACAGTGCTGTCGGGCCGACGGTGCCGGCCAGCACCAAACCGACAGTTGCCACCAGCGCGGCCGCGCTCACCGGCCCAGCCAGGTGGTGCTCGGTAGTCACCGCAACCGGGAGCACGAAGACGCCGGCAGACAGCAACTGCAACCCGGTCACCGCAACGGGGTCTCGGCCACGCAGCATGCGAGCCTGGGAGACGGTAAAGCCGGCTGACACAAGTTGCGCGGCGAGCACCAGACCGTCGCCGCCGAGCGTCGACCCCGTCCCCTGGCCGCTCGCGATGAAGCCGACGCCCGCGAGCGACAGGCCGAATCCGGCCCAGGCGGCTGGCTTGGCGACGCTGTGTCTCAGCACGGCTGCGATGATCGCGACGAGTACCGGAGTGGCGCCGATCAGCAGCGCCGCGTGGGTCACGCTGGTGCGCTGGATACCCAGGTTCTGCAGCAGCACCGAGCCGCCATACCCAAGGCCGCCACTGATCAGGATGGCCGGACTGCAGGCAGCGCGCAGTCGCGAGCGGCTCGCCACCATCAGGATGGCGGCAGCGAGCGCGAACCTGGCGAACGCCAGCCAGGCAGGCGGCATCCAGCCGAGAGCGAGCTTGGACAGCGGCACGGTAGTGCCCCACAGGACGCCCGCGGCAATCAGGGCCGAGAAGATCAGTCGACGGCTGTTAGTCATGCAGACAGCTTTGCTACAAGGGACAGACCAATTCGGGCGTACGCCTGTCGAACGAGATAATATTCGAGATCATGGCTGTTCTACTTGACGAAATTGACCTACAGCTGCTTTCCGAGCTGCAGGCAGATGCCGACCGAACCAACATCGAACTGTCCAGGATGGTCGGATTGTCGCCCGCCGCAACGCTGAACCGGGTTCGCCGGCTGAAGGCGTCGGGTGTGATCAAGGTGATCAGTGCACGGCTCGACGCGGCCGCCGTCGGTTTCCCGCTGCAGATGTACGTCGCGGCCACGCTGGGCCGCCACGACCCGCGAGCAACTCGCGCGTTCGAGGACCAGGTGAGAGCACTGCCGCAGATCATCGCGGCGGACAACGTCACGGGCGAGATGGACTACCTGCTCACCGTGGTGGCCAGGAACGTCGCTGAACTACAACAAGTACTTGCCACGCTCGCGGCCCGGGGCGGGCAGCGACTGGTGACCTACTTGCGCCTGGAGGAGATCAAGCCGCCATCCCGCCTGCCGCTGCTGCCGGGCACGCCGGTATCCGGCTGACACCAGGGAGCGCCACGAGCGCCAGCCCGCGCCGCCGAGGCGGGCGCCAACCCGCGCGGCCCGGTCAGCCTTGGCAGTTGCCCGGTCAATCCGCGCCGAGGGGCCGCGGGCCTGCTGAAGGTCCGCGGGGCTCGATCTCGGCTGGCAGCGGGCCGCCGGTGCCGGCCGCCGCAGCCTGTGGCGGTACCACTCCGGTCTCCTGCCAGACCGCCTTGACGATGACCTGGATCGCTCCGGCCGCCGGGATCGCCAGCAGAGCTGCCACGAACCCGCCGAAGAACCCGCCGATCCAACTGCCGAGCGAGGCACCGACCAGGATTGAGACCAGCACGAGTAGCGGGTTGATCCGCACCGTCCGGCTCATGATGATCGGGTTCAGCACGTGATTCTCGACCTGCGTGTAGATCAGGAAGACCACCAGCGTCACCACGCCCGCCGACACCGAGTGCGTGAGCGCGAACAGCACTACCGGGATCCCGGCCAGAGCACCGCCGATCATTGGCAGGAAATCAACCAGCGCTACCCAGAGCGCCCACAAGAACGGGAAGGGCACGCCGAGCACAAACAGCGTGGCGAAAACCACCGCGCCGGCGATGACCGACGTGGCGAAGTTCCCCAGCATGTAGCCGGTGACCGAGGCGCTCACCTCCCGGGCGATCTTGCTGTACCGGTCCGCCCGGTCCGCAGTCATCAGGCCGAGGATCCCGGCCCGCAGCTTCGGTGATTCCAGCAGCACGAGGACGACCAGCACGAAAATAGTGAAGAGAGAGAAGACCAGGGACACCGCGCCCTTGCCGAGGCTCAGCGCCGGATGCGCCAGGTCGCGGCCGTAACCAGCTAGCTTCGGCGCGTTCTCCTCTACCCACGTCTCCAGGTGGTACTTGGCGACTGCCCGGCCGATCCAGCCCTGGCCGTGCTGGGCGTTTCTCACGTAAGTCGGCAGGTTGTCCGCCAGGTGGCTGATGCCGTTGACGAGCGGATACCCGAAGGCCACGGCCAGCCCGCCAAACGCGCACACAGCCAGCAACGTCACTACGGTCACCGCGATGCCACGCCGCCGAACCCTTCGCTGAAGGGTCACGACCAGGGGATTCAGCAGCAAGGCGATGAACCCGGCGACAACGAGCAGCAGGATCACGCCGCGCAGCCGGTCGATGATCTTGCCGCCCAGGTAGACGATCACGACCACGGCGACAGTCACGAGAATCGCGCGCAGCGGCACCTTCCGCACCTCTGCGGCGCGCCATAGGCGCGCCCGGCGGGTTTGAAGCGGTGCCGGCTCAGGGTTCACCCGGCCAGCATGCCAGTCCGGGCCGGCCACCCGCAGCTAATGCCCTCGCAGCTAGTGCACCGGCGGAGGCGAGCCGTGCGCGCTCGCGACGAGCTCACGGTCCCACCGGCACACTGCGCACGCGTGATTGAAAACAGACCCGACGAACTCAAGCGCAGTGGCGTGCGGGTCCGCGCTGGCCCGGACGTCGTCCCAGTTCAGGATGTACTCGCCGAGCGCGGCATCCCAGCGAGCGGCGGGCGGCCCGACCAAGCCGTCAGCGAAGGACGACGGAGCAGGGTGAGTGTAGGCGTAGAACGCCGCGACAGGATGCCGCTGGTCTCCTGGCCACCAGCCGACTGCGACCTCTTGCGCATCCATCGCGTTCCGCATGATGAAGTCGGACGACGGCGGCTCGGCTGGCTCGCCCGAGAACAGGCTGACTGCCAGGTCGAATGATCCCCACCACGCGTTGACCGGAGTAGACCGGCCGCGATACGGCGCCCGGAACTCCGTCAGTACCTCGGCGGCCCGGCTGGCAGCGGCAAAGTAGTCCGTCACCTGCTGGCGGTCATAAGTCGCGTGCTCGTCGTCGGCGTCAAGGGGAACACTCCACGGCACCTCCTGCGGTGTCGGGTCGATGTGCACGTCGCCCGCCAGCCTGCGGACACCGGCGAGCAAGTCGCGGGTGACGGCACCAACGGGCCGGTCCGGGGTCAGCGGCACGCGCTCGACCCGGCCGTCGCTGTGCTCGGCGACCGCTTCGTGGCTGTGCAGGTCAAGCAGGACGACAAAGCGTCCGGAGCCGTCAGGGGCAGGCAACGGAGCCGTCTCCCAGCCCCGCGCTGTCAGCCGCAGCGCTGCGTGCTGCAGTTGCGGCTCGGGTGGCGCTAGGGCCACCGCGAACTTTCCGAGTACCTGCGTATGCGCGTGCAGCGTGTCGCAGGTCGCGCTCCACTGCTCATAGGACGCGGCCGGCCAGGCATCAGTCATAGCTGCACGCTAGTTGGTCGCCCGCTGAATCCCGCAAGCGACCCGGCAGGCCGTATGCCCGATTGACATGTGACCAATCGGTCACCTATCTTCGGAAGCGTGGACGAGGTGTTCAAGGCGCTGGCCGACCCGACCCGGCGGGAGCTGCTCGATGAGCTTTTCCGGGCAGACGGACAGACCCTGAGCGCGCTGGAGCAGCGGTTCCCCATGACGCGCTTCGGCGTCATGAAGCACCTGCGCCAGCTCGAGGATGCCGGCCTCATCGTGACGAGGAGGCGCGGCCGGGAGAAGCTCCACTTCCTCAACCCGGTCCCGATCCGGCTGATCCATGACCGGTGGGTCAGCAAGTACGCAGAGCCCTGGGCCGCTGCCCTGAGCGAGCTGAAACAGAATCTGGAGAAGTCGATGGAGAAGGTCTTCGAGATCTACATCCGCACCACGCCCGAGCGGCTATGGCAGGCGATCGTCGATCCGCAGATCAGGAGCAAGTACAACTTCGGCGCGGGCGTGACGTCCGACTGGACGCCGGGAGCGCGGCTCGAGATGGGGCATCCCGGCGGGAACGGACTACTCGGGGAGGGCGAGGTCCTCGAGGTTGACCCGCCGCGGAAGCTGGTTCACACCCTGACCGCGCTGTGGGGCGAAGACGTCAAGAGCGAGGGACCGAGCCGGGTCACCTGGGAAATTGAGCAGGTAGCCGACTCCTGCCGGCTGATAGTGACCCATGACCAGCTGCGTGAGGGCGCCAACGACCAGCTCTACGGTGGCTGGCCGATGATCTTGTCGGGCCTGAAGACCTGGCTGGAGACCGGTGAGCTGCTGACGACCCCCGGCTCGCTGATGTACAGCGGCCTGGGCTGATCGCTCCGAGCGACGAAGGCAAGGCAACGATGCCAGGCACCAGCGCCCCCGCCACCCACATCACCGGCGTGCGCACGATCGGCGTACCTGTTCGCGACCAGGACAAAGCCCTGGAGTTCTACACGTCCGTCCTTGGCTTCACCGAGCGTCTGGACATAGCCATAAGGCAGGAAACGCGGTGGATCGAGGTCAGCCCGTCCACCGACGGACCGTCGATCGCGCTAGTCAAAGAGCATGATGACGTTCGGCCTGGTGTCGAGACCGGGATCCGGCTGATAACGGCCGATGCCGACGCTGATCACGACGCCTTGCTCGCCCGCGGCGTGGAGGTCGGCGAACTCTTGCGCTGGCCTGGCGTACCACCAATGTTCAGCTTCCGGGATCAGGACGGCAACAGCCTGGAACTCGTGCAGCAGCCCTGACTGACGGCCGGGCTTGCG